>OJDV01000783.1_pt1 | contig 10388 bp, 9 predicted proteins | sample 1592911 | NCBI WGS metagenome assembly OJDV01 (sample SAMN05416860, study PRJEB24817) | seawater metagenome | isolation source: Sea water | place: Canada:Atlantic | collected 2013-11 | reverse complement strand
AAGCAAGTATAGATTCGTCTTGCTTTAAAGCAATAAAATACACATCGTCTAATTGTGGTTCTGCTAAGCTAAAATCGTCAGCAGGCTTTTCTAAGGCATGTACTCTAATATTTAAAGTATTGTCTTGGTTATAGTTTGAAGATAAAATATTGAATGAACTTTCCATAGCTTCTAAATCATCTCGTTCTACTATTTTCGTCCAAATTTGTCCTTTTATCTCTTCAGTAGCTGCAGTTGGAGTTATTTGTTTTAAAATTCGTCCACCATTTAAAATTGCCATTTCATTACACAGTTCTTTTACATCTTCAACAATATGTGTCGAAAAAATAACCGTACAATTGGTACCTACTTCTCTTAAAACATTTAAAAAACGATGACGTTCAGCTGGATCTAGACCAGCAGTTGGTTCATCTACAATAATTAATTTTGGATTATTTAAAAGCAATTGTGCAATTCCGAAACGTTGTTTCATTCCTCCAGAATATCCTGCCACATATTTCTTTCTTACATCGTATAGATTTGTGATTTCTAAAACTTCTTTTACCAAAGCTTGTCTGTCAGATTTTGAACTTACACCTTTTAGTGTAGCAAAATAGTCTAACAAAGCTTCAGCAGACATTTTTGGATATACGCCAAACGCTTGAGGTAAGTAACCTAAAATTTTTCGTAAAGACATATTGTCTTCAAGCACATTAATATCACCAAACATAATAGAACCAGAGTCAGGACTTTGTAAAGTCGCTATGGTACGCATTAAAGACGATTTTCCTGCTCCATTTGGTCCAAGGAGTCCAAACATTCCTGTTCCAATTTCAAGATTAAGGTTATCAATAGCCTTAACGCCGTTTTTGTATGTTTTAGTTAAATCTTTAATGACTAGCTTCATTATATTATATTTTAGATGATTTAGTTATTGTTGGTAATTTGTATAAAAATACTTCATTTTGTTACAAAAAAATTTCCTTAGCTATTAAAAACCAAATAAATCCTTTTATTTTTACAGACATACAAATAAAACAAACTTACATGGCTTCAAAAAGCATACTCAACAAAAAATCAATTGACTTTCTTGAAAAATATTTAAACAATGCTGCTCCAACAGGATATGAATGGGAAGGGCAAAAAATTTGGATGGACTACTTAAAACCCTATGTAGATGAATTCATCACTGATACCTACGGAACTGCAGTTGGTGTTATTAATCCTAAGGCAAAATACAAGGTTGTTATTGAAGGGCACGCAGACGAAATTTCTTGGTATGTAAATTATATTTCAGATAATGGATTAATCTATGTGATTAGAAATGGTGGAAGCGACCATCAAATAGCACCTAGTAAAATTGTAAATATCCATACTAAAAATGGGATTGTAAAAGGTGTTTTTGGATGGCCAGCAATTCATACTAGAAATAAAGCAAAAGAAGAAGCGCCTAAACCAGAGAACATATTTATCGATTGCGGTTGCACAACAAAAGAAGAAGTAGAAAAACTTGGCGTACATGTTGGTTGTGTGATTACATATCCAGATGAATTCCATATTCTTAATAAAAACAAATTTGTATGTCGTGCTTTAGACAACAGAATGGGTGGATTTATGATTGCTGAAGTAGCTCGATTACTGAAAGAAAACAAAAAGAAACTTCCTTTTGGATTATATGTAACAAATTCGGTTCAAGAAGAAATTGGATTACGTGGCGCACAAATGATAACGGAAACAATCAAACCTAATGTTGCGATTGTAACAGATGTGACTCATGATACTACTACTCCAATGATCGATAAGAAAAAAGAAGGTCATTTAGAAATGGGTAAAGGTCCTGTTATAGCTTATGCTCCAGCAGTACAACAAAAATTACGTGATTTGATAACAGATACAGCTGAATCGAAAAAGATTCCTTTTCAACGTTCTGCCTTATCGAGAGCAACTGGTACAGATACAGATGCCTTTGCCTACAGTAATGGAGGTGTTGCATCTGCATTAATATCATTGCCGTTACGTTATATGCATACTACCGTAGAAATGGTTCATCGTGATGATGTAGAAAACGTAATTAAAATGATTTATGAAACATTACTGAATATAAAAGATGGCGAAACGTTTTCTTATTTTGAGTAACCAGCTAAGCTGGATTTGGTAAAAAAATCGATCATAAACCGTTTATAATCGCTTAATAAAGTCGAGAACTATATAAACGTTTTAATTGGGCTTAACGTGACATAAATCATAATGATGCAACATCAAAAACAACTATTCGACATTCCTGAGGGGATTACTTATTTAAACATTGCGTCACAATCACCAGCTTTCAAAGCTATTTATGAAGCAGGATTAAAAGGTTTAAAGCAAAAATCCAGACCATACACTATACTTGGTTCAGATTATTTTGAACCTGTTGTAGAGCTCAAAAAACTGTTTGCTGAATTAATTGATGTTGAAGATTACAATAGAATTGCAACCATTCCATCGGTTTCCTATGGAATGGCAACAGTTGCAAACAATATTACTTTAAATAAAGGTGACGAAATTTTAGTAATTGATGAGCAGTTTCCTAGTAATTACTATTCGTGGAAAAAATTAGCAAATACATATAATGCCATAATTAAAACGGTTTGTCCAATAAAAGGCGAACGATGGGATATTACTATTTTAAAAGCAATAACAGATAAAACTGCTATTGTTGCTATGGGAAATATACATTGGTCTAATGGAAGCTTATTTGATTTAAAAGCCATTAGAAAGAAGACTAAACAATTTAACGCTTTATTAATTATCGATGGTAGCCAAAGTATTGGATCTTTACCTTTTTCGGTTAAAGACATTCAACCAGATGCATTAATATGCGCTGGATATAAATGGTTGTTCGGTCCTTATGGTTCCGCTTATGCTTATTTTGGAGAACATTTTGATAACGGAGAACCTATTGAAGAGAATTGGTCTAACCGTTTGGATAGTGAGAATTTTGCTAGCTTAACCAATTACCAACCAAAATACAAACCATTAGCAAATCGTTACACCGTTGGAGAAAGTGGGAATTTCATTTATGTGCAAATGCAAATTGAAGCTTTAAAACAAGTTATAAAATGGACACCAAAGGCCATACAAGACTATTGCAAATCGATTTCATTTGAAGCCTCTAAGGAACTTTCCGAATTAGGCTGTATAATTGAAGACCCTAATTTTAGGACTCATCATTTATTTGGCGTAAAACTACCTGAAGGACTAGATATTATAAAACTAAAAGCTAATTTGCTTGATCAAAATATTTTTGTGTCTTTTAGAGGAGAATATATTCGAATTTCATGTCATTTATATAATACAAAAAAGGATTTTGATACCTTAGTGAATTGCATAAAATCGGTACTATAAACTATCATTTTGGAAGAATATATTGATATCGTAGATCAAAACGGAATACCTACAGGAGTTTCCGTTCCAAAATCTGAGATTCATACTAAAGGTCATTTGCACAATACTGCTCATGTTTGGTTCTATTCTTCAGAAGGTCATATTCTACTTCAACAACGAGCAGCTTCAAAAACTATTTGTCCATTATTATGGGATGTTTCTGTAGCAGGACATATTGATGCTGGAGAATCGATTGAACAAGCTGCAGTAAGAGAAGCAAAAGAAGAAATTGGGATCCTTCTTTCCGAAGACCAACTAATTAAAATTGGCGTATTTGAATGTTTTCAAACCTATCCTAACGGAATAATAGATAATGAATTCCATAATACGTTTATTGCTGAAATCGCTGTAAACATCGAAAAATTGACTCCTCAACTAGAGGAAGTAGAAGCTTTAAAATTTGTAAGTATTTCAGAATTTAAAACCCTTTTAGCTAACAGCGAAATTAACAATCACTTTGTTCCTAGTAATCGCAAGTTCTATGAATTTGTAGTAGAAGCAATAAAAGCCAAATTGACTCAATAATTTTCACTAATTTTCATGAATGAATAATGTATTACTAGCAGTTGCTCCAATTCTGATCATAATTATCTATATCTATTGTAAGGATAAATATGAAAAAGAACCAAAAGGTCTACTCCTTATAAGTTTTGTTTTTGGCGCTATTGTTAGTATAATCATAACCACAATTCTCTATCTCGGTTTCGATATTATTTTACCCTTAAAAGATGAGTCTAGCATCTTGCAACAATTTATCAAAGCCTTTTTTGTAGTGGCTTTAGTAGAAGAATTCAGTAAGTATGTCATTGTACGTTATTTTGCACAGCCGAAATTTGAATTTAATGAACCTTTTGATGGAATAATTTATGCCGTTATGGTCTCTATGGGTTTTGCTGCTACAGAAAATGTATTCTATGTATTAGAGGGTGGAGCTGAAGTGGCTGTTTTAAGAGCTTTTACCGCAGTACCTGCTCATGCAACTTTTGGGATTTTAATGGGTTATTTTATGGGAAAGGCCAAGTTTTCTAAAAGTAGAATTAAATTAAATTTTTACGGACTTGCTTTAGCTGTATTATTTCACGGTGCTTACGACTTCTTTTTGTTTATTGATTTCATTCCAGGCATCTGGATTGGTGCATTTATTTCACTAATTATTGGTATCGTATTATCTCGTAAAGCCATCAAGAAACATCAAGAGCGTTCTCAATTTAAATCTTTGTGAAAATAGTCATAGAATATGATATTTTTCATATTTTAGGAGTGGTTATAATCTTAACTTTATCATATCTTTTAAACTTCAAATTCATGTATAAAATAAAAGTAAACAATTCGCACAGTTTTGACATTTCGAAAGAGGATTTAGAAAAACTAGATGCTATTGAAACCACAACAAATCACTTCCATGTTTTACAGAATAATAGTTCAACTAAAGCTTCAGTATTACAGTCAGATTTCAACAAAAAATACTATACAGTAAAGGTCAACAACAATACGTATGACGTTGATATAAATGATGATTTAGATCAACTAATTGCTGATTTAGGATTTGAAGTTGGCGCAACCAAACAAGTAAATGATATTAAAGCACCAATGCCTGGTCTTATCCTCGAAATTAATGTGAGTGAAGGTCAGGAAGTCAAAGAAGACGATGCGCTTTTAATTCTTGAGGCAATGAAAATGGAAAATGTGATTACTTCTCCTAGAGAAGGGATCATTAAATCTATTAAGGTTAAACAAGCTGAAACAGTAGATAAAAATTCGCTTTTAATCGAGTTTGAATAATCTATACGCTTAAAATTATAATTATCTAAACATATATAATCTTCTAAAAAGATATTTATGAAAAAAATATTAGTTGCCAATCGTGGAGAAATTGCAATTCGTGTAATGCGAACAGCAAAAAAAATGGGTATTAAAACTGTAGCTGTATTTTCAGAGGCAGATAGAAATGCACCTCACGTAAAATACGCAGACGAAGCCGTATGTATCGGTCCAGCTCCATCAAATCAATCCTATTTAAGAGGTGATAAAATTATAGAAGTTGCCAAATCTTTAGACGTGGATGGTATTCATCCAGGTTACGGATTCTTAAGTGAAAATGCAGGGTTCGCAAAATTATGCGAAGCCAATAATATCATTTTCATTGGACCTCGTTCTAAAGCCATCAAAATGATGGGAGATAAATTAGCTGCTAAAGATGCAGTTAAGAATTACAACATTCCAATGGTTCCTGGTGTTGATCACGCTATTACAGATCCTAAAGAAGCTATTGAAATCGCTAAAGACATTGGCTTTCCAATTTTGATTAAAGCTGCGGCTGGTGGTGGTGGAAAAGGAATGCGTGTTGTAGAAAAAGAAAAAGATGTAGAAGAACAAATGAAACGTGCTATTAGTGAAGCGACTTCAGCTTTTGGTGATGGTTCTGTTTTTGTAGAAAAATATGTGAGTTCTCCTCGTCATATTGAAATTCAAGTTATGGCAGATAGCCATGGCAATATCATTCACTTTTTTGAACGTGAGTGTTCTGTTCAGCGTCGACATCAAAAGGTTGTTGAAGAAGCGCCTTCAGCTATTTTAACACCTGAACTCAGAGAAGAAATGGGGCAAGCAGCTATTAATGTAGCGCGTTCTTGTGATTATTTAGGTGCAGGAACAGTTGAATTTTTAATGGACGCTGATCATAATTTCTATTTCTTGGAGATGAATACACGATTACAAGTGGAGCATCCTGTTTCCGAATGGATTGCAGGTGTAGACTTAGTGGAACTCCAAATTAAAGTAGCTCGAGGAGAAGCTTTAGAAATCAAACAAGAAGACTTAAAAATCAATGGTCACGCTTTAGAACTTCGTGTATATGCAGAGGATCCAATGAATGACTTCTTACCTAGTGTCGGAAATCTTGAAGTTTACAAACTACCTGAAGGTGAAAATATTCGGGTCGATAACGGTTTTGAAGAAGGGATGGATATTCCAATTTATTATGATCCAATGCTTTCTAAATTAATTACCTACGGAAAGACACGTTCTGAAGCGATACAACTAATGATAAAAGCGATTGATAATTACCATATCAAAGGTGTGCAAACAACTTTACCATTCGGACGATTTGTTTGTGAACATGATGCGTTTAAAAGTGGAAACTTTGATACTCACTTTGTGAAGAACTACTACTCACCTAGCCTTTTGGAAGAACGACATCGCAAGGAGGCCGAAATAGCAGCCAAAATTGCCTTAAAACGCTATTTAGAAGATCAAAAATTATTACGATTACCTAATTAAGACACTATGAATTCTAAGATAAAAACGCTTAACGAAAAACTAGAGCTATCCAAATTAGGTGGCGGACAAGCACGAATTGATAAACAACATCAAAAGAAAAAACTCACAGCAAGAGAACGCGTGTTATATCTTTTAGATGAAGGTTCTTTTGAAGAAATTGGAGCTTTAGTTACACACAGAACAAAAGACTTTGGTATGGAAAACCAAAAGTTTTATGGTGATGGTGTTGTAACTGGTTACGGAACAGTTAACGGACGATTGATTTATGTGTTCGCTCAAGACTTTACTGTTTTTGGTGGTTCATTATCTGAAACACATGCCGAAAAGATTTGTAAAATCATGGACATGGCGGTTAATGTAGGAGCACCAATTATTGGATTGAATGATTCTGGTGGAGCTCGTATTCAGGAAGGTGTACGTTCTTTAGGTGGTTATGCCGATATTTTTTATCGAAACGTACAAGCTTCTGGAGTAATTCCTCAGATTTCTGCTATTATGGGACCTTGTGCTGGTGGTGCAGTATATTCTCCAGCAATGACCGATTTTACAATTATGGTGCAAGACACGAGTTATATGTTTGTGACTGGACCAAATGTTGTGAAAACAGTTACTAATGAAGAAGTAACCAGTGAAGAATTAGGTGGAGCTAGCGTGCATTCTACAAAATCTGGTGTAGCACATAAAACATCAGCAAATGATATAGAATGTTTAGAGGATGTCAAAAAGTTACTGAGTTATTTACCACAAAGTAATAAAGAAACACCAAAAGATTTAGAGTTTGAATTTCAAGAAGAAATAAGAGATAGTTTATCTGAAATTGTTCCTGAAAACCCAAATAAACCTTACGATATGCATAATATCATTGAAGGAATTATTGACGAAGATTCTTTTTATGAAATTCATAAAGATCATGCTGAAAATATCATTGTTGGTTTTGCACGTTTAGGGGGGAAATCAATTGGAATTGTAGCTAATCAGCCTATGTTTTTAGCAGGAGTATTAGATGTTAACAGCGCTAAAAAAGCAGCACGTTTTGTGCGTTTTTGTGATTGCTTTAATATTCCGTTGTTAGTACTTGAAGATGTTCCAGGATTTTTACCAGGAACAGATCAAGAATGGAATGGTATTATTGTTCATGGTGCGAAACTACTCTATGCTTTTAGTGAAGCTACAGTGCCAAGAGTGACTGTAATTACGAGAAAAGCCTATGGTGGAGCCTATGATGTTATGAATTCTAAACATATTGGAGCAGACATGAATTTTGCTTGGCCAAATGCTGAGATTGCAGTTATGGGAGCAAAAGGTGCTGCCGAAATCATATTCAAACGTGAAATTGTTTCTGCTGATGATCCTGAAGCTAAATGGAAAGAGAAAGAAGCTGAATATGCTGAATTGTTTGCGAATCCTTACAGTGCGTCTGAACGTGGCTTTATTGACGAGGTTATTCTTCCGAAGAATACAAGAAGAAAGCTTATTAAAGCCTTTTCAATGTTAGAAAACAAAGACGTAAATAGACCTAATCGTAAACACGGAAATATTCCGTTGTAGTTAATTAGGAAACTTACTTTTATCTAAACCAGGAACGATACGTAAAGCATTTTTATAGTATACTTTTTTAAGAACTTCGTCAGGTAAATCTAAACCATACATTGGCCAAAAAGCATGGTACTTTTTGTGGTAAGGAAAATACTCATCTGCACTTTCTAAAACTCTAAAATACGTTGGGAATTCCTTTGGTTTCCAACTGTCTTTTCCAAAGAGAATACGATCTTGGTACTTAATAAAAAATGCTTTTGCGAAACGAGGCTGTCGTCCTAATTCAGCTATAATAGCACCTATGCCAACATTCATGTTAGGCATATCATCTAACAACTGACCAAGCTTACCTAAATCGTTAGCAAACCAACCCATATGTGCATTTATAAATGTTGTATTTGGATGTGCCTTAAATATATTATGTTGCTCCTGGATAATTTGTTCCCAAGGCGCAGGATTATTTGCATCACGCTTACGACGTGGATGTGTTTTTAGTTCTAACCATCGTTCATTATCACCATCAAACTCATCCCAAAACAGTTTTGGATCTGCTGCATGAATCAATACTGGAATTCCAAGTTCTCCACACGTTCTCCATATTGGAATTAATCTAGAATCATCAATTGCCAATCGTTTACCATCAACATCTGTATTTCTTAACCCTAAACTTTTATACACCTTCAATCCTCGAGCTCCATTTTTCACATCTTCCTTTAATTGAGCTACTTTCTTTTCTATCCAACCTTCTGCTCCTGCTCCATCAAAATTAATATTACAAAATACTACAAAGCGGTTTGGAAAATTCTTGTCAATATTGGCTACAGATTTTATAAGATCGTCTCCAGTTCTGCCACTTAGATTTACCATAATTCCCATATTGAGGGTATCCATAGCTGCTACCACAGGTGTTAAATCTTGAGTTGGCATTTGGTACTGATGACCATGCACATCTATAAAAGGAAATTTAGCTTTTTGAATTATTTTTCCAGGAACTACCAATGTTGATGTTGGATTATAATCTTCAAAAGAAATGTCTTGGCCGAAGGATAAAAACGTAGTGCTTATAAATGCTGCTAATAGAATATAAAATTTAGATGTCATAAGTTATGGTTTACTAGATAAAGTTAAGCATCAAATCGAATTCAAAAATAGAATTAGGAAGGGTTTAACATCTAGTTATTAAAACACACGACCATAATAATTTAAATCAACGATTTCGCCCTTAGTGGTTCTATAATCTTTTCGAATCGTGCCTTCCAACTCAAATCCGTTTTTTAGAATAACAGCAATACTCCCTTTATTCCTGCTACCAGCTCGGCATAATAGTTTGATGAATTTATAGTGTTCTACAATATGATCAACCACTAATTTAGTAGCTTCAGTCACAATGCCTTTGCCCTCGTATTTATGATCTATAAAAGAACCTAATTCTGCCTTTGGCACATTCAAATCTATGTTCTTTACATCTACCAATCCCACAAAAGCATTGGTATGGAGATCTGTAATCATGAAAGGTAAATAACTTTTGTTTTGGATGCGTTGTTGAATTTCAACACAGTATTTCTCTGTAGCATCAAGCGTTAACGTTTTTGAAACTGTTCCTGCAAAGAAATCTTCTAAACGTGGTCTGTTGTTATCAATTAAATTGAAAAACACTTCGCTTTCATTCGCTTGTAGGAGATCGATTTTATAGTGATCAAATGTCATACGTTAATTGTCTAATAATCGTCTGTGATAATTTATTTGTCCGAGATGATACGCCAAGTGCATAGTCAGGTGTACTAAGAAATATTCGGTAGTCATAGGTTCCTTAAACACGCGATGTGTGTATTCTTTTGCTAAATCATCTTCAGATACTTTTTCTAGAACTGAAGAAACAACATCTATCGTATTTCCCACTAGTTGTATTAATTCTGCTCTAGGAACATCTTTAAGAGAAAACTCTAACTCGCGTTGTCTTACATATCCGGAATCACCTATAGTTGCTCCAATAAAATGATTTAAATTTCCAACGAGATGCAAACATAAATTACCTGCAGAATTTGAAATATCCTCAGTAACTATCCACAAGTTTTCTTCTTCCTTATAGCTTTCAATTTCCTTTTTTAAAGTGTTTAAGCTGTCTCTTATACACATCTCCGAGCCCACGAGACAGGCAGAAATCTCGT
>OJDV01000781.1_pt1 | contig 10415 bp, 7 predicted proteins | sample 1592911 | NCBI WGS metagenome assembly OJDV01 (sample SAMN05416860, study PRJEB24817) | seawater metagenome | isolation source: Sea water | place: Canada:Atlantic | collected 2013-11 | reverse complement strand
ATGGTGAACGCGTCCGGCGCGGCCGCGCCCAGCTCGACGGCCGCGCCGAGCACCGCGCACGAGTCGATCCCGCCGCTCACGTAGAATCCCACGGGCGCGTCGCCGACGAGCCGCTCGGAGACCGCGTCCGCGAGGAGCTCGCGGACGCGGTCGACGTCGACCTCCTCGGAGAGCTCGTCCTCGGGCCTCCAGCCGAGCTCCCAGTAGCGGCGCGTGGCGATCGGCCCGCCCGCGTCGAACGTCATGACCTCGCCAGGCCCGACCTCGTGGACGCCCGCGTAGAGCGTGCGCCCGGGCGGCTCGTACTGCATCGCGAGGCAGTGCGCGGCCACGCCCTCGTCCCAACCACGCGCCGCGCCCATCGCGAACAGCGCACGCGTCGTCGACGCGACCGCCACGCCGGCGCCCACGCGCGCCCACACGAGCGGCTTGATCCCGAACCTGTCTCTGCACGCGACCATGACCCCCGCGCCGCGATCGTAGAGCGCGAACGCGAGCTCCCCTCGTACCTCGGCGACGAACCCCGCGCCCAGCTCCTCGTAGAGGTGCGCCACGAGCTCGGAGTCGCTCCCGGTGCGCAGCGTGTGTCCGCGTGAGCGCAGCCACGCGCGCCACCGCGCCGCCTCGTAGATCTCACCGTTCACGCTCGTCCAGACGCGCCCGTCCTCGCTGCGCATGGGCTGAGCGCCCCCCTTGACGTCTCGCAGCGCCAACCTCGCGTGGGCCAACCACGCGCGCCCGTCCGGCGCGAACCAGGAGCCCTGGCCATCGGGGCCGCGGTGCGCGAGCGCCGCGAGCGCGCCGAGCGCGTGCGCCCTCGCCTCTGGATCATGCCCCACGAACCCGGCGACTCCACACATCCGCCTACCTCTTCGGATCGAGGAACGCCTTGGTCTCGCCATGCTCCGCGCCCCGCTCGGCGAGCTCGAGGAACGCCTCGAGCGGGTGGGCGTCGCCCAACAGGTCGTCGACGGCGAAGCCTGGGTCAGCGAGCAGCTCGAGCGCCGCCGAGAAGGGCGCGTAGTGGGCGCCACGCAGCGTGAGCTCCTTCTGGACCGCGCGCCTCAGGTCGAGCTCGACGTGTGTCGGCGGGCGCGACTTCAACACCAACACGCCGCCTGGCGCGCACGCGTCGACGGCCGCGCCGAGCGCGTCGGGTCGCGTCGACGTCTCGACGACCACGGGCCACGCGTCCGCGTGGTCGCCGCCTCGTGAGATCTCATCGGGGCCGAGGACCTCGACCCGCTCGTGCCCGAGCGCGCGCATGGCGCGCGCGGTGAGCTCGGCGATGCGGCTGGCGCCGACGACGAGCACAGGCGCGGCGAGGTCGAGCCCGAGCGTCGTCGGCGCGAGCGAGGCCGCCACGGGCTCGGCGTATGCCGCGCGCTCCGCGCCCATCCCACCCACCACGTACACGAACCGATCGGGCGAGCGAGCGTAGCGCGCGAACGCGCCCGGGAGGTCGACTCCCATCATCCTGGAGGCCGGGCACGCTGAGGGTCGACCCGACAGGCACGTCGCGCAGCTGCCGCAGTGGCGCACGGGCATGACCGCGACGCGGTCGCCCTCGCGTGAGCTGGCATGGGGACCCGCGGCCACGACAACGCCTGAGAACTCGTGCCCCAGGATGAGCGGGTCGGGCGTCTGGAGGAGACCGCGCGCGGCGTACAGGTCCGTGCGGCAGATCCCAGCGAGCAGGACCTCCACGATCACGTCGTCCTCACGCTCGAGGGCCGGCGCGTCGACCTCTTCCACCCCGGCTCGACTCCCACGGCGCACCCAGGCGCGCATCTTCGTGTCCATTAGACACCTCCGAGTTCGTCCACGTCGTCTCATGTTAGACGCGGGCGCCGACCGCGTCGAGCGCGGTCAGCTTCGAGACCGAGCGCAGGCCTGCGTCGTCAGGACAGGAGCTCCATCAGGAGCGCCTTGATCTGGCTCACGGAGTACGGCTTGAGCAGGACAGGGACGTCGTGGAAGGCGCGCGTGACCGACTGCGCGCCGAGGCGGTCGCCGGTGCACACGAGGATGGGGAGGTCCTCGTACCTCGCGCGCACGAGCTCGAGCATGGGCAGGCCGTGGAGGCCGGGCATGATGTAGTCGAAGATGGCGAGGTCGTAGGAGTCGTCGCCAGCGAGCTTGGCGAGCGCGGTGGCGCCATCCTCCACGGACGTGACGTCGTAGCCCTCGCGGCGCAGCGCCTTCGAGAGCGTGGTGCGGACGCGAGGCTCATCGTCAGCGAGCAGGATCTTCTTGCCGCTGCGCTTGTAGAAGGGCGAGGGGGAGCCGGCGACGGAGGACTCTGGGTGGCGAGGTATGTAGAACGCGGCGGAGGTCCCGAGGCCGGGCGTGGTGCGCATGATGAGCGCGCCGTTGTGGCTCGACGCGACCGCGCGGGCCACGGAGAGCCCCATCCCTCGTCGGCCGGGCTTGAACGTCTCGAAGGGCTCCCAGGCCCGCTCGAGCGTGTTCGAGCTCATGCCGTGACCGTCGTCACGCACGAGCACGCACGCGTAGTCGCCCGGGAGCATGCCGTGCTCCGTCACGCCCACGTCCAGCGCGGAGACGTTCACGTTGAGCGCGGAGACGTTCACCTGGGGGTCGCTCGACGACTCCATGGCGTTGAGCACGAGGTGCTCGAGCGCGAGCGCGATCTGGCGCTCGTCTCCCTTGCCTCGCCAGAGCATGCCGGGGAGCTCGACCTCGACCTTGGCCGTGGGCGCAAGCGCCCTCGCGCGCTCGACGGCCGAGTCTATGGCCCTGCTCATCCCTACGAGCGCGTTGGTGTGGGAGCCCTGGGCGAACGCGTTGAGCTCGGCCGATACCTGGCGGACGCGCTCGAGACCGGCGTGGACGTCGACGAGAGGATCGTCCTTGAGGGGTGCCTCTCCGATGATGGCCTCGAGGTCACCGCGGGCGAGCTCGAGCGAGACGAGCGTCACCTGGAGGATGTTGTTGAGCTCGTGTGAGAGCTTGGAGGCGAAGCCGCGCATCCCCTCGTCTCGAGCGTGCTCGCGGCGCAGCTTCTGCTCCCAGCGCTCCTCGCTGAAGTCGCGCAGCGTGCCGGTCGCGCCCAGGAACACGCCGTCCTCGGAGTAGATCCGACGCGCGAACAGCTCCACCCAGCGCTGGGCCTTGCTGGAGTTGAGCAGCCGGAGCTTCATCCTACAGAACGTGACCTCCTCGCGAAGCAGCGGGAGGAACCTCGAGACGAGGCCCGAGTGGTCGAGCGGGTCGACGTACTCCACGAGCGAGTGGCCGACGCACGCGCTGGGCTCGAGGTCGAGGAGCCGCTCCCACGAGTTGTTGAGGTAGGTGATCTGGCCGCTGGCGTCGGTCTTGAAGACCGCCTCCTCGATGTGGGTGAGGATCTGACCGAGCTCGCCGGCGCGCTCGAGCGCCTCCTTCGCCTCCTCCATGCGCTGGGTCCAGGTCGAGATGACAGACGCCGTCGCGCGCATCAGCGAGAGCTCCGCCTCCGTCCAGACCCCGCGCGAGCGCTCACGGCGCGCGCACAGCACGCCGGTCAGGTCCCCCTTGCTCATCATCGGCGCCCAACACAGCCCGAGCTCGTCCTGCTGGTTCATCGTGTGGCGGGTGCGCATGTCGTTGGGCATCTCGACGGCGTCGCCCAGACGGAGGCGGGCCTCGATCTCGCTGGGCAAGACCGAGACCGAGATGCACGTAGGGGCCGTGTCTTCGACGTCCGTGGGCCAGCTGGAGACGCGCTCGAGCGTGTCTCCGCTCGAGGCTTGCAGCGACCACATGTGGATCGAGTGCGCGGCGAGCTGCTCGCCGATGACGCCGAGCGCTTCGGCGAGGCTGTCTCCGCCTTCGGAGGTCAACAGCGCCTCGGTGAACGTGGCCACCGATGAGAACGCGAGAGCGGGCTGCTCGAGCGTCGTGTTCATGTCTTCGCGTCCGCTCACGTCTGGGGCTCCTCCGACGAGGTCTTCTTCATTGCTCGATACCACTATTGATTCCAACACATGTCTGGTCGTGACGGAAACACGCTGTCAACCACGCGGCACACGACCTGGGTGACATCCGTTGCGTCACCGTCACACGCGCGGGTACTGTTTAGCACTGAAAGACTGCGCCGAACGCAGACGACTTCCCGGACACTGGACACGACGATGACGCAATGGACCATGAAGGAGCTCTCGGGGTGGGGCCGCTTCCCCACCACGAGGTCGGAGTGCGCGCTGCTCGAGGCGCGCGCAGACGCACGCGAGATGCTCGAGGCGCGCGACGGTCACGCCATCCTCGCCCACGGCATGGGGCGCAGCTACGGTGACGCGGCGTTGCTCGAGCGGGGGCGCGTCCTGCTCACGAGCGGGCTCGACGAGATCCTGGGTTTCGACCCCGAGACAGGCTGGCTCGAGTGCGAGGCCGGCGTCACGCTCTCCGAACTCATCGAACGCTTCCTGCCCCGCGGGTTCTTCCCGCCGGTGCTCCCTGGGACCCAGTTCGTGAGCGTCGGCGGCGCCATCGGCTGCAACATCCACGGCAAGAACCACCACGTCGACGGGTGCTTCGGCGACCACGTCCGCGCGATCGACCTGCTCGTGGCGAGCGGGGAGATCGTGCGCTGCTCGCGCGAGGTCCACCCCGAGCTCTTCTGGGCGACCGTGGGCGGCATGGGCCTGACCGGCGTGATCCTGAGCGCGCAGATTCAGCTCTACCGCGTGGACTCGCCGGCGATCGAGGTCGAGACGGTGCGCGTCGAGAACCTCGACCACTTCTTCGAGGAGAGCTCGAAGAGCAAGGACTTCACGCACGTGGTCTCCTGGATCGACACGGTCAAGAGGGGCAAGGCGATGGGTCGCGGCGTCATGATGCGTGGCCGCCACGCCGGGTCGGACGCCTCGTTCGACGCCGGCGGCGTCGATCGCCTCGCCTCGATGCTCGGCAAGATCGCCGACGGCAAGAACTTCGAGTCGAACGCCTGGCTCAATCGCTTCACCATCACGGCCTTCAACGAGGCGTACTTCCGCAAGGAGCGCAAGGGCACGCACGCCTCGACCTCCCACTTCGCGCCCTTCTTCTTCCCGCTCGACGCCGTCCAGAACTGGAACTACGTCTACGGCCCCCGCGGCTTCCTCCAGTACCAGTTCGTGGTCCCGTCTCGCGACGCCGTGCGCGCCGCGCTCGAGGAGGTCACCCGCTCGGGACAGTTCTCGTTCCTGAGCGTGATCAAGGAGTTCGGGGATCAAGACCATGGCGGGCTGTCCTTCCCGTGTGAGGGCATCACGCTCGCGATGGACTTCCCGAACACGGGCGCCGCGCTCATGAGGCTGTTCGAGCGCCTCGACGACCTCGTGCTCGAGGCAGGCGGTCGGGTGTACATGGGCAAGGACGCTCGCCTCTCCAGGCCGAAGATGCGCGCGATGTACCCCGAGTGGGTGCGCTGGAAGGAGGTCCGGGACGAGTGGGACCCCGAGCGCGTCTTCCAGTCGGACCTCGGCATACGCCTCGGCCTGGTCTGAAGCCGGCGCTCAGATGATGGTCCCGCAGATCCTCGTCTTGAGGCCGCCGCGGGAGAGCACGTCCTCGCTCCAGCGCCAGTCGATGAACACGCGCGGCGCGAGCAACGACCCGAGCTTGCCGTGGAGCCACGCCACGGCCGCGTCCACTCGCGCCTCGACGCACTCGGCGTGCGCGGCGCCGGTGGCCTCCGGGTCGAGCAGCAGCGAGAACGTCAGCGCCCCGTGCTCCTTGATCACGTACTCGCGCGGATCCTCCCCTCGCACCAACCCCTCCAATGACGCCGCCGCGGTCTCGAACGTGTCCTGACGGATCGTCTCGGGTGTCGTCGTCTGCGCTCTCATCATCACCTGCTCCTCGTCGATGGGTTCGATCCTCTCGAGCACCAATACTGAACAAGAAAGCAGATGTCGCCAAGGTCTCTTTTTATCGCGACACGAACAAAGAAAAGATCGTGGCCCGCGGCGCCCGAACGCGCACGGATTGCGCCTCGACGCGCGCTCAACGACATGCGAACGCAACGAAAACGCGTCTGGCGCTACGCCCGAGCTTCGACTAAATACGTGAACGTTCGAGCCAGAAACGAACCCGAGAGACGAACGCGACGGCGGCGGAGACGAGTGGCCGCCGAGCGTGAGACGAGGACGCCGTGACGAGATCCCCCGAGCCGCCCGCAGTGGAGCCCCTGGACATCGACCTGGAGGCCCTGGAGAAGGACCTCAACGAGCTGCGCGACCGACTGCGCGCAGAGTCCGGGGACGCCGACGTCGCGCACCTCAAGAAGATGATCCGGTGGGGTCGCGCGTCGACCTTCGTCGGCTGGGCGACCTCCTGGATCATGCCCAACCCCGTCTCCGCCTACCTGATCAGCCAGGGGACGTTCGCGCGCTGGGCCATGGTCGCCCACCACGTGCTCCATCGCGGCTACGACAAGGTCGAGGGCGCGCCGGAGCGTTACACCTCCAAGAAGTTCGCCAAGGGTTGGCGCCGCGTCATCGACTGGCTCGACTGGATCGAGCCCGACGCCTGGATCCACGAGCACAACTTCCAGCACCACTACAAGCTTGGAGAGAGCCACGACCCGGACCAGCCCGAGCTCAACCTCGAGTTCCTGCGCGACATGAACATCCCGACCTTCGCCAAGAAAGCGATCGTCGGCTTCTTCATGTTCACGTGGAAGTACCTCTACTACGCCCCCAACACCACCGGTGAGCTGCACTTCCACCAGGAAGGACACAAGAAGGCCCCGGGTGAGCGCCTCGAGCTGTTCGACGTCAAGCTCTGGCTCCCCTTCACCTCGCCTGGCTACAAGCTGTGGGGGCGCTCCTGGGTCCCCTACTTCCTGGTCCGCTTCGTGCTGATGCCCGCGCCCTTCGCGCTGCTCGGCCCGTGGGCCTGGGGCAGCGCCGTGATCAACATGGCGCTCGCCGAGGCGATGACGAACCTCCACGCGTTCATCATCATCGTCCCGAACCACGCCGGCGAGGACATCTACCGCTTCGACGAGCCCATCAAGAACCGCGCGGAGTTCTACCTCCACCAGATCGTGGGCACGGCGAACTACCGCACCGGCGGGAACGTCAACGACTTCCTCCACGGCTTCCTCAACTACCAGATCGAGCACCACCTCTGGCCCGACCTCACGATGCTCGCCTACCAGAAGGCCCAGCCCGAGGTTCAGAAGATCTGCGAGAAGCACAACGTGCCCTACGTCCAGGAGGGCGTGTTCACCCGCGTGCGCAAGCTCGTCGACGTGATGGTCGGCAAGGCCACCATGAAGGTGTGGCCCGGGCTCCTGAGCGACCGACACGACAGCGTCCCCGCCGCAGCCGAGTGATTTAGAGGATCCACGTCGCGTGGGTTTCGTGCGAAGAACGAGGGCGCGTCGTCTCCAGGTGGAGACGACGCGCCCTCTCTCGTTCATGACCTCCCCGCAACCAAGGACCCTGAACCGATGTACGCCTACAGCCAGGACAAGAAGCACCTCGTCTTCCAAGACGCCTTCGGCCAGACCCGCGTGATCTTCGGCAAGAAGCCCAGGGCCAAGACCGATAAGAAGGAGCGCGCGAGCCACCGCGGCGGCTTCGTCTCGATGAGCGACGCGGGCGACATGGTCCTGACGTTTCGCGACCAGTGGGACAAGACGACGCTGTGGAGCTTGCCAGACATGAAGCCCATCGAGCGCTTCGATCGCTTCGAGAAAAAGGAGGCGACGCTCCATCCGGACGGGACGCACCTGCTCTTCCTCGACAGGAGTTCGTCCTCGATCGTGTTCGAGTCGTACCCTGGAGGTGGCAGGAGCGAGGTCGCGATCGGTGACCCGGGCGACGTCGACTTCCCCAAGGACGTCTGGCTGAACACACCCGTCGAGTTGATGATCGGACCTGGAGGGAGCTTCGCGGCGGTGTGCAAGGGGGTCATCGTCGATGGCTTCATCAGCGGGTCCTCCGTCCAGGTCGTGAACAGGAAGGCGCTCGCGCTGGAGGGAGAGGTCCAGCTCTTCGCCACGGCCGACGGCGCGGCGATCGTGGCGCACATGGCGGGGGTCTCGAGGGTGCACACCCCAGGCGGCGGCGACTACTCGCTCGAGACGGTGTGCCCCGCGCAGGTCGGCGGCGGCCACGTCGCGTGGCAGCCCGACGTCGGGACGATCGCGCGCCGCCCGCTCGAGGGAGGAGACGAGGAGCGCTTCGCGCTCGAGGGCGACGACGCGGGCTACGCGATGCTCTTCCCCGGCGAGGGCGCGCTGTGCGTGTTGCCCTGGCACCGGGAGGACATGCTCGACCTGCTCGCCGGGCAGCGCGTCTCACGCAAGCTCAAGGCCGCCGAGGTCGAGATCCGCCGCGCCTTCGTCGAGTACATGCACCCCTTCCTGCTGGCGACCCAGGACGGCCCCGCGACGCTGGAGTGGAGCGAGGTCGACATCCAGCCCAGGCACGAGTCCGTGAGCTGGCACGCACGCGTGTCGATGCTGCCGTCGGCCAGAGGTGTCTTTTTCCGAGACCTGAAGTCCTCGGCCGGTGGGCAAGCCTTCGGCGGCTACAGGAGCTCGTCCTATGGCTTCTCAGGTTCGTATTGAGGCCAGCCCGAGCGAGCATCGCGGGCGTCAACCCATGCGGGTCTTCACGATCCGCCCGAGCAGCGGTAGCGGCAGCACGAGCTGGGCGATGGCCGTCACGGTGAGCCCGACGGCGATCGGGTCGGGGATGTCGAAGACGCCCGTGATGGCGAAGCCCGCGATGACGATGTTGGCCACGATGTTGAGGGCGAGGGCCCAGAGCCTGAGGCGGAACAGGCCGAGGATCGCGGCGCCCATGACCGCGGCCGATGCGATGAAAGGTGCCGCCTCGAGCCAGGTGTCCATGCGCGCGGGCGAGTGGTCGGTCATCACGATCCCGGCGTAGAAGAGCAGGGCGATGGTGTCCGCGAGCGCCATCACGAGCGACGCGGTCAGGCTGCGTCTAAACGCCACCGGGACGAAGTGCGCGCTCTCGTGGTCGAGCCCGACGCGTCCCGCGCCGAAGAGCGCGAGCGCCGCGCCGGCGATGAGCATCGGTGAGGCGACGATGAGGTCCTTGTTGAACCCCCCCGTGAACACGATGGCGCCGCCGAGGATGAAACCGAACGCGAGCGACTGCCACCAGACGGCGCGCGCGACGACCTGCCACCCGAACCCCTTCGCGCGCGCCATCGGTATGGACGCCAGCCCGAGCGCGGAGAGCAGGATCGAGACCAACGGGACGTCGCCCTTGTCCATGAAGAGCGAGAGCGGCAACGCGACCGCAGCGAGCGTGGCGCCGAGCGCGACGAGCAGCTCACGGCCCCGGCCTCGACGACGTGACGGGTGGGCGGGCGGCGTGACCTGGACGAGTTCGGTGCTCATGATGACATCCTGTGGCGTGCTGTAGCCTGTTCGCTCATACATTCATTGAGACGTGAACAGGCCAGGAGAGGATCTTAATTCGATGCGTGAACCAGACAAACAAGCCCAGGTGAGCGGTGTGTTCCGCGAGGTCTCGCTCGTGGTGACCGAGGGCGTGGACGTCGGCGCGATCGCGTCGCGGCTCGTGGCGCGCGGCGGCTCGGTGCACGTGGTGGTGTGGGCGACCGCCGAGGCGTCGTCGAGCCGGAACCTCTGGAGCGCGTGGAGCCAGCGCCTGGCAGAGCTCGACGCGATCGCGGAGCGCGCGCGCGAGGAGCTCGAGGCGCTCGGGATCGTCGCGAGCGCGTCCAGCGCGCTCGCCTCGCGAGACTCCTCGCTCGACGAGCTCTTTGAGGGCCATGACGACGGGGCGTCGGACGTGGTGTTCGTTGTCGGAGACGCGCTCGAGTCCCACGCCAGGCGCTGGTGCCACGAGGCGCTGGATCGTGGAGCTGCCGCGGGCTGGGCGCCCTCGAGCTGGCGCGCCGACTCGACCCGGCTCGTCGTGCCGTACGCGTCCGGCGTCCGCGCGCTGCCGCTGGGGGAGTTCCTGATGTCGCGGGTCGTCCCACACGCGCCCGTGACCTTCACGCGAGTGGGCGTCGGCGAGGTCTCGCCGAGCGACCATGAGGTCGCCCGGGAGCTGACGGGTTGGACGGGGGAGCTGCGGTTCGAGTCGATCTCGGGGAACGTGACCGAGCTCCCCGGCCTGCTCGCGGACGACCTCGGCGGCGCGCTGTGTGTCCTCCCAGCGAGCGCGACCCGCGGCCTGGGACGCTCGGGCGAGGTAGAGCTGATGGCACAGATCGCCATGAGGCTCGTGGCGCCGGTGTTGCTCGTACCGTCGAACCGCGGAGCGATCCCGGTGAACCCGACGCTCGACGCCTGCGACGTCGTGTGGCCAGGGAGCAAGGGCCGGTTCTACGTGTGGAGCGTGGACGCGTGGCGCCGCGCGACGCCAGCGGAGGGTGAACCTGTCTCTTATACACATCTGACGCTGCCGACG
>OJDV01000780.1_pt1 | contig 10419 bp, 6 predicted proteins | sample 1592911 | NCBI WGS metagenome assembly OJDV01 (sample SAMN05416860, study PRJEB24817) | seawater metagenome | isolation source: Sea water | place: Canada:Atlantic | collected 2013-11 | reverse complement strand
ACCGAGATCTACACAGAGTAGGTCGTCGGCAGCGTCATATGTGTATAAGAGACAGGTTAACAATACAATTGAAATGTCTTTATCGGTGTGAAGTGTTTTATCAAGTTGTTGAATTGCTAATTCGTTTTTCCATTGAGTTACCCATTTTTTATCGTTGTAATAATAACTCAAATGTGGAAAGTAGTGAATGTCATCAGTTTTGTTTGCACTGATCAGCATATCTATCACAGTTGTGGCAATTCCATCTTGACACAATGCAATTTGGTCATTTTTCTTAAATAAGAATGCTCCAATTCTTGATTTTTGGTTTAAATAGGTAAGCTTATCAAAGTTTGCAAGAAATTGAGGGGCATAAGGCTGTTGATGACCATCAATTAGTGCATAATCAGCGAGCCCAATAATTGAATTTGATTTCTGAAATTGATCTACCCAATTTCCAAAATTATCATTTAATGTTTGTCCAGCATGAATAACACAAATTATTGAAGAGACATCAATTGGTAAATCGTTTCCAATTATTACACGAGAATTCGATGCGTATTCTTTGCAACTATTGAGGCTAATAGTGATCTGTTCTTGTTGAGTTCCTACAATCAAGATATCAATGTCCTCAGGAACCTTCCAATCTGACTCAGCTTCGTATGTCATTTCTGAGTTTAACCAAGCTTGCATTTTTTGAAAAGCACTGGTCTCTGGTTTATCTAAACGTGTAGTAAAATTATAATTATCAAATTTTTGTTTATTTGACTTTTTTATATACTGATTGTAAGTTTTTGTAATCACATTGTGAATATTTTGCTGAATATCGCAATTATTTTCCACGATATATTTTTGCATACTGACTAGCAAAGTTGGATCTTTAATCGTATTTTCTATACATTTTTGTAGAGATGTATAGTCTCCTGATGTAAACAATAAGCCATTATTTCCATGGCTAATTCGTTGTTTATAGGCACCTATGTCAGAACAAATAACAGGAACATGATTCAACCAGGCTTCAGTTAATGTGATTCCATAAGTCTCAGGATGCATAGATGGTAATACAACCAAATCTATAGGAGACAATATCTTGGTTAAGTTGTTTCTATTATATGCCCCTATAGATTTTATATTTAGCGGTTTTAATTGGTTTCGATACATGGGATGAACTTTTCCAATAATGTGCCAGTTTATCTTGCTCGGACCTATTTTCTTAAATGCTTCAATAAATAATTGAGCTCCTTTTTCAAAACTAAATGTACCAAGAAACGCTATATTTAAAACATCCTTATTATTTAAAACCGCATCATTAGGTTTATTGGGATAAAAGTAGGGCTCAATTTGTAAAGTTCTATTCTTTATTTTCTCACCATATTTTAATGTCAAAACATTGTCTAAATATTCATTTGGAACGATTAGCTTTTTTGCATGCATGAGTATCTGATACCAGATCTTATTGCGATATTTGAGATAATCTTTGCTGCTGTACTGAGAGTAACTGGTCATTTGTTTTAAGCAATTGAGGCAATCATTGTCATTTTCACTACTAATAATTTTGTTGCAGTATTGCGAGTAATTATTTGTTAATAAAGAGAAATTTGTGCAAATTGAGTAATGATCATGTAAAGACACTATATAGGGTATATCTAATTTTTGGCAAATTAGAGGCCATACTAGGGACCCAATTCCTACAAATGAATGAAAATGTACGAGTTCATGATTGCCATAAAGAAGTTGTCTAACAAATAGAATGTCTAGTTCTTGTTGGTATAAATCTGCATTTCTATTGGCAATTTTGTTAAAATTTTTCTTGTTGTTAAATTCATAGTTTATGAGTCGAATAGTTTCGCTTAGATTGATGGTGCTGGCTGTTTGTCCATCAATTTGATGAGAGCAAGGAGCCATGACAGTATGTGAAAAATTAGGCAAGCTGTGTAATAGTTCTTTAGTGAATAATTCCACGCCACCTAGGTTTGCTAATCCATGAACTGCGTGTAAAACAGTATTGGTTTTATCACAATTATAAAGAAAATCTTCAACCGTTCTTAAAGGGTTGTTCTCCATGAATTCTTGTATTTCTTTACTATAATTTGGCCACCTTAAATCTAATAAATGTTGGTGTTGTTGTTTTAAGGTTTCAGAGTTTTTACCAAAACTTTCCGAACCTGAGTGATACACAAATGATGCTGGAGCACAAGCAATGTTATAATCAGCCAATCGCAATTTCATTGAGTAATCACATTCTTCACCGTAACCCGGGTGATAATACTCATCAAATCCACCAAACTCATCAATAATAGAACGTTTAATTAACATGCAAGAGCCAACAGCTGTTGGTATTGGATACCATTGACCTGATAACTTCTTAAGCTTATTAATTTTGTCATGATATTTATATTCTAATGACAAAATAGTCGCATTATCAGACAATGGACATACAACTCCCACTTCATCATTATTGGCAATGATGTCAAGTTCATCAAGCCAATTTTCAGTTACTTGAGTATCTGAATTAAGCAAGATAATATCTTTTTTACTTGATTGCATGGCATTATTCACATTGAGCAAATAGCCTAGATTAGTAGGGTTATGAATGACATGAATCTGATTATGCTGGTTCGATAATTCATCCAAGTATATTTGTATATTACCATCAGGACTGGCATCATTATAAAAAGTAATAATATGTTTTGAATCGGTAAATTTTAGTAAGGTAACAACGCATTTTTTTAAGGCATCCAAGCCATTGTATACAGGGACAATAACTTCATAAGTGCGAGTTTGAATAGTTTCAGAATGATTTAATGTGGCCAGTTGAATGGTTTTTTCTATGTAATTATCGAAATTTATCAATTTGTTGGTGCTTCCATGAGATTGTTGCCATTTTATGATGAAACATCCCTTAAGTAATAGGAATAGTTTTAAGTTTGAACAAATTCTTAAAGTGATTGGTCATTGGTGTACCTATTACTGAGCAAAATGCCATGGCTAAGTCTGATTCATGTTGATTTTTTAAACTTAATGGAATAACTAAATATAGATTATATATTATCTTTTTGTGTTCTTAATGTGCTCCATTTAAAGAAGTAATTCAGCCATGTAATTGCAACATAAGGACTCAATTTTGACATACATTTATAGAGGGTCTAATAAATTTATTTAATTCTTTTTACTTTTATGCCTCGATTTAATCCATCAATATATAAAATCCATGAATTAAATGACTTTGGTTTTATGGTAATTTTTGGATTGGTTTTTTTAGCGAAACGGGTAACTGAATAGCCGGCTTGCTTCCAAACTTGGCCATTTTCAAGGGTAATTATCGACTTTCCAGTCCAACCTTTGATCTCGCCAACTGCGGTGCTTGTTATGATTTCTCTATCAGATTCTCTCATAGAAAACCCCATAAATTTCCTTCTTTCTGTTTTGGCAACTTCTTGAGTAACTTCCTTTTTGATTTGTTCCGTTACTTCCTGACGAACTTCTTTTTCCACTTGTTCTGAGACTTCTTGACGAACTTGTTTTTCTAATTGTTCTTTAGCTTGTTGAGTTGATCCTTCTATCCACTTTAGTAATGCCAATTTTTCTTCAGCAGAAAGTTTGTAAATTCCAGTGTTTACAGCAGTTTCTTCATCCATGCTATCAAATGTATTAACTTCTGCGAATAGTGTTGTTGATGTTAAAATCAGTAAAAGGATTATTTTATTCATAGTGTTTTTTTTATTGTTCAATTGTATTAATCTGCTTTATATTCTAACAAATAATTAATGCAGTTAAATTAAAAACTTTAAAATCTAACAAATTAACCCATTTTTGAATTGAGTATTATTTATACAAATGACACATAAAATATCAAGAAAATATAAATAATTTAAATTTGATAATTAATTCAACACTCCCTATAAAATTAAAATATTTTTAGTATTTGACCTTCATTTGATATTCATATTGCTATTCTAAATGCCTTTTTAATCAATAGATAAAAATATGAAAACTATAAAACACGTACTAATATTAATATTCATTATTCAGACTTATCAATCAATGGCAGGTGAAATCTCAAATGGGCCTGATGCTCAATCTGTTATGAGTCAGTGGTTTGCAATAGACTCCGATTTTGATATTAAAATGCAAAAATTTGTTTATGAAAGCAATGACAATAAACAAATATTTACTCTATCATTTACAAGTGATGACCAGCAAACTGTTAATGGTATTTTAGCCATACCTCAAACTAATAAAAAACCGCTTAAATTAGCCATGTTATTACATGCAATGGGAACAGATCAAAATTTATGGTGGTCTGATAATAAATTATCTGGTTCAAAAATATCTAATAAATTATTAGACAATGGATACGCCGTTTTAACATTAGATGCGAGAAGGCATGGTAAAAGAGTGGTAGATGAACTTGGCCCAAAAGAGATGATAAACAAAGCCCACAGTGATCAACCACGTTTGTATACTGACATGATAATTGGCACAGTTAGAGATTACAGATTAGCTTTAAACTGGATTCAAAAAGAATTGCATTTAGAGGATACATCAGTTTTAGTGGCAGGTTATAGTATGGGTGCACAGATGAGTTTGTTATTAGCAAGCTATGAATCTGAAATTGATCAAGTGATGGTTATGGTTCCTCCGTTTGTAAGCGAACCATTGTCTCCAGTTGCACCAAGGTTACATGTCTCAAGAATAAATGATGCCGATTTAATCCTATTAGCTGCCAAGCAAGATCCTTATTCAACGCAAGAAAATTACCATTTAGTATTCGATCAAATAAGCACGTCTAAGAAATCCATTAAATGGTTCGATTCTGGACACTTATTGCCTGCTAATTACTTTGAAACTGCATTGGCATTTATTGACAAACTTTCTTCATAATCTTTAAAAACTAGAAAAACTATGAAAACAATACTATTAAAAGCAAATAATATTTATAAGAGCATCGATTCTCAAAATGGTGTTATATCAATTTTAGAAGGCGTTAATTTACAAGTTCATAAAGCTGAATCAGTCGCTATTGTTGGACAGTCAGGCAGTGGCAAATCTACATTATTAAGTTTGTTAGCTGGTTTGGATTTACCACAAAAAGGTGAGATTCATATCAGTGGTCAAGAAATCAGTTGTTTGAATGAAGACCAAAGAGCTCAAGTCAGAGCTAACAAAACTGGATTTGTATTTCAATCATTTTATTTGATGGATGATTTAACTGCATTGGAAAATTTAGCTTTGCCATTAGAGCTATTTGGGCACAAAATGCCAGAGAAAACAGCGAAAGTATGGTTAGATAAACTCGGCTTAGATCACAGAGCCAACCATTTTCCAAAACAATTGTCAGGAGGAGAGCAACAGCGTGTTGCATTGGGGCGTGCATTTGCTTTAAATCCTGAAATATTATTTGCTGATGAACCCACTGCAAACCTTGATGTTAATACAGCAAAACAAGTGGTTGATCAATTATTCGAGTTACATAAAACCAGTCAAAACAGCATGATTTTAGTGACACATGACCAAAAGTTAGCCAACCGATGTGACAATGTTTACTATTTGAAAAATGGGAAATTACAACATGCGTAAAAATAAAGATAAAAATCTATACAAATTAAGTAGTATTTCCATTAGGTTTCCTAGCCTGATTGTATTTAAGTATTTGTTTAAACGCAGTTTGCGACACAAATCTTACCAATTATTTGTCTTATGTTTATTGATTAGTTCTTTAATTATGGGTCTGATTGGATTTTTCTCAGCTGGAGTGCAAAAGTCATTAAATGAAGATATTTCTAAATTTTTAGGCGCTCCATTAGTGGTATCTACATCACTTCCATTAGAACAAAATTGGTGGCAAAATATAGCTAATACATTAAAAATTGATGCAACCACAACAGCCTCATTTACATATGGAGTTATAGGAAAATCAGGCTATCATAGTATAGGACTAAAAGCAGTTTCTAAAAATTACCCATTAAATGATTCTATTAAACTATTAGTCAACTCACCAATTAATGAACCGAAACAATTTTTGGTTTCTGCCAATTCTCTTCATTCAATGGATGCATGGTTAGATAAACGTGCCATGGTCGAATTGGGACTCAAACAAGGTGATAAAATTCAAGTAGGGAAACAATTCTTTAATGTAGTTGGGGAAATTATCTTTGAACCAGATCGACTCACTCAATTGCAACATATGTTGCCACGTGTGATGATAAGGTTATCCGATTTAGAAACAACAGGAATAGATATCAAGAACGGCCGTGGTGATTTCCGTTACTTGTTTGATGAAGAGCCTGAGCAGCTCGAGTTAATTGAGTCATCATTGCCCAGTTTAGTCAATCAACCTTATCAAATACTCAAAGCGAATGAAGGAGCCCATCCCTTTTCAAGAATTGCACAAAGATCTGAGAAAATGTTGAGTTTGGTCATGGTTTTGATAATGCTCATGTGTGGAAGTGCTGCGGCATTGGTTGCCGATTTTGCCATGAAACAATTTGTTTTCCCAGCAACTATTTTGCGTTGTTTAGGCTTGAAAAAGAAGTCTATTACGGCGAGTATGATGATTCAATTGTCTTTATTTGCCATTATCTGTAGTGTAATAGGAACATATATAGCATGGTTGATGCAACCTTTAATTGGAGGTTTACTAGAACCACACCTAGTTATTCAACAAAATGTTTTTGATTTTAGAACGCCAATAATTACATTGTGTATTAATGCTTTAATCATCATAGCATTTGTATATCCTAGACTAAAAGCGATAGGATCTGTTCCTATAACAAGTGTATTAAGAAATAACTTGAACATTAAAAAGAGCCTTTGGATAAGTACTTTCGCTTCAGCTTTATCTGTTACTTTACTATTATGGTACTTTAGTGACAACACTACATTAACTGTTATATTGACTACTGGAGTGGTTGTATTATTAGTACTTTCAATAGGGTTTGGTTGGATAATCAGTCAATTCACCACTCAGTTTCATCGGTTAAGTCGGGGTTTATTAAAAGTTGTATTACGATCGATTGGACGTAACCCCAAAAAGAACATTGCTCCCATGGCTACCATAGCACTCTCTGTAATGGGTTTTTTAATGATAAATACTTTGCGCACAAGTTTTATAGATTCCTATCAAATCAGCAGTTTAAATCAAGATGGTAACTTACTTTTCTCTCGTCTTCCCAGTGAACAAAAAGACCCATTTAATGCTTTTATTAGTAACAATAATTTGACCTTAAAAGGGTTGTACCCCACTGTATCTGCAAAATTAGAATCAATAAATGGTGTCCCAGTTGACAAAGCCCTTAATCAAGAAAGCGATACACGTGAAGAGATAAGGTCTGCTGTTAGATTATCATGGTCTCGGCATTTACCAGAAAATAATAGGATGCTAGAGGGAAAGTGGCCACAGAATGCCAAAGATGGGGTATCTGTTGAATCAGAAGTCATGTCAGATTTAGGCTTGTCAATTGGTGATGAGTTGACTTTTAGAATTAATGATAAGCAGTTCAAAACTAGTATTAGCTCTCGACGAGAATTTAAATCAGGGTCTTCGCGTATGATGTTTTGGTTTATGTTTGCCCCCAATGTTCTGAATCAATTTGACCCACAATACATGGGTGGAATTCATATGAATCAGGCACAATTACCTGATAATAATACTGTGCTTAGTGATTTAAATGTGCAATTTCCTCAAGTCCTGTTTAGCGATTTACAACAATTGGTCAATAGAATATCAGCCATAATGCAGGCTTTAATGAATATTATGAGTGCTATACTATTTATTTTACTTTGCGGAGCATTTACTGTATTAATTGTTAGCGCCTTTGTTGGGAGTCATGATAATGGGCACACAATAATGAGATCTTTGGGAGTAACAAAAACTCAACTGATTAAAATGAATGTTTTACAACAAGGTCTTATTGGATTGGTATCTTGTTTGGTAGGTATATTGGGTGCTCAATTAATTTCAGGAATTCTATTTGAGGAATTATTTTCTATTCCCTATAAGGCCGATATGACTCAAAATGTTCTTATTACTGTCCTTACAACACTTAGTTTTATTATCTTTGGATTACTAATGAGTTACAATAATCTTAAGAAACCCATTTTAATTAATCAAATGAATCACAGCTAATGAGAATACTTATAATTGAGGACCACCATGATATTGCTGCAAATATTGGTGATTTTTTAGAAATTCAAGGACACCAAGTTGATTTTGCAGACAATGGCGAACTGGGTTTAGATCTTGCTGTTTCCCAGAGGTTTGATTTGATTATTCTTGATATAAACTTACCAAGAATGGATGGTTTTAATGTCTGTAAAAAATTGAGGAACCAATATCAATCACAAGTACCAGTTTTGATGCTAACTGCAAGGGCATCCCTAACCGATAAAATAACAGGCTTTGAATCAGGTGCTTGGGATTATTTGATAAAGCCATTTGCTTTGGAGGAGTTACTGTTAAGAATTAATGCCATGTCATTAAGGAAAGATACGCATCAAATCAAAACGCTTAAACTGGGTTCATTAGAACTGGATATGAACAATGGGCAAGTGTTTAGAAGGGGGCAACAAATCGAAATGCATAAAGCCTGTATGCAAATTCTTGAGCTGCTGATGCGCAGTTCGCCGAATATAGTTCCTAGGCAAGATTTAGTGTATATGTTATGGGGTGATAATCCACCTGATAGCAACCCTTTACGTACTCACATGCATGAACTGCGGAGTAAACTGGATAAACCTTTTGACTATTCAATGATACAGACAGTTCGAGGAATGGGTTATAAACTGATTGCAGATGAGGAAAGTACCAGTGCTAAAAATTAAAAATACAAAAATCAGATCTCGCATCAGAAAAGCCTTATTAAGTTTGAGTTTTGGTTTGAGTATTATCTTTGGAATATTAATATTTTTATTATTATACATTATTGAAGATGAAGTTTTTATTAATTTACTGCGAGCTGAACAGGCCCAGTACAAACAAACTAGCCAATTTCAAACCTCCAACTGGCAGCCTTCCAATAGGTACATGAATTTGTATGATAAAAAACAGCAATTACCAGAAATACTACAATCTGTGCTTACTGAAAAAACTGGTATTTATGAATTTTTTGAAGGTGATCATGCTTATTTTATATTACATGACAAAAGACAATATAATAACCATAGTAATTCACAGAGTTATTACATTACATTTGATGTCAGTGAACTATTGGCAGTAAAGAAAGGGAAATACAATCTAATAATCACAATTTTCATAGTTACTCTATTTGTAATGTTTTTGGCTATACTGGTTTCATTTCGTTTATCAAAAAGCATTTTGTCACCCTTGAATAAATTAAGTAATGAGTTGCAGAAGAATGGTTTTGCACAAATGAAAGAAGGGTTTTCTATGCCTTTTATAGGAGATGAAGTGGGTGTGTTGGCTTCACAGCTTGAAGAAGCCATTGAACAAGCAAACAATGCTATTAAAAGAGAGTTTGAATTTAATTCAGGAGTCAGTCATGAATTAAGAACACCCATTCAAGTAGCTCTTAATTCTGTTGAATTGCTTGAAATCACTCAAGAAAACTTAAAACAAGACAAAGCCATGCAAAGATTAAAACGGTCTATATCGCAAATGGAACAAATTAGCGAAGCTTTTTTGTGGCTAGCCAGTCAACGTTCTATAGAAAAAACCTCAACAAATCCATTTCCTGTTTTAGAAGCATTGAATCAACAATATAAACAATTGTACCCTAGACATAGCTTGAAAATTAATATTGATGTCAATACTCAGTTAAACTACTTAATTCCACCTCCAGTATTTACAGTTATTATTGATAACCTACTACGCAATGCTTTTCAACATGGAGCTGATGGAGAGATATTAATAAACCTCAATTCAAATTTCATTCAAATTCTTAATTTGAAATTAGAATCAAAGCAAACAAAACAAGAAACAGATTCCAATGGTTATGGCATTGGGTTAATGATTGTTAAAAGAATCTGTCAGCGCCTTGATTGGCAATTGAATTTAATAGACAGCAAAGAGAAATATTTCGAAACTAAAATTATTTTCACTCATTCTTATCAATAAAATACGAATTTTTAGATAATTATTCAGTATGAATATCTGATTTTTATTAATTGGAGGTTTAATTAAAATAGAATTGTAAAAACATGCCAGAGAAATGTAAAGGAGGAATTTTGCGGAAATAGTGTTTGTACTGTATTGAAATACTCTAGTCATAAGAAACAGTGATGAATAACAATAAAAGTTTAAAACTAATAACAGCAATCAAAATAAAATTTCTAATAAATATAATGTAGTCAACCTTCTTCTGTTGTATGATATTTTCAGTTCTTAGATAGTTTAAGGGTTGCAAGTGATTTATGGTTTGATTTTATTAGTTATACATCTGTCTCTTATACACATCTGACGCTGCCGACGATCTACTCTGT
>OJDV01000778.1_pt1 | contig 10420 bp, 11 predicted proteins | sample 1592911 | NCBI WGS metagenome assembly OJDV01 (sample SAMN05416860, study PRJEB24817) | seawater metagenome | isolation source: Sea water | place: Canada:Atlantic | collected 2013-11 | reverse complement strand
TTGTTGTTGATTTTGTTGAATAGGTTGTTGTTGATTTTGTTGAATAGGTTGTTGTAGATTTTGTTGAATAGGTGGTTGTTGATTTTCTTGAGGAGGTTGTTGAGGTTCTTGTTGTTGAGGAGGTGGGTCAAATGATTGTTTAATTCTATGTATCATTGAAATATTAATTTTTTGAATTATTTCAGTTATAGTTGGAATAAAATTATCCATCTCTGTTCCAAATGATTCGTGAATAATATTTCTAAAAATCATTTTAAAAAATGGTTTATTTTCATCAATATCTTTAAACTCTTCAGTATCTTTAATTTTATCTTTATTAAAAATATAAATACAAACATAAGGACTTGAATGAGCTAATACATTTAATGTTGTCATCAAATTTTTATAGAATTCCTTTTCTTTAATAATTTGTTTTGATAAAATTATACAACATAATGGTCTAAAAAAATTAATCTCCTGTAATTCCTCAAAATGCTTAAATTTTTTTATTTTATAAATATTTCTTGACATATTATTATTAATAAAATTATATTTAATTATTAAATTAATAACGCAATTTAATAATTAAAAAATTATAAAAAAAATTAATTAATATTTAATTTACTCATAACATTCATAACATCTTCATTTAATTCCTCTTTTGATACTTTTGTATTATTCTTAGCTTTTGCAATTTGATTTCTAACCATCAAACCAATCGCATCAATTGCTGGACTATCTACTGTTTGTGAAGCTAATTGTGATGTTGTATTCCATAAATCTTCTGGGTCAATCATATCCTTATCAACATTACTTGTCATTTCACTTGTAATTTCTTTAGCAATATTTAATATATTTTGTAATCCATTTCCATCATTTTTTGTATTCTTCAAATCACCAAGTTTATATTTTAATTTACCAATCATATCTGTTAAAATCTCAGCTGATTTATTACCATCTTTTACTTTATCCGTCAATAAATTATTTAAATTTGTTGTAGCATTATTAATATCTTCATCACCCATATTTTGAATTTGTTCGTTCAAATCCTTATCACCATTCTCACCCAAAAATTGTTTTGTAATCATATCCACCATAAATTCATATGAATCTGGTGTCTTAATTTCATTATGTTCCATAATATCATTAATACCATAATTTTCAGAATAATTTGTAATACTCATACTCGGATTAAAATCATTACTCTTATCATGAATATCCTTATATGCAAGAGAACAACTATACAATTTTAAAACCCTCTTATATAATTGTCGTCTCTTACTCAAATCTTTATAATTAAATAATAATTTTAAAATATTCAATGATGGAATAATCGCCCAAATATCCTTATACTTTTTCGCAGCAACTGACAAACCTTTATCTTCAAAACCAAATTTATCTAATGTTGTTAAAACCTCCAACAATTTTTCATTTGTTGATAATTTTAACATAATCTTTGAATAATTTAATTTTTTTTCACCTGATGTATATGATTTTAATTTATTCATATCATTCATTAAAGTTTCATCATCCACTATATTTTCAATACTTTCATTAATTAATTTAATAAATAAATTTGTAAAATTATTTACAAAGTATAATTTAAATTCTTCAGGAGATTGTGTTTCAGACATAATTAAAACCTATTTCTATTTATTTAATTTATTTTAAAGAATAAAAATTATTATTAAATTAAATATGGATTTAGAATTTAAAAAATACTTAAAATTATCCAACTTATATGAAGATACATTAATTGGATTAATTGATTTTTCATATAATAAAAATATACTCCCAATAAAATATAACTTTTTATACAATAAAAATAAGGTAAAACAATTAATTAATGAAAATAAAAAAATGTTAATCAGTTGCGGTATTGAATATGTATTAAAATTTAAAGATGAAATAAGAGAATTCTCTATTAAAGAATTATCCTGTAATAATAACTTACAAATATTTGACAAAATTAAAGAAGAATTAAATAATTCATTAAAAGATGAAGTTAAAATTATTGAAGTAATATTTGATATTATTAATAATTCAACCAATCTTAGAAAACAAGATTATGAAGTAATACAAGAATTTATTTTAACTGTTGTATTAATATTAGAAAAATTACAACAATTATTATCCTAAAATTTTTATACACTATTTTTTTTATTTTATAACATTATTTTAGTAATGAAAAATGTTATAGCTCATAGAGGTTATTCATCTATTTATGGTGATAATAATTTTGTTTCATTTCAAAAAGCAATTGATAATAATTTTGATTATATTGAAATGGATTTACAATTAAATAAAGATAATGAAATTGTTATTTTTCATAACCTATATCATAATAATCAATATATCAAACAAATGAATAATGATGAAATTAAAAATAATTCAATACCATTCTTTTATGAATTTATACAAAAATTTGATTATCAAAACATAAAAATTATATTAGACTTGAAAGGTGATGACATATTATCTAACTATCTATTAGAATTCTTTAATAATAATAAAATAAATACATCCAACATAATTATTGCCAGTTTTAATGAAAATCACCTATTACCACTCAAAAATAAAAATCTTAATTTAGGTTTTATTACCAGTAATGTATTCAATTCTAATTATTTTTTTAATATAATACAAGATTATAAATACATACTAACTGATATTGATGTTATTAATAATAATTTTATAAATTTATGCCACAAACATAATAAAATAGTATTCTGCTTTACCTGCCATAATAATTTTGAAAAAAATACACTATTAAACCTTAATTTAGATGGTATTATTTCAAATATAAAAATTGAAAAATAATTTATTTGTATTATGTATATACTTAGAATTATATACTTTACAAAGTGTAGTTATTTAAAATATCTCTTATCATGAAAGCTACAATCAATGAATACACATTTAAGGTTCGGGAAGGTTATGAAGAGGCATTAAATGAAATTGAAGATTCTGTTCTTTCAGACTATGCGTACCCAAGATTATTCTATACTAATCAAACAATCAGGATCTTTTTAAAGAATGGAAAACCGGTTATCTATAATAACTTATATTATTTAGTCATTAAGTCAATGCCCGAGATAGACGATTATCTATCCTTCATTAGCCCATTAGAGTATTGTTTGATGAAGGATTGGTAAATGCATTAAATTTAATTCAAAGTTCTGTTCTTTCAGACTATATGTACCCAAGATTAATCTATCCTAATCAAACAATCAGGAACTTTTTAAAGAATAAAAAACCGGTTATCTAATAAAATAGGTTATCTATCCTTCATTCACTCAGGAGAGTATTGTTTGATACAAAATAATTTATATCCATCGGTTATAATTACATCATTTATATAAAAATTGAATTTTATTTATAATATACAATAAACATTAAATATGAATTGTAAAGAGTTTATTGAGTTATTTAATAAAGTTGGTGGGGTATTATATTGTGATTATAATAAAAATAAAGCTTATGTTGTTAATACAAATTTAAAATGTAATATTACATCAAATGATTATAATGATTTTACTTATTTATTAAATTCATATGGTTGTAGTCCATATAAAGTAGAACATTTAATTGATAAAAATAATTTATCAAATATTAAAGAAAAAAATAGATATTTATCAAAAAATGAATATGGATTTAAAATTAATTATATTGATTAATCAATCAAGTTTATGAAATTCTCTTGAATGAAATATATTTTTATATTCTTTATTTATTAAAATTTTATTTAATAATATTATACCAGTAAGTATAAAATCTTTAAAATTAATATTATCTAAATGAATTAAATTTATAATATCTATTTTTTCTCCTGTATAAAAATTATCTTTAATATTATTATAAATATCTTCTTCATTTTTACAATAAATATCAGGAGTAATAGAATAGATAGTTTTATTATTATCTATACTCTTAAATGTATAAATATAATTATTTCTTGTATCAAAATCAAAATATTCATATCTTTTTCTAATATTAAATTCATATTCATCAAAAATTATAAATGAATATTCCTCAAATGTATCACAACTTATACACTCATATTTAAGATCATATTTTGTAATATTATCAAAAAAAAATTCTACAATAATATTATTTTCAATATTTTTTTTTAATAAATTTGTAATTTCTTTATGATGAACTTTATATATTTTATTTTTACATTCATCTATTATATTAATTAGATCATTAAAATCATAATCTTTATTTTTAATATTTTCTATTAAAGAACTAATATCTTTATTCATATTATTTAAATAATTAATACTACTTAAATATATTTTAAATACATAAATGTCCTAAATCTAATTCTATATCTTCTATTTTATCATCATTGATACTTTCATCATTTAATAAAATATCAATTTTATTCATATTATCTTTTATAATTTTTTTAATCTTTTTATCCTTTTTAATTGTTTCACCAATCATAGTTTTTCCACTATAAATAGCCATACTCATAATATTTAATATTGTATTATATATCTTTTTAAATTCAACTTTACCTTCATCATCTACTAATGAAAAAGCACTTCTTAAATATAATAAATCTATAGAATTTTCACTTGTATTTTTCCATATATTATTCTCTAATCTAATTTCTTCTTCATCATTTTTATCAATATTTAGTATTTTCATTATACAATTTCTCATTACTTGTCTTAATATAATTCTTTTATCTCCATCTATCCATTTATTTCCCTGATAATATTTTATTTTATTCCTATTCTTATCACTTATATATAACAAATGATTTTCTGGCTTCTTTTCATTAACATAATATGTTTTAATAAACTTATCAACTACTAATTCATAAATATTTAAATTATTCTTTAAATATCTAATTCTATCTTCCTTTGATATATTAATCTTATCATATGAATTTTTATTCACTTTCTTCTTCTCTTCTTTTATTATATCCTTTAAAATATTTACCTTTTTATTTATCTTATTATTTTTACTTTTTAATTCCTCTAATTCCTTTTTAAGTTCAATTATTTTTGTTTCATAAATATTTTTCTGCTCTTCTATTTTAATATTCTGTTCTTCTAATTTATTATTAAAATTAATTTCAATTTCTTCTATTTTATCATTAAAATTATCTTCAATTTCTTCTATTTTATCACTCAATACTTGTATTTCCTTATTATTATTTTCTTTTTGTTTATTAAGGTCATATTGATTATATACTTTACAAGTTTTTAGATGATTTGATATTTTTGTTTTATTTGATAAAGTTTTATAACAATAATCACATTTAATAATATTTATTTTTTTATCACAAGGATTTTTTTTATTTTGATGTTTTATTAAATTATTTTTTTGTTGAAATTTTGAATTACATTTATTACAAATAAAAGTAGATTCCATTTATATAATATTATAATAATATATTTTTATATAAAAATTAAAAAAAATAAAATTTCAAAATACAAACTAAAAAATTTTTTTTATATTCGTTCTCATTTTTTAACAAAATGGTTTCTTTTGGGAAAAAAGAAACCAAAAAGGGAAAATATTTTTATAATAAAATTGAAAAATATAAAAAATAAAATTTAAAAATACAAAAAAAATTTTTTTTATATTCGATCTCAAAAACCACAAAAAAGGGGACTCAAATAAAAATAAACCCCTTTTTTGTGGTTTTTGAAATGTTAAAAAAATAAAATATAAAAATGATTATTTTTTTTATATTTTAAATATATATTTTATATGTATTTATCATTTGATAATTATAAGGAAACATTTGAGAATAATAAAAAAAAATATAATGAATTAGATAGGGATAAAAAGTATAAATTTATAGAGGGGATATTTAAATATTATAATAGGTCAGTTCCATTATTAGAATATATAAAAAGTGATATTGATTTTTCATTTAATAATTTATTAAAAGAACAAAATTATACTGTTTCAACTAATTGTAATAAAATGGGTATTTTTAAAAAGTATGAGTTGAATAGTTTGATTAATTTTATAGATAGTAAAAAAAATATTGAATATAAAAATATGAAAAATGATTTTTTGGGTTGTCATATAACAATAAATGATGAAGATTATATAAAAAATTATGTGGAGATAAATAATTTATCAAATTATTATCAAAATAAACAAAGGTTAGAATGTATAGTTAATAAATATGAAAAAACAAATAATTATTATAAAAAGAATTATAAACAAATATTAGATAAATATTTTAATGGTAAATATGAAAATGGTTTAATAATAAATGAATTAAACTTTGAGAACAATGATGAAGAATATAAAAAATCTTTAAATCCTATATTATTACAGGAATTAATTCATAGATATAATAAGGCTTGCACTATTTATAAACCATATTTATTTAAACTATTTATTAATATTTTTAAACCAATAAATAGAAATGTTAATATTATAGATTTGAGTTCTGGATGGGGTGATAGAATATTAGGTATTTTATCAATTGAAGATAAGGTTGATAAATATATTGGAATTGATCCAAATAAAAATTTAATGAATGGGTATAATAAAATGATTAATGATTTTTCAAAAGATAAAAATAAATATCAATTAATACAATCACCAGCAGAAGATGTTAATTATTCAACTTTACCAAAAAACATTGATATAATATTTTGGAGTCCTCCATTTTCAATTCAAGAGGACTATGTTAGTGATAAAACAAGAGATGATTATAAAGACCAAAGCACAAATAAATATAAAAGTTATGAAGATTGGGAAGATAATTTTTTAATAAATGTAATAAATTTATCAACAAATAATTTAAGAAGAAATGGTGTTTTTATATTGTATATTGGAAGTATAAATTATAAAAGTTTTTTTAGTAAAATGAAAAATATACCAAAATTAAGATATTTAGGAAATATTCATTTAAAAGCAAATAATGTAAAAGATTATATAATTTTTGTTAAAACAGAGGAACCTAATAAATGTAAATTCATAGAGAATAATTATGAGGATAGTAGAGTTATAGAAATAAAGAATAAGTTAAAAGATAATGAAGAAAATCCTAAATTGAATATTATAAAAATAAATGTTAATAATAAAAAGATAAATGTGATACAGGATAATGTATTAATAGTTGGAACAAAGCAAAGAATGGTTATAGATTTGATGAGAGAATTAATGAATAATGATACAGAGTATTTGGTATATGCATCAAGTTATATGGGTTATGGAGTTGTAGCAACAGCTTATGGTGCATATAAATTAGGTTTAAAATGTATGGTATTTTTAGATAGAACAAAAATGGGTAAAATTATACCTGAGAATGAAAAGACAATATTAAATTCCAGACAGGTATTAACATTAATGGCTTTAAATGCAAAAATTTACTTGTGTGATAATTATAGAAATGCAAGAAATTTGGAATATGATTATTCAACAACATATACAGAAACAAAAAATGTATGGAAAACAAAAGAGAATTTTTTAATACCAGCGATGGGTTTTAATGATAAGGAAAAGAAAATGGTTAATATATTATCTGAAAAAATAATAGATGCTTCAAAAGAAACTATAATTGAAAATATGAAAAATATAAGGATATGGTTAGTTGCAGGGAGTGGTGGTATTATGGAATCAATAAAAAAATCATATCCAGAAGCGGAAATTTTTGTATATTTAACAGGTGGTAGAAAATATTATGATAATGTTGTTAGATGGATAAAAACACAAAATAATATAACAATATTAAATAATAATAAAAATTATAATATTGAGAATATAAAAAATGATTATTATAAATACTATGAAAGTGTTGAAAATTATGATTCAATGATTTTTCCATATGTTAAAGAATATGGTAAGGATAATGATTTTATTTGGAATGTTTCAAGTGATTAAAATCACCATCTAACAAAATATTTTTTTTCTAATCCACAATATAATTTTATTGATTCAAATATATTTTTTTGAAATTTATTACAAAATTTTCAATTATTAAACATACATGAACCACAAAAGATATTTTTTAATTTATTATTTTTATTAATTTTAATTAAATGATGTAATATTACTGTTTTCTTCATATTTTATATTATTAAATTAATAATATATAAATTTTAATTTTTTTATAAATATTTAAAATATAATTAAATTATAATATGAAAAATAATAATTTAAATTCAATAAAAATAGTAAATTATTCTTTATTATCATTAATAATTATTGAGTATTCTGTTATTTTATATGATATATTTGATGATAAATCAATAGAGAGAAGAGATTTATATTTTGAAATATTAGGATTTATTACATTATCATTATTATTATATAATTATTATAACTTTTTGTATATAAAAGAAATATTTATAATTTTACTAATATTTATAATAGTAAGATTATTTATTTTTGCATATATATTAAGTAAGTTTGATATTGAAAATTATTTTTCATCTAATAACATTAAAGCCATTGCGGAATAATTATGTAAATCTATCATAGTATCTCTAATACTTTCATCATTAACTAAATTAACACCATTTTTAGTAATGGATAATGAGCGTTTAATTTTATCTTCAATTCTCATTAAAACACCAATTACACCAAATTCAGCAAAAGCATCACCATAATCGGTATTCTTTTTTTTAAATAATTCAAATGCTTCTTTTTGAATTTTTAACATTTGTTCTTGTCTATTCATAATTATATTTAATATTATATATAAATATTTAAATAAAAATTGAAAAATAAATATATTAGATTTTATATTGTTATTTGAAAAGTTTGAGTAAGTAAAAATGAAAAGAGCGTTTTCAGAATTTAATGAAGATACTAATTATAAAAATATTTTTGAAGAAGAAAATAAAAATATTTTTGAAGAAGAAAATAAAAATATAATTATTAAAAAAGAAAATAATGGTATATTATTTGATAATAATAATAATAAATATATAATTAATAAAAATATTAACAGTAATGTTTCAGTAATTATTAAAATATTAACAGAAATAAATTCAACAACTTTTATGTTATATGGTAAATATAGAAATATATTATTTAAAAATATAATAAATAAATTAGGTATTATTGAAATAGATGATAGATATGATATAGCTATGAATGAAAATGTAGAAATAATTTATAATTTTGAATATTCAAATATTAATGAATTTTATATTTTATATGAAGAAAGAAAGTATAATTTTAAAGATTATGTTGAATTATGTTATTATATTAATAAATTTTCAAAAATATCAAATAAAAGTATGTTAGTATATTTTAAATTCAAGTATAAATATTATTTCAAATATAAAGTATTAAGTATGAATAACAAAAATGATATTTTAAGTTTAAATAATTTAGTAAAAAAAATAAATTGTAATGAATATGATGTAAATAATTTGAATTGTGATAATGAAATATTAAATATTAATAATACAATTATAAATATTGAAGAATACTTAGAAAGTTTAATAATATTATTTAAAAAGTTTTATTATGATAATTTGAATATAATGTATAAAAAATTGATTAATTTTATAAATAAAAAAAATATATTAATAGAAGAACAAATAAATGAAATATATCATAATATAACATTAAAAATAGATAATTTTACAAATGATATAATTAGTAATTTTTCAGATGAATATTTATTAAATACTAATAAAATAATTACTGAATTAAAAATTAAAAAAGAAAATGATCATATATATAAATTTAATAATTTTATTTTAAAAATATTTTCAAATATTAAAGTAGATAATAAAGAAAGATTTATATTTTTCTTTGAAAATGAAAATATAAAATTTAATTTATTTTTAGATAAAATATGTAGTAATAAAACAATATCATATACTTATATTAAAAATAGAATAATTAATCATTTAGATACTATTAAAAAAGAATATAATACTTTAAATAAAATAACTCTTCAAGATAAAATTTTGATGTGTGATGAATTATATAATTTAGATAATATTGGTAAATTATTAATATTATTTTCTAACAAAAAAAATTATTATAAATATTATAATAAATTAATATAATATTTTATATATGGATGTTTCATCAATTGCTTTAGGTTTAGGATTAAGTGGAAATATTCTAAAAGATGATAATATAAATAAAAATAATATTGATAAAACCATAAAACAAATTAATAGAAATTATATAAATCGTTATAATAGTAATGAAATAGAAAAAAATAGAAATATAATATATTCTCTAAATGAAGATAATTATATTAAATCAATAAAACCAAATACAAATATGATAAATAAAGTATGGAGAGAACAAAATATAAATTATAATAATAAATTAAGAAATGAATTATTAAATAATAATAAAAATGAAGTAGTAAAAGATGATGAAATATTACAATATACAGATTATAATAATGAAAATAATAATTATATAATATATATAATTGCTGTCTCTTATACACATCTCCGAGCCCACGAGACAGGCAGAAATC
>OJDV01000777.1_pt1 | contig 10423 bp, 8 predicted proteins | sample 1592911 | NCBI WGS metagenome assembly OJDV01 (sample SAMN05416860, study PRJEB24817) | seawater metagenome | isolation source: Sea water | place: Canada:Atlantic | collected 2013-11 | reverse complement strand
TCTACACAGAGTAGATCGTCGGCAGCGTCAGATGTGTATAAGAGACAGGTGCCGATCCGGCCTGGCAGCCAGACCATCGACATGAGCTGGATGCAGCCCTGGGATCGTGAGGTCATCGAGCGCGCGCCGGCGATCACGCTGGACGCGCCGGCGACGAACGTGACCGTCACGATCGAGCTTGGCCAGGGCCGCTGGCTGCTCTGGACGCTTGGGCCCAGCTGGGGACCGACGGTGCTCTTCTGGAGCCACCTCGTCCTGCTGTTCATCTTCGCGGTGCTGCTCGGGAGGTTGAAGCATCTGCCGCTGCGCACGTACCACTGGCTGCTGCTCGCGATCGGAATGAGCCAGCTCCCCGCGCTCGCGATGATCCCGCTCGTGGCGTGGTTCTCGTTGATGGTGTGGCGACGCGATCGTCCCCCAAAGCAGTGGCTCTGGTTCAACGGCTACCAGGCCGCGCTGATGTTCGCGTCGTTCGTCATGCTCGCCACGCTCTACGCCGCCGTGCACGCGAACCTGCTGTTCGACATGAACATGCAGGTCCAGGGCGCCGGCTCGAGCAACACGAGCCTCGTCTGGTACGCCGACCGCGTCTCGGGCGCGCTGCCGACCCCGGGGGTGATCTCGGTGCCGCTGCTCGTGTGGCGCGTGGCGATGCTGATGTGGGCCCTCTGGCTGGTCGCCAGCCTAATCGGCTGGCTGCGCTGGGGCTGGGGGATCTTCAGCAAGGACCGGGTGTTCATGCGCCCCGAGCCCGAGCCTGCCGTCGCGCGCACGCCGGACCGCAACGGCCAGTCCACCCATGGCGGGTTCAACGCCCTCGACGACCAGCCCGCGCCCGCGGGTGACGAGGCAGTCGCACCGGCGGCCGCCGGGCTCACGGGTGAAGGCGGCGCGCCAGGAGCCGCAGGAGCGCCCGAGGCTGACGGCGACGAAGAGGAGTGAGCGCGCGGGCGGTCAACGTGACGTGTTGGCCGCCCAGTCGTACTCCAGCCACGTGACCGACGTCCCCTCCTCGAGCTTCGCGGCGAGGTCGGCGCGCGCGTAGCGCTTCACGAACCCGGCGACCGAGCCGGACCTGGGGGACCACCCCTCCCTCGTGAAGTCCTCGCCGTACCAGTTCATGATCCGAGTGAGCGCGAGCGCGCCCCCCTCCCAGCGGGCGTAGCGCTCGTCCGAGAGCGTACGGCGGGTGGCGGCTTCGAGCTGCGCGTCGACCTCGACGCCAGTGTAGGCGCCCGCGCGGAGCGGGGGGCAACCGATCGAGGCGCAGTTGACGGCGAAGTGGACCCGGGGGTCCTTGAAGATCGGGCGGAGCAGCCCGTGCTCGAGGTCGTCCAGGCTGACCGTGTGCCCGCCGAACGTGTAACGCTTCGCTCCCCACGGGTCGTCGATCTCGCGGATGGACGTGACCTCGCCGAGGTGATCCAGCATGAGCGAGATCGTGTAGGCGTTGTAGGCGTTGATGAGGAGCGCCTCGAGCTCGGGCGCCGAGAGCGAGGGGAGCGTCGCGGCGGCGACGCGCCCGAGGTACGCGTCGAGCCTGGGGCGCTCGGACGCGAGCGCCTCGTAGTCGACGCGGCCCGCGCCGGCGTCGACGTGGGCGACGAGCAACGCGTCGAGCTCGGAGTGGTCGAAGGTCGCCGTCCCCTGTTGGACGCCGCGTGTGACCTCTTCGGAGACGGGGCCGTCGATGAGTTTGGCTTTGGGGGCGCAGCCGAAGGCGACGGCGACTACGGCGAGCGCGCTGGCGAGCCGGGCGTGGCGCGCGGTCAGGCCGACGACCGCGCCGCGGGCCTTACGGACGAGGCGGTGTAGTGGCACGGAGGGCTCCTCGGGTCGGGTGGAGGTGCGCCCGTGGGAGAGGTCGGAGGGCGCTCAGTCGTGAGAATGCTCGAGCGCGCCGTCGGGTTCCCCGATGGTCAGCACGTAGCCGCGCCAGTGCGTCCGCAAGTGGCTGAAGAACGGTCGTTCCTGCCCCGACGAGTTCCACCGCCCCTCGTACTTGTCCCACATCTGGAAGAGCGCCGCCTCGAGGTCGGTCTGGTGGACCTTGGCCCAGCCGAGCAGCGCGTGGGAGACCGGGTAGTAGGACCAGTGCCAGCGCTCCTCCATGTACGTGTGCTCTTGCTCCGGCGTGGGCCCGAAGTAGGTCTGGAAGAAGCCATGCTCGGAGGCGTGGTCACGCATCCAGGCGTACTCGTCGCTCAAGCCCTTGCCGTCGAGGAACGCGCGCGGGTTCAGCCCGAAGACGTCGTAGTCGGTGCCCCAGTGATGGCGCGAGAGGCCTGGCGCGCTCGACGCGCCGAGGATCTCGATCTGGCGGCGCTCCGGCGTGAGCAGCTTGAACCAACAGCGGCGGTGGCGGTCGGAGTCGGGCCGCCAGGTGTGGCCCTCGGTGAGGCCGCACGTCTCGGCGGCGTACCCGCTGATGCGGTTGAAGGAGCGCTTCTTGGTGAAGGTGAACTTCCGGTGCCAGATGCCCGCCTGGCCTGCGGCGCTGCGGTAGTGGGAGCGCGTGAAGTGGTCGGTGACGCGCTCGCGCCAGCGCGTGGAGCGCTCGATCCGGCTGGACCACGAGCGCATCGTGGAGCGGTTCTCGGCCTCTCCGTCGCCGTAGTCGAGCCGCAGCGTCGAGCCTTCGGCGGCCGCGGCCGCGGCGACCGCGGCGATCATGCACTCGAGCTGAGCGCGCGACTCGTCGCGCGCCAGCGTGGGGGGCTCGCGCGTGCCCGTGATCCAGCCGAGCACCAGGTCGGGGTCGGACGCCGCGAGGGAGTCGATGGCCACGCGCCACTCGTCGGCGCGCGCCTCCATCGCCGCGGGCGACGAGAACGCCAGGCAACCCTCGGGCGCCGTGATCCCGGCGGCCTCCAGGAGCGCGTCCGAGGTCGACTCACCGGCGCGCGCGGTCGAAGGCGCGAACGTCACGGCGACGGCCACGCACAAGGACATGACGGCGAGGGCCGAGGACACGAGATCATCCTTGATCACAGGCACTTACGTACTCCAGTGGGTGCTGCGCGCGGACCTCGGGGCGGTTTGACCCGAGCTCTGGCGGTTGTTAGCCTCACCATACTGACGCACGGTACGCCCAGAAAGTTCAACGCGCATCCAAACATCGGGCACTCCTTACATGGCCAGCGGCGGCTCGGGCGTTGAATGAAGCGCGAGCCACGCACGTCGGAGCGCACACGACCGGTCACGAACCAAGACGACGAGAGTGCAGCATGAAGAGAGCGATCGTGGCAGCGAGCGTGGCCTGTGTCGCGCTCGGCGCCGGCACGCAGGTGTGGGCCCAGGAGGGCATCTCGGTCTTCGAGGGAGGCGGAGACGACTCGAGCCCCATCAGGATCGGCGATGGCGCGGGCGACGCGAAGGGGCCGGCCGAGGGCGGAGGGCTCGTGATCGAGGGAATGAACGGCAGTGACCCGACCGCGCCGCCGAGCTGGGGCGCGGAGGCGACGCTGAAGTTCGTGGAGAGCGGGGGCGTGATGTTCGTGCCCACCAAGGTCGCGGGAAAGAAGGCCTACTTCATCTTCGACACGGGCGCGGGGCTGACGACGCTCACGCCCGAGTTCGCCAAGAAGATCGGCGCGGCGCCCGGGAAGGACGCGCCGAGGATGACGACGATGACGGCGAACGGGCCTCGACCGACGAGGCTGAGCGTGGCGCGCTCGATGAAGCTGGCGAACGTCTCGATGGGGCCTTTCACGTTCTCGACGTGCGCGCCGTGCGGCGGCGGCACGATCGAGGGCGCGCCGGTCGTGGGGTTGCTCGGGCGCAACGTGCTGAGCAGGATCGACTTTCGGATCGACGACGAAGCCGGCCTCATCAAGTTCAGGCTCAAGTCCGGCCACAAGAACCAGCGGCGAGACGTCGAGCGCTGGATCAGCTACGGCTTCGAGCGGGCCTCGGACGAGGATCACGCGGTCTTCGTGTTGGAGAACCGCGCCCCGCGCTCGCTGAGGGACATGAAGTTCGACATCGAATGCGAGACGTACGGCGCGGGGCCATTCACCAAGGCGGTCACGTTCGGCGACGTCGGAGCGCGCAAGAAGGCCAAGAAGAAGGTGAAGGTGGTGAAGTCCGGGATGAAGACCCGCGCCGAGCGCCGCTGCACGCAGCCGAAGGTGACGCTGCGCTCCGCGAGCTGGTGAGCGCGGGCCTCACTCCCCGGGGAACGAGACGTTGATCGCCTTGGGGTACTTCTTCCCGTCGTGTCCGCCGTACTGGAACTCGACGGGGATGACCTCGCCGGGGACGTAGCCCGGGAGGCGCTGCCGGAGCTCGTCGTCGACGATGTTGGCGATGTGGAAGAAGAACTTCCGCTCGTCCTCGGTCTGGATGAAGCCGTACCCCTTGTCGGTGAAGTAGGCGATGATCCGGCCGTCCATGGACGCGCCGATGTCGAGGTCGTCGTCCTCGGTGACGCGCCCGAGGCGGTCGAGGGCCTCGTCGAGCTCGAAGAAGTTGAACGAGCAGTCCTCGTAGATGCGCATCCCCATCGCCTTGACCTGCTGGTAGCGGCGGTCGAAGAGGAAGCTGAGGCAGGCGCCGAAGGCGACGAGCAAGGCGCCCGAGTCTACCGTCTCGCTGCCGACCTCGATGTAGAGGGCCTTGAGGACGATGCCGCGGCGCGCGACCTGCGCGAACGTCTCGATGCGCTCGTGGTCGTCGAGCGACGTCGTCACGTGGACCCCCAGGTTGACGTGCGCGTAGACCTCGTCGAGCCGGGTCACGGAGAAGTCCAGGTTGTATCGCTCCTGGAACTCCTCGTCGCGCTCGACGCGGGCGCCCGCCTCCTCGAGGTAACGCTCGAGCACCTCGGAGAGCTCCGCGTCGTTGGAGCCAGGTGTCGAACCTGTCGCATTGTCAGCTGTCATGGCGGCATCATCCTTCATCAATTCATCGACGCTGGCCTCAGCGAAGCTGCGGCGCCATATCGTGGTCGCGTCACTCATGAACATCCAAAGGACGCGCACCACATGTAGGGTTGATTTTATCCCACCGCGAGCCTAGTTGTCGACACCTCGACACATCGAGGGATTCACCAGATGACCTCGCGTGTTGAGTCCAGCGGAGCGCGAGTGAGGAGGTCGACGTGGAGCAAATAGACGACGCGAGCGAGCCGGAGGCTGGCGAGCACCCGCTCGAGGCGCACCGCGCCATCGCGCGTGAGCTCGACCGAAAGGCCCAGCGGATCTACTCCAGAGTCGGCACACTCGTGCTCGTGTGCGCCGTGGCGCCGCCCATCGCGGCCGCCACGGGGGGGATGTCGCTGACGTCCCCGATCCCATGGCTCGTCGCGATCACGAGCGCGCTCGTGACGCTTCTGCTGGGGCGCGGCTTCGTGCGCCGCCGCATCGCGGCGCTGCGCGCACGCCTCGACGCGTACTGCGCGACCAATGGTTTGTCTCTCGAAGACCTGCGACGATACTATGCCGAGGAGGGGACCTACTCCTTCCTGGCGTCCGTGCTCGACGTCTCGTCACGCCACGGAGCCTGAAACACATGCGGACCTGCCCATGAACGAAGCGATCGAACTCCTCCAGCGGGGCGGCTGGCTCATGCCCCCCATCATCCTCGTGTCGGTCGCCGCGCTCGCCTTCTTCCTCGAGCGGCTCTGGTCGCTCCAGCGCAACAAGATCTTGCCGCCTCGCTTCCTCGAGGTCGTCTCGAGGCTGCTCACCGAGCACCGATGGGCCGACGCCGAGGCGCTGTGCCACCAGAACGACTCCCCCGTCGCGTCCGTCCTCGAGGCCGGCATCCGCTACGCCGGGCGCGAGCGCGACCTCATCAAGGACGTCATGGAGGAGGCCGGCCGCCAGCAGGTCTACCGCATGGAGCGCTTCTCGGGCGCGCTCGGGTCGATCGCCACCGTCGCGCCTCTTATGGGCCTGCTCGGCACCGTCGTCGGCATGATCCGCATGTTCCAGCGCGTCGTCAGCTCGGCGGACGCCGGCGCGTCGATGGTCAACGTCGGCCTGCTCGCCGAGGGCATCTGGTCCGCGCTCATGACCACGGCCGCCGGGCTCACCGTGGCGATCCCGACCTACCTCGCCTACCGGTTCATCCTCTCGCGCATCGACCGCTACATCGTCGAGATCGAGGACGTCGCGCTGCGCGCGCTCGAGCTCCTGACCGCCGAGGACGAGGGACCCACGGCCTCCCCTCGCGGCTTCACGGGCGCCTCGAAGGCCGCCATGGCGTCAAGGGCCTCGAAGGCCCCCAAGACCTCAAAGAAAACCAAGGCCTCGAGCGGCTCGGGCGCCGAGTCCTCGGCGCCCGACGACGGGATCACCGAGCCCGAGGCGGTGGCCACATGAACCTGCGCGGCGCGTCCTCGAGGCGAGACGAAGCCACGATCGAGCTCACACCGCTGATCGACATCGTCTTCCTCCTCCTGATCTTCTTCCTGCTCACGTCCTCGATCTCACAGGCCAGCTCGTCCTCCTCGCGTGAGGCGTCCATCCCCATCGACCTCCCCGAGGCCCGCAGCGGCTCGGCCACGGTCACCGGGGACCCGGTCACGCTCAGCGTCACGAGCGAGGGAAAGGTCGTGGTCGAGGGCGGCGGCGGGCAGCTCGTCGGCGGCTCCATCGAGGAGAAGCTCCTCGAACTCCACAAGCGCGACCCCAAGGCCCAGATCCTGCTGCGCGGCGACCAGGGCGCCAGCCATGGCCGCGTCATAGAGCTCCTCGACGTCGTCAAGCAGATCGGCTTCAAGAAGGTCGACCTGATCATCGCACGGCCCAAGAAGTAGAGCCGCCCGGGGCCCTCGACGCGCACCCCTTGCGCTCGACCTCCCGCACACGTACAAACGTTCAGTATGCGCTCATACGCGCGCGCGCGGCATCATGTCTACGTGATGATGCGCACGACGCGCTGGCATCACGCTTCCCCCAAACACGACGAGAGGCCGCCCATGAGCGCCCCCACCGACTCGAATCAGCCGTCGATCGACGCCCCCGAGCGCGCCCCCGCGGCGCGCAAGGCGCGCGCGCCGTTGACCGTGACCGGCGCGCGCGTGCACAACCTGCGCGACCTCGACCTCGAGCTGCCCAAGCGTAGCCTCATCGTGTTCACCGGGCCCAGCGGCTCGGGCAAGTCGTCGCTCGCCTTCGACACGATCTACGCCGAGGGCCGGCGCCGCTACGTCGAGTCCCTGTCGACCTACGCCCGGCAGTTCCTCGGGCAGATGGATCGACCCGACGTGGATCAGATCACGGGCCTGAGCCCGACGATCTCGATCGAGCAGAAGACCACGAGCTACAACCCGCGCTCGACCGTGGGCACGACCACCGAGATCCACGACCACCTGCGCGTCCTCTGGGCCAAGCTGGGCGTCCAGCACTGCATCAAGTGCGACCAGGTCGTCGCGTCGTCCACCCCCGAGGCGATCGTCGCGCGCGTCCTCGAGCTCGAGGAGGGCACGCGCTTCATGCTCCTCTCCCCGCTCGTGCGCAACCGAAAGGGTGAGTTCAAGGACCTCTTCGACGACATGCGCGCGCAGGGCTTCGCCCGCGCCCGCGTCGACGGAGAGATCCTCGCGCTCGAGGACCTCGACAAGCTCGCCAAGACCTACCGCCACGACATCGACGTGGTCGTCGACCGCCTGGTCCGCCGTGAGTCGGCCGCGGATCGGATCGAGGAGTCGGTCCGGCTGGCGCTCCGCACCGGCAGCGGGCAGCTCGTCCTGGCGGTCCCCGGCGGCGGCGAGGACGGAGAGGACACCGAGACCCTCATGAGCACCGAGCGGAGCTGCTGCGGGGTCGCCTACCCCGAGCTCACGCACCAGTCGTTCTCGTTCAACAGCCCCCTGGGCATGTGCACGAGCTGCCGCGGGCTGGGCTCGCTCAAGCAGGTCTCGGCCGAGCAGCTCGTCCTCGACGACTCGCTCTCGGTCCTCGACGGCGCGCTCACGGCCATCGGCGGCAAGCCACGCACGAACGCCGCCAAGGAGTTCAAGCACTCGGCCGTGGTCTCCAAGGCGTGGAAGGCGCTGCTCGAGACGAGCGAGAAGCTCGACCTCGACCTCAGCGTCCCGTGGGCCGAGCTCTCCCTGGCGGACCGCAACTACGTCCTGTACGGCTCGACGCGGGGGCGCCGAAAGAAGCCGCGAGGTTTCAAGGGGATCGCCGTCGAGGTCGAGACCCTCGCGTCAAAGGCCAAGAAGGCCGCAGAGCGCGACTTCTTCAGCGAGTTCGTCGCCCCCGCTGCCTGCCCCGACTGCGACGGCTCACGCCTGCGCCCCGAGAGCCGCACCGTGCGCTTCGAGGGCCTGGGCCTCGAGGACATCAGCGCCAAGGCCATCGACACCGCGCGCGAAGCGCTCGCTGACGTCTCGCTCACGGGCACCGACGCGCTCATCGGAAACGAGCTCCTGCGCGAGCTCGACGACCGCCTCGGCTTCCTCGAGGACGTCGGCCTCCAGTACCTCTCTCTCTCGCGCGGCGCGGGCACGCTGTCGGGCGGGGAGAGCCAGCGCATCCGGCTCGCCAGCCAGCTCGGCTCCGAGCTCACCGGCATCCTCTACGTCCTCGACGAGCCCAGCATCGGGCTCCACCAGCGCGACAACCGTCGCCTCCTCGACACGCTCAGGGGGCTGCGCGACCGCGGCAACACCGTCATCGTCGTCGAACACGACCGCGACACCATGGAGGTCGCCGACTACATCGTCGACTTCGGCCCCGGCGCGGGGAAGCTCGGCGGCGACATCGTCGCCAAGGGCACCCTCGAGCAGGTCCTCGCCCACGAGGGCACCGTCACCGCCGACTACCTCTCGGGCAGGCGCTCCATCCCCGTGCCCGCCACCCGTCGCCCCAACGACGGCGAGGCGATCGTCATCGAGGGCGCGCGCGCCAACAACCTCAAGGGCATCGACGCGCGCTTCCCCAAGGGCTGCTTCGTCTGCGTCACGGGCGTCTCCGGCGCGGGCAAGTCCACGCTCGTCAACGACATCCTCTACCCCGCGCTCGCGCGCCACGTGTACACCAAGCACCGCGCCGTCGGCGCCCACGACTCCATCGAAGGCCTCGACCTGTTCGACAAGGTCATCGAGATCGACCAGAAGCCCATCGGCCGCACCCCGCGCTCGAACCCGGCCACCTACACCAAGGTCTTCGACCACATCCGCGCGCTCTTCTCCGAGCTGCAAGCCTCCAAGATGTACGGCTTCGGCAAAGGCCGCTTCTCCTTCAACGTCGCGGGCGGCCGCTGCGAGGAGTGCAAGGGCGACGGCGTCCAGAAGGTCGAGATGTCCTTCCTCGCCGACGTCTACGTCCCCTGCGACGTCTGCCTCGGCAAGCGCTTCAACGCCGCCACGCTGCGCTCGACCTACCGCGGGCACAGCATCACGGACGTCCTCGACCTCTCCGTCGCCGACGCCCACGCGCTCTTCGAGCCCCACCCCAAGATCCGACGCGTCATGGAGACCCTCCTCGACGTCGGCCTCGACTACATCCACCTCGGCCAGCCCTCCACGACCCTGTCCGGCGGCGAGGCCCAGCGCATCAAGCTCTCCCGAGAGCTCGCCAAGATCGCCACCGGCGACACCCTCTACATCCTCGACGAGCCCTCCACAGGGCTCCACTTCGACGACATCCGAAAGCTCCTCGAGGTCGTCGACCGGCTCGTCGAGGCCGGCAACACCGTCGTCATGATCGAGCACAACCTCGACATCATCAAATGCGCCGACTACCTCATCGACATCGGCCCCGAGGGCGGCGCAGGCGGCGGCCACGTCATCGCCCGGGGCACCCCCGAGGAGGTCGCACGGGTCGCCGCATCACACACCGGCAGGTTCCTAAAGGAGGAGCTCGAGCGCGGCTGAGGTCTCGCGAACGCCGCGAGGCGCTCCCCAGCAGACCTCGACGCCGTCCCCCGCAGCGAGCTCCTCCTACTCGATCACGCTCAGCTTGTTCAGGTTCAGCCCGCCCGTGTACGCGTACGACACGTAGTCGTCGTAGCCGTACACGACCAACCCGAAGGGCACCTGCGCCGAGAGCCTGTGGGGGCCGGGGTCGACCGGGACGTGCGCGCGGATGAGCCCCGAGATGGGCTCGACGGCGTAGTCGAACGTGTTCAGGTCGAGCACCTGACCATCCAGCGTGAGCGAGAAGCCCGGCTGCATCGTGACCGTCACGTAGCTGAAGAAGTACGTCTCGGGCGTGAGGATCGAGTAGTTCGTGCGGTACTGCTCCTCGGGCGGGAGCAGGAAGAACGCGGGGTCGCCGGCGAAGTCGCCGAAGGATGCGTCCTCCGTGACCGTGGACTGGCCCGAGATGAACGCGCCGACCAGGATCGGCTCGGAAGACTGGATGAGGAATATGCTCCGCGCGCCGAACTCACAGGTCTGGCCAGAGTCGAGCGTGAACCTGTCTCTTATACACATCTCCGAGCCCACGAGACAGGCAGAAATCTC
>OJDV01000776.1_pt1 | contig 10426 bp, 12 predicted proteins | sample 1592911 | NCBI WGS metagenome assembly OJDV01 (sample SAMN05416860, study PRJEB24817) | seawater metagenome | isolation source: Sea water | place: Canada:Atlantic | collected 2013-11 | reverse complement strand
CTACACAGAGTAGATCGTCGGCAGCGTCAGATGTGTATAAGAGACAGACCTAATATACTCTTATATTAAAAAATGTCAAATGACGCTATCAATTAGTAATGTGTAATTAGCAATTAGTAATTAAAGATCAAGAACAAAAAGCAAAGAGAGTATGTAATTTGAAATCATAACATTTCTCGCTTTTATCTAAGTGTTGTATGGGTGTAGATTCTCTCAGGGGGATGGCAATTAGTAATTAGTTATAGGCATTTTCTTTTACTCCCATAAAATGAATTTTACGATTTGTAAAAAACATGCCGTATGTAGAATGAAATTTTTTATTCAAAAGCTAGCATTGTTCTCAGTACTGAACCAGCGTCTTTTGCAGGTAATTTTATGATTTCAGTGTACATTTCGACTACTAATTCGCAGGCTTTTACTTTATTGATATTAGGATTATGTGGGTTTTCTAATATAATTAATTCTTCTGGATAGCTTTGCTCAAGCTTAATATAAATAGGTTTGACTAAATTAATAAATTCCATTTCATCTAAAGTCTTATTATCCCGTTTTGGTTTTTTTAACATTTTGTTAAAAATGACTACTTCTTGATCTACTAAATCCTGTGGGATTGAAGTATCTATTGTGGCTTCTGGATTAGGAAAAAGCACTTGGAAACAACTTTCATTTTTTTGAGACAAGAAATATTTAACTTTCTTCATGGTAAATTCAGTATAATCTATTATTAAATCATCATCTGCAGTAGGCAATTTCGATTCTAGTAAATTTTGTGTAATTTTATAGATATTTGAGAACATGTCATCCTTAGTTTCACCCTTATCAAATGAATTAGAAGCTTCATCTAATATGGACTGGTATAGATTAGCATCATAATCTTTTATGCCTACAAACATGGGATTTTTCATCATGGCATTGTCTATGTCCCTCATAAAGAAATACTTGCTCACTTTTGGTGTCAAAGTATACGAAAAAGCAGCAAATATTAAAAAGAACAAGGCTGTTGAAGTCAAAAATATTTTATTTCTTTTTGTTATAGTAGTATCATATTCGAATACTTTTCTGGCAAGAAAAACGGCAATAGCAACGCTTATGATGAATTGTATGATGACGAAAAATAACATATTATTTCAATGAGAATTTGGAATGATTATTTAAACCTAAGTATGCAGCGTTAACAAGGTTTTTCTTAAATGTTTTTTTTGAGGTTATTTGAATATCGCAGGTTGACACACAGGTCAACCACTACGGTGGCTTTGTTAATTAATCAGTGTCATCGGTGATAAATGGTTTTGATCAATTATAAAATGGGTACCCACAAGGGGCACGCCGTACATTAGTTTTTAATTTAGTTCATAGTAAATAGTTTTTGATCTTCAATTTTTGTAGGCGAGCTGCCTGTGCTCCCAGAGATCGTACATATTCGAACAGGTATGTTTAAACGTAAATACTATTTTATCACTGCAAAAATTAAAGAGATCAGTACCCTTAAGCTTGAATATCAATTACTTTGTTAAGAATATTTCCTTTAAGTTTTCTTTTTTCTATTTTATTAAAATCATAATCTTGAACAATTTTATCTGACACAATAGATAACACATTGTTCATAATCTCAAATCCTACATCCGTTTCAAATAAAAACAAGGGCAAATATCTATTCTTATTAATTTTCAATATCAAAATATTTTCTGCAATAGAGTTATTGGACTCTATCTGTCTTGAACTTAAAGCCTTTAATAGTGCATTTTTGATTTTGATATGAGGCATACCCAAAATTGCAATGTCTATTTTTGTTAAATCTACTTTAAATTCTTTATTCTTGCCTCTGTATAAGTAATTACCATCAACGCTCCAGCACTCCATTTTTTTATAATATCGAATCCGTAAATAAACAATAACAGGATACAAAATTACCATTCCATACAGTGAAGTTTGCTGCCTTGTTTCCATATTAAGCCATGATCCGTTTATTAAGTATCCAAAACCAATGCATATACTTGTAACTATGAAAGCGCTAAATACTGCAAGCAAAGATGTTTCTAAGACCATTAAAATTATTTTCCGTATACTGATTTTTGTTTCTATCATAAGAAATCAAATGCTCCTTAAAATGTTTTATAACAATTCTGTTTTAGATTTACTAATATTATATATAAACACAAATCATCTTACGCGTGGCAAAAGTAATTTCAATACCAACCTTTGAACGCAACACAAATTCGGTGCTTTTTTCACCGAAGCATCTAGATGCTAGCTTCTCAGGTATGAAGGGATAGAGGTTTTACTTTGTGTTCTTAAGTGCTTTGTGGTGAATAACTTTTGATTTAAATATTATGGATTCCTGCTCGCGCTTGGGCTCGGCTGAGATGACGTGAGTATCTTTTTTCTGAGTTCGTTGTATCGCAGTGTTTTATAACTGCCTGTCATACTTTGCCTTTTGGGCTCCTTGTGTATTAAAACTGACCCTTTTTCTTTTTATTACCTGTTTTTTGGTTTTTTAATGTTATTTTTTTATTAAAAACTGCGTTTTCGAGGGTTAAAAAAATAATTATATATTTCCAACTTGATAAAGTTATACAATTATGTATAATTAAATTTCTTACAATAAAACGGTACTAAAATGAAAAAATTACTTTTAATTACTTTGATCGCTATTAGCACTTTTACTTCAGTAAATGCAGCCAGACCATCTGCAGGAACAGGAATTGTAGTCGGCCCTGTTGGTCCAACTTATGTTCACAATTACTGGGGTAAATTTGGATATGAATCTGCAACAGGAGGATTTTCATACATAAAAATTGTAGGCGGAAACACTTTACAAGCTTGCCAACAAGCTTATATTTCTGCCATGGGTTATTATCAGACTTCTCCGATTTGGAACTTTACTGGTCACATTCTTTTTTGCCAGCCGCATTAAAACATTAAGTTAAATACAGTTTTCAAGATGCAAATAAAAAAGGGGTAATACTATTACCCCTTTTTTATTGTCTATTTGGTTTTTATATAATAAGAATTTTATTAATTAAATATAATACAGTCCCCGCCAGTACCTTCTTCTTCTACATCTCTGGTATTATTAGATTCATCTCTATTATTAGATTCATCACGGTTATCAGGATTACCATCAATATAGATATACTCTTCACACTCATCATCTGGTGGTTCAACTCTTGAGTTTATCAACTCATGTAAATTGTATAACTCATTGATTATATTCTGATAAAAAGTATCAGATGGTGTGTTTTGACTTGCAAAACTGGCTGTGTTTAACAAGATTAAAAGTGAGATTATTATCTTTTTCATATTATTCCTCTTTTGGGTTTAAATTAAATTGTGTCAGTGAGACGCCGACTTCCTCGTATGTACCAGCTGGCACATCTTGATCAAATTTTTCATATAATTGTTTTAATGATTCTGTTGTGTTTTTTAAAATTTTTCTAGTTTCATTATGTAAAGTATTAGAAATATCAGGAGCAATTCTAGTGCTATAAATTGTATACTCAAAATCTCTATCATCGTTGTTTTCAGTTTTGAGATTATTTACGATTGTATTAACATATCTATCGATATGATTTGAAAAAATTTGCAATGTCCTTTGTTTATTTGGTGTTTTACTTATATGACTTGTTATGTATTTTATTTTGGTCCCTTTATCTTCAACACACCCTAACTCTACCAGCTCATTAACCACTGACATAAGCGTAGTGGATCCATGGGCAACATCAACAATAATACTTTCTAGGGAATTTTTGCCTTTTTTATTGATTAATACACCTGTTTTTTTTGCTAAAGATTGTATTCTATTGAGTATGGTGAAAATTGATGATGGTTTATGGTATTGTTTTTTGTTTTTAATGATAGCAGAAACTGTTCTTCGATCAATTCCAACCTTCAATGATGTCCTAGTAATGGTCTTACTAATTTGATAGGCTTCTAATACATATTGTTCTCTTAAATTTTTACAAAAATCATCAAAATCTAAATTGAACTCTGTCAATAATTTAGACATTCCTAAATATGTTCTTAGTATTTTTTCTTCGTCATTAGCATCCACAGGAATCATTGTACATTAATGTATATTACATACAACTTAAATTATCAAACATGTGCCAATTCATTATAGAAGAATAAGGGGTCGTAGCCTTTTTATTGAAGTTTTTCTAATAACTCATCAATCATTCCTTTTTCAATCAGCGGGGTAAGAGTAACTGATTCTTAGATACCTGCCTTCGCAGGTATGACGGTTTCTGTTATTTACTTCATGTTCTTCAAGCGCTTCATGGTGAATAGCTCTTGATCTTAAATCGAAAATGGGTACCCACAAGGGGCACACCGTACATTAGTTTTTCTGTCCAAAAATTTAGTATGATGAATTAAATAGATTCAGCATCATTCATTTATCTTGATCCACATCATGCTCAATCACATATTTTCCCCAATCAACAATGGCACGCAACAAAGGTATTAAAGTTTTGCCAAACTCGGTTAGGGAATATTCTACTTTTAGAGGCGGTTTTGAGGCATAGACTTTTCGATTGATGATGCCATCACTTTCCAATGTTTTTAGCTGTAAACTCAAGGTGCGTTCAGTTATTGTGGGCATTGTTTTTCTGAGTTCGTTGTAGCGCATTGTTTGAGATATCAAGTTGTACAGGATAGCTGCCTTCCACTTTCCACCAATAAGTCCCATGGTTAACGTTGTGTAGCAGGGGTAATTTTTTTCATTAAATTTTAACATAATTCACGTTTTTACTAACCTATCATTTTTGACCGTTATTGCAATATTTTTAAATATACTTATTATACCTACTATACTAAGTATAGCAAGAGATGTAACAGCATTAAATCCTTGGCTATTAATATAAGTTTTAACATCAGAGGTAAATATGAATCCAGTTTTAATTGACTTGATTGGCTATTCAGCTTTAGTCATCAATCTTTATTCCATGTCTGCTAAAGGCGAGTATAAACTTCGATTTATTTCACTGATTGCAAACATTGGATACATACTTTACGGCACACTCATTAGCGCTGCTCCCATAATTATAGGCTGCACAATTGCGGTATTTTTGCATGGGTTTCACTTGAGAAGATTAAAAACAAAAGGTAATAACAATGATTAAAATTGAAAAAGCACAGATAGAAGACTTAGAAGTTTTAGCACTATTAGGGAGACTCACCTGGTACGAATCACATGGCCCGTATGTTGATGATAAAAACGATGTCACCAAATATCTTAACGAGAATTTTTCGATATCAAAAACAATTGAAAATTTAAATAATCCCAATATATATAATTCTATTATCTATGTAGATGATTTACCGGCTGGTTATGCAAAAATAATACTCAATAAACCACAGGAAAATATTAAGTCACAAAACAGTTGCCAGCTAGAACGCATTTTCATCTTGGATGAATTTATACCTCTGAAAATTGGGCAAAAACTCATGTCTTTTGTTGAAGAACAAGCCAAAGATTTACAATTAGATACCCTGTGGCTTTCGGTTTATATAAAAAACAACAGAGCCATACGGTTTTATGAAAGGAATGATTTTAAAAACGTAGGAGCACTCAATTTTTCTGTTAATGATAAATTGTATGAAAACATCGTGTTCTCTAAAACATTGGTAGCTTGAATGTATGATTTAATAAATAAAGAGTTCAGTACTCTTTTTTGTGATTTTCAAGTGTTGTTTGGGTTCTCTCATGGGGTGACGATTAGTAAATAGCTCCTCTTCCTTTCGTGTTCTTCATGTGCTTCGTGGTGAGTAGTTTTTAATTTTGATCTTTTTTCCAAACCATGTCATGTATTTTGATTTTATTTCGTAACAATAAAAACTATTAATAAACCTTAAGGCTTCAGCATGAAATACATCATTATCTTGACTCTATCACTATACGCCAATCTCGCTAGCGCTTTGGTGATTTGGCCTGGATCTTCGGCTCCTTGTAACACCACATTGTCTGCCTGTGCTGATGCTGCAGCTGTAGGAGAAGTGATTGAAATACGAACCAATGGACCAATCAACGAAACATTAAGTACCAGTAGCATATCTTTAATTGCTGGTGATGGCTATAAGCCTGTGTTTGCTTCAGGAAATGATATTGATTTTTCTGTTTCTGCAATTGGCTCTTCAGAGTACACTATCTCAGGATTAACACTTGTTAAAGGAAGAATTTCAATTATAGCCCGCAGTTCGCCTGGTAAAAATTCTATAGTTAACATTACCAATAACCACATTATTGAAAATGATTCATCAGACTCTATTAGAGTTAATAATCTGGGTGCTGAAAATGCGTTGGAAGTCAACATCGCATACAATCAAATTAACTATATAGGCAATGGTTCTGGAGGAATCACCTTAAATAATGGGCTTAATTCAAACAACCCTTCTTCATCCGAAATAACAGGCAGGGTTTATAACAATCAGGTTAAATCCAGCGGTAGTGAATCTATTGGCATTGGAATATATGGGTTATCTGACAGTAGTTTTGATATAGATATATCAAGTAACACATTTATTGGAGGTGGTAAAGCTGGTACATATATAGAGAAAAGTGCAGGATCGATTGGTAGCAGCCGAATTGATTTCGCCCACAATGCCACATACAGCAATGAAGTAGATGATAATTATCGGGGCCTAATGGCTGAAGTTTCTGCTGGAGCACTTGAAATTAATGCCATTAACAACACCATAATCAATGCTTTTGATGGGTTTAATTTTCAAGAAAGTGGTTCTGGTGAGCTAGATGTTAATTTGTACAACAATATAGTGGCCTACAGTAGTGTTCCGGTTATTCTTAACTTTTATAACTTATCAGACAGTACCATTGATATAGCTAACGACAATAACCTGTTTTTTAACAATGAATTAAATGACCCTGACTATATCACAGGCCCAAATTTTATCGCAGATGACCCAAAGATTAAAAGTTTAACCAATGCGCGATTGAATCCTGGGTCACCGGCCATTGAATCTGGAAATGGCATAATACTTTTTGGAATAGCCAGCGTTGGGCTGATTGATGCCGATGGCTTATTCAGAATTAAAAATGGTAATCCAGGATCTGGCGGACTAACAATAGACATTGGCGCTTATGAAGCTGGAGATAGGCGTGTATTAGATAAATTAAATGGTAACCCGAGCAATCTTAATCCAATAGAGAATACGGCCATCAACTCTGAAGAATTTGCCAAAATTCAATTCTCAAGTAACTTAAATCCTAATGGGACAAGTGTTATTAACGGCGTTTATAATAATCTCAATTCTGGGGTTTATAGAAATGGCCCAATATGGATAATTTTCAATCAAGACGATTCGTTAACAATGAATACCAATGCGGCATTTAATGTCTGGAATCCCGCTCCAAGTAGCCAAAATTATGTCCACACTGCTGCAGATGCGATATCGGCCTCTGAAAGCTTTACAGAATTAGACCGCGTCGGATTAAACGATAACCCCGATGCTATTCTATCAGTGACACAACTTTGGGAAGGACTCTACAATGATAACCCTGTGGGTGTTTTTTATAATGCTTTTACAGGTAGATGGAATATTTATAATTCTAATTTTGTCGACATGCCTTGGATGACTAAATTCAACGTTTATTACCAAGAAAGAAGTTCCAATGCTTTCTTACACAGAACCAGTGATGCGAATATAGTAATAGATTCTTCATTGATTGATCATCCATTGTTGAATGACACACCATGTGCTCAATTCCAAGTTACCTATGACAGTGGCATTATGTACCCTTATAAAACTGGCGTTTATTACAATCAAGCCAGAGGACAATGGGGTGTTTTTAATCAAGGTGGAGAACCCATGCAAGAATTGGCCCGTTTCCATGTTATCGTTTCTGCAGAACAAATAGCTGAATGCAACGATGTGATTTTTGCAAATGGTTTTGACTAATTATAGTGAGCAAATAACAATTAAAAGATTAAGAGCTAACTCAATTAGTATTAAACAATTAGCATTTTCTTTTACTATATTTGTAAAAAACATGCAGCCTGTAATTAGCAATAGGCATTTTCTTTTACACTAAATAAAAACAAATAGTTGACTGTAAAAAATATGCAAAAGATAAAAAGCAAGAAAATACACAACCCTTAACCCCTTTGTATCATGAAAAATGTGTCGAGTTTTGCTTTTCCTTCTTGTTCTTCATGTGCTTCATGGTAAGTAGCTTTTGAATTTTGAAAGGTCGGGACTGAAGTCCCAATTCCGAAAAGTTTTTTCCTCTGTGAGCTCTGTGACCTCGGTGGTTAAGTGCTTTTGATCTTTAATGACAGACTGTCATTTTACAGGCGAGCCGCCTGCGCTCCCAGATATATCTTTACATCCTATGCGTTAATCTTTCAATCTTGATATTAAATCCTCTGTGCCGTCTGTAGTAAATTGCTTTAGATCTTGATATTTAATTACTAATTACAAATTGCTAATTCCTAATTGCTAATTGCTAATTCATTTAGCTTTTGATCTTGATGCATTATTTAACAACACGGCACCGGTTTCTTTTTGTCCTAATTCATCATCTGGATTATAAAGTGGGCAGACTTTTAAAGACAGACAACCACATCCAATGCAACCTGTCATTTTGTCTCGTAAGGCGGAAAGCTGTAGGATTTTTTTGTTGAGTTTTTCTTGCCATTGGTTTGAAAGCCTTTGCCAATCGCGTTTTGTTGGGGCTTTGTTTGTTGGAAGAAAAGCTAAGGCTTGTTTTATCTCAATTAATGTTATGCCAACTTTTTGTGCGGCTTTAATAACACCAATTCGGCGTAATACGTCCATGTTGTAACGTCGGTGATTACTTTCGTTTCTGATTGATTGTATGAGATCTTGATTTTCATAAAAATGCAAAGTAGATATTTTTACACCGCTGCGCTTTGCCACGTCCCCAACAGACAATTTAGCGATTGATAGCGATCTTTGTTTTTTTTTAATCATAGCCCTTGACCTCAAGTTAAGTTGAGGTTGTATTATTGCCTTAATATTTAAAAATGTAAACAATACAGGAGAACATTATGGCACGTTTAGAACATGTAAATTTAGTTGGTAAAAACATCGAGAATAGCTTGGATTTTTATATAGCAGCTTTCCCACACTGGAAAATCAGAGCTGAAGGTGATGGTGAATGGTACGGAAAACCACGCCGATGGGTTCATTTTGGTGATGATTATCAGTATCTTGCTATCAGTGATTTTGGTGAGGGTGAAAACCGCGATTTAGAGGGCCACAGCATGGGTTTAGCTCACATTGCTTTTGCTGTGCATAACTTAGATGCCTTAATCAAACGCTTAAATACTGCGGGCTATCCAATTTTCAAAAATGGTTCTGATGATGAGTATAGAAAAAACATCTATTTTCTAGATGCAGATGGGTTTGAAGTGGAGTTTACCGAATATTTATCCGATTTACCACATGAACGCAATGCGTAGGAGAAGAACATGAACCTCAATCAAGTTACAATCAAATCTAGTGATGTTAATCGCTCAGTTAAGTTTTATAAAAATCTTGGTTTACGGCTTATAGTAGATTCAAGCCCGCGTTATGTTCGTTTTGAATGTTCGGGTGGTGACAGTACCTTTTCGATTAGTCACAGCGAGGTGATAAAAGATGTCTCTACTGTGATGTATTTTGAAGTGGATGATCTAGATAAATGTTATCAAAATCTAAAAACGCTTGGCATTGAATTCAACTCTGAACCTGAAGATAAAGAATGGTTATGGCGCGAATCAGAATTACTTGATCCAGATGGACACCCGTTGATATTATTTAATGCAGGGAAAAATCGTAAAAACCCGCCCTGGAGAGTACCATTGAAACATTGGTATGACTCAATTATCGATTGCCCATATAATTTATTGAAATAATAATTATATTATTGAAATAGGCAGAATTATTTTTCGTTGTGTCAATGCAGATTTTATACCCTTGATTTTTGATGGCAACATAATTGAATAAATCTTTAATCCTACTCTGGTGGGAATTATAGAAATGTTAATTGCTAATATAAGTAATAATAGATATGATAATTCTTTCATTCAAAATTATTCAGTCATTTATCAATGAGAGCATATATTTTAATATTTTTAGTATTTGCAACGGAAACTGTTTCTTAAACTATTTCGATAGTAACCCTCGATGATAAACCTCCTTATAGTTATACATTACCTGATAAAACATTAACTGGTTTATATATAGAGTTTTGGATGTTATGGGAGAAATACAACCAACATGAAATAAAAATCTATGTAGTGTCTGATGAAAAAGCAATCAACGATATTAAGTTGAATAGGGTTGCATATTCTGGTGTGACAAGAATTGAAGAGGGGCTTGATTGGGCTTCTTATTCTTTACCTATTCACAATGTAGATACTGTCTCTTATACACATCTGACGCTGCCGACGATCTACTCTGTGTA
>OJDV01000775.1_pt1 | contig 10426 bp, 9 predicted proteins | sample 1592911 | NCBI WGS metagenome assembly OJDV01 (sample SAMN05416860, study PRJEB24817) | seawater metagenome | isolation source: Sea water | place: Canada:Atlantic | collected 2013-11 | reverse complement strand
AGATTTCTGCCTGTCTCGTGGGCTCGGAGATGTGTATAAGAGACAGGCTTTAATCTATATAGATTTTATGGTATTTGAGAACTTAATAAAATAAATCATCAATTAATTATTCCATCCCCAAGGAGCCTCTGGTTGAGGAATGGATTTAGTAAGGTCCATCTCGACTTTAAAAATACGATCTGTCCCTAGTCTTTTTAAATTATAGGTAAACGTTTTTTTACCAATGGTGATCCACCAGACGTTTGTTGCAGCGGCAGGAATCATTTTTTGTGTATGCACATCTGCAGGGAAAAACTGAAGGTCAGCTTTTCCAGCATTGCTTGAAGTGCCACCATAAAAATTAATATCATCTTCCTTTCCATCCTCATAACGGTGGTCGTGTTTTAGTGTAATAATGCCTTTATCCATCGTTAAAATCCAAGTTCGTGATTTATCATCGCCAACATAGAAAGGAATTTTTATTTCAGTTTCACTGCACGATCTAAGGTGCATAACAAGTTTCTTACCTCCAAAAGCCTCATCTTCTTCGGGCAACACTAATTTTCCTTCATAGGCTTCACCGCAATGAGATTTTAAAGTTTCCCAAAAAGTTTCTGAAGGGCTCTTTTCTTGAGACATTACTGGCAAAGCAATTAATATAGCAAATAGGAATAAGGTATTTTTTAGAGTCATCATAATTAGTTTTTTGATTTCTAATAAAAAGAAGGTTTGTCTAAAATAAATAATTTTATGAATAGATAGGGTTTTCTAATAATATTATTAAAGTAAATGTTTTATAAATCAAAAGGATTAATCAAGGAACCTATGAATAATAGTAAAATAAATTAGTAGTTTTGTTATTACTAACTTCAACTATAGGCCAAATTTAATTTATGTTTAAACAAGATCAAGACGTTTTTAATATCCTGCTAGGTTCCGTATCTGAAGGAGTAATTATAGTTGATTCTCTGCAGAATATTGTAGAACTAAATGAACCAGCAGCGCGAATGTTTGGTTATGAAAAAAAGGAGTTAATTCATCTTCCTCTAAATACTTTAATCCCTAAAAATCACCGTGCCAATCACGGGGCAAATTTTAATGGATTTATGAAACAGTCTGAACAGCGACAAATGGGAAGAGGACGTGATATTTATGGGTCACATAAAGAGGGAAGAGTTTTTCCTGTAGAAGCAGGTTTAAACCCATTTACTCTATACGATAAAAAATATGTAATGGCATTGATTATCGACATTTCGGTTCGAAAACTACAGGAAGCTGAAATTCAAAAACTAAATACTGAATTGGAAGCTAAAGTTGCCAATAGAACAGAAAAGTTACAAGAAACTATTATTCAGTTAGAGATTGAAAATAGAAAGAGAATTGAAGCTGAAAAAGATGCTAATATTGCTCTCAAAAGAGAGCGGGAACTTAACGAATTAAAAACTAAATTTTTATCGTTAGTATCTCATGAATTTAAAACCCCTTTAAGTGTTATATTGACTTCTACCATCCTATTGGGTAAATATAAATTAGCAGATCAGCAAGAAAAAAGAGATAAACATATTAAGACCATCTCTGATAAAGTACATTATCTAAATAATATATTAAATGATTTCTTATCTATAGAAAAGCTAGAAACAGGAAATGTAAATTATAATTTAAGCACTTTTAAATTAAGTAAGGTAGTAAATGAGATTGTTTATAATGCCAACATGCTCTTAAAAGAAGGCCAAAAAATAAATTATCCAGAGCATATTGATGAAATTTCATTGTCACAAGACGAAAAAATTATAGAGTTAACCTTGTCTAATTTAGTTCATAATGCCATAAAATATTCTTCAGAAAATAAAGTAATCGATATTAAGATTTCCCAGAACAATTTAATAACTACTATGGAAGTAATCGATGAGGGGATTGGAATTCCTGAAGCAGATCAAAAAAACATTTTTAATCGTTATTTTAGAGCCGAAAATGCACTATTAACTCAAGGAACAGGAATTGGATTAAATATAGTACAAACCCATATCGAAAATTTGGGAGGAACCATTGCCTTTAAAAGTGAAGAAAATAAAGGTTCCATATTTAAAATCATCATACCAAATACAGCAAAACGATGAAGAAAGTGTTATTGATAGAAGACGATGCCGGTTTAAGAGAAAATACCGCAGAAATTTTAATGCTTTCAAATTATGAGGTCATTACTGCTGCAAATGGTTTGGAAGGAGTTCGTTTAGCTAAAAAAATTCTTCCTGATATTATTATTAGTGATATTATGATGCCAGAATTGGATGGTTATGGGGTTTTAGAAAATTTAGCAAATTATGAAGGCACCAAGTACATTCCATTTATATTTCTTTCTGCAAAAACGGAACGAAAAGATGTTAGAAAAGGAATGGATTTAGGTGCAGACGATTATATCAGCAAACCTTTTGAAGAAGAAGAATTGGTAAGTGCTATAGAAAGCCGAATGGCCAAATACTCTATTATAAAAGACCGAAGACTTAACTATGATGATTCCAAAACTAAAGAAAATAAAATTCGTTCTTTAAGCGATTTAAAATCTTTTTTTGATGAACAAGGAACTGTTTTTAATTTTACCAAAAACCAAGTAATTTATAACAAAGGCGAGCATTCTAATTTCATTTATCTAATACGTGATGGAATTGTAAAATGTAATCAATTTGATGAAAATGGTAAAGAACTTACTACTGCATTGTATAAAGAAGACGATTTTTTTGGTTACACCTCTTTTACTCATAACATTTCTTATCAAGAAACAGCAACAAGTATGATAGAAACCCAACTCGTTGGTATTTCAAGACAAAAACTTATAGCAATTTTGGATAAAAATCATGACATTACTTTAGAATTAATACAATTGCTAACCGATGACCTTTACGGCATAAAAGAACAACTAGTTCAAATGGCTTACAGCTCGGTAAATAAAAAAACAGCAAGTACTATTTTAATGTTTTCTGAAAAATTAAATTGTCGCCCTGATGAGCCAATTAGAATCTCTCGTAATGACTTGGCAAGTGTTGCAGGAGTTGCAACTGAATCGATAATACGTACTCTCTCTAATTTTAAAAAACTTGGCCTTATTGAAATTGAAGGTCGAAATATTATAATTCTAGATCTTAATCAGTTAAAAGATATCTGTTAGTTTACCTTTTAAACATCAACAAACTGACCATTGTCATAGTTTGTAAAATGCGATGTTATTAAATTTGTTTTTTTAGACAATTTTAATAAATGAGAAACGTATTAATCCCTACAGACTTTTCAGAAAATTCTTGGACTGCGATTTGTTATGCACTTAATTTTTTTAAAAAGGAAGATTGTAGTTTTTATTTTCTCTATATAAGCACAAACATTAACAAGGTTATTAAAGATTCTCAAAATTTCTCAAGCCAAAAGGACCTCAAATTTAATAACCCTAAATCTTCAAAAAAACGATTGCAAGAATTGTTAACTAGAATTTCTGGAAGTTTTTCAGAAAACAAAAACCATAAATTTTATACACTTACAGATTCTAATTCATTTATAGTATCTATACGAAAGCATATTGAAGAAAAAAAAATTGAGTTAATTATCATGGGTGCCAAAGGAGCCTCAGATTCATATAATTTAAATATTGGAAGCAATACAGCTAGTGTCATTGTAAAAGTACCTTGTAATACCTTAATAATTCCTAAAAAAGCAACATTTGTTGATCTAAAAGAAGTTGTATTTCCAACAGATTTTTCTTTGTCATATAGTATTGAAACTTTACATCCCCTTTTGGATATTTTAGAAACAAATGATGCCAATTTACACATGCTGCATATTAGTAAAAAAACAGTAGATTTAAATGCAAATCAGTTAGCTAACAAAGAATTGATGGAAGATTATTTTAGTAGTCAAGAATATTGGTTTCATTTTTTAATCAATGAAGAAATTGAAGATGCTGTGCAGCAATTTTCAGGTAGTAAGAATAATAGTATAATAGTTATGATGGCAAAAAATCTAAATTATTTTCAGCAAACCATTTTTCGTACTAAAACTGAAAAGTTAAGTTACCATAATAACATCCCACTTTTGGTATTGCACGAATAAAACTAATAGTTATTAATATAATTTTTAGAACTCAGTTTTAAATAACAGTAATTCTTACTTTTTTCTTCTTAAGACGGCTGTTATTTAGATTTTCAATTAATTCGTCAGCTAAAGTCATGGGTACTGCTACAAAGGCACAGTCTTGTTTTAATTCTATAGCACCTAATTGTTCTTTGTTTAAATTTCCTTGTTTAAAAAATAAACCAGCTATATCCCCCTTTGATATTTTATCTTTTCTACCTCCCGAAATAAAGAGGGTTTGCCAATAAGGTGCAACTTTTTCAGCCTTACTAGAAATAGTAATCTCTTTTGAATCCTTAATAAAATCAGGTAATCTTTGGTCTTTCCATTTTAGAATATAGGCCGTACCTTTTTCATTAACTCTGGCAGTTCTTCCATTTCTATGGATAAACTCTTCCTCGTGAAGTGGCATTTCATAATGGATGATAAATTTTAATTCTGGGACATCTATACCTCTAGCAGCTAAATCTGTCGCAAGTAATATTTGGCTGGTGCCATTCCTGAATTTTATTAAGGCTCGCTCACGATCTTTTTGTTCCATACCTCCTGAAAAACTCGAATGACTGATATGATTTTTTTCAAGAACCGAACTTACTTTAGCAATGCTATTCTTGAAATTACAAAAAATGATCCCAGGTTGATTACCTAAAAACAAAAGCAAGTCTAATAAAGCTGGGAACTTATCTTTTTCTGGTGATAAGAGAGTTCTTAGCTCTAAACGGTTACTTAGTTTATCATCTAAAAAATTAAGAGTACTTGGATTTGTTAATTGTACAAATTCAGGAACAGTAACTCCATGTGTTGCTGAAGTTAACACCCGTTTGCTTAAACTATCTAATTTGGATAGGATAGCACTCATTTGTTCTTCGAAACCTATTTCTAAAGACTTATCGAATTCGTCTAATATTAAGGTTTTAATAGTAGATTTAGAAAAACGATCGCTCTCAAAATGATCTAAAATTCTACCAGGAGTTCCTATTAATATGGCTGGATTATGTTTAATTTCTATCTTATCCTTAGACATAGGTCTGCCTCCGTAAACAGCATTTACTTTAAAACCGGTCCCCATAGTACGTACTACTTGTTCTATTTGTATGGCCAACTCTCTAGTAGGAACCAATATTAATGCTTGAACAGCATCACTTGTACGGTCTAATGATTTTAGCAATGGCAATAAAAAAGCAAGCGTTTTACCAGTTCCTGTAGGAGAAAGAATAATACTGTTGGCATTATTTTCTATACTATAAATAGCTTCTTGCTGCATCGGGTTTAATTCCGAAATTTGCAGTTTATTTAATATGTCCTGTTGCTCCTTTATAGTATTTGTCATTAGTTTTTATTTAAATCACCTTTCTGAGAGTTTAAAAGTATTATTTTTTAGTTTTAGGGTTCTTTACTCCTATTTGTTCTATATAATTAGCCAATATTTTATCTATTAACTCTTCTTTGGTTAAATGATGAAATATGGTACTTACCTTATTTTTAAGTTCACCTGATACCGTTCGATTCGGTTTCGTTTTAAATACTTTACGAGCCCAAAGCAGGGTATTGTTTTCTTCAATACTTTGTGTATTTGCCTTATTGAATTTATTAAAAACGATGCCCAATTCATATTCGAAATCAGAAATATCTTCTACTTCTTCCTTTTGTATAATCGTTAGCGAAAGTCCCTTTGCTCCTGCCCTAGCTGTACGTCCACTTCTGTGCACATAAGTATCATAGGTATCTGGTAAATGATAATTTACAACATATGAAATTTCTTTCACGTCAATACCACGAGCGGCCAAATCTGTTGCGACCAAGATGTCAATATGACCTTCCCTAAATTGTCCCATAATACGATCTCGTATACCTTGTGACAAACTACCATGAATGGCTCCTGAAGAAAATTTATTAATCGCTAAATTTTTAGCCAATTTATTAACAGCAGCTTTTGTTTTACAAAATATTATTCCTCGTTCTCCTTCTCTTGAATTTAAAAAATGAAGCAATACTTCTAACTTTTCTATAGGCTCAACCACTACATATTGATGATCAATTCCTTGATGACCAAGGGTCGACATATCTGCTTCTATTTGAACTACATGTTTGGACATATAGTTTTGAACCAATTGTTTAATGGTTCCTGGCATAGTAGCAGTAAACAATAAGGTTCTTCTAGATTTCGGAATTTCTTTAATAATGGTATCCAAACCTTCTTTTAAAGCAGTAACCATTTCATCAGCTTCATCTAAAATAAAATAAGCAATGTTTTTAACTTCAACAGCCTCTCTTTTAATCAAATCGGCCAAACGTCCTGGTGTTGCAACCACAATATGTGTGGTGCTTTTTAAACGTTCTATTTGTGGTTTGATTGGGATACCTCCACAAACTGTTGCAATAGACATCGTAGGAATATGAGAAGAAAATGAAACTAAATTCGCATGAATTTGCTGTCCCAGTTCTCTTGTAGGTGCTAAAATAACCGCCTGTACAGCTGGATTATCCAAGTCTATCAATTGTAGTAAAGGCAAGCCAAACGCAGCTGTTTTTCCTGTTCCTGTCTTTGCCAAAGCAACTACATCTTCTTTCTGATGTAATACTACAGGTATTGTTTTTACTTGAATATCTGTAGGAACAGAAATCTCTAATACAGTTAAAGCTTGTTGAAGCTGTTCATTAATTCCTAAATCGGAAAAACTTTTTGACATAAAAAATAATTTTAACAAAGATAACAATACGAAATCCGAGAATCGATTAAATAGACAGGCTTATTCCTTTTATCAGAAATCGAAAAAAGAAACCTTAAAACAAAAAATACTTTATACTAGTATCTTAAGCCTCTGCTTGTAGACGTTTAGATTTTCTATAGTTGGACTTTGGATAAATAGAACGTTTGGCAAAACGGTTAAGGTTACCTGCATTGATCATTTTTTGATATACCTGTCTGGTGATCCCAAAATATTCATAGGTAGTACCGTCTGTAAATGTAATTTCTAATAATAATCCTTTGTGATTATAATCTGCAATTACTGAATTGGTTATAGTTTCAGTGTATTCTGCTAAGTTTTTCTCCTTAGTTTCTGGAGCCATACTTACCAAGAAGTGATAACCATCTATAATTTTTCGGCTAATCATTTCTGCCTCTTCCTGTAGCGCATCACCATTTTGAAATTTATCTGGATGCCATTCTTTTACCAAGTTTCGGTAACTCTTTTTAAGAATTCTAAGGTCGATTTCTTTTTCAACTCCAAATAATTTCTTGTACTCACTTATACGCTTCATAACCAGTATTTTTATTGAGGCGCGAAACTACATCTTTATTCTGAACTGAAGTTTTAAATTAAGTGTTATTATTTTAAAAAATCAACTTAGAAAGAGTGTATAATAGCTATCATTATTTTCTGCTAGGGTTGGTCGCCCAAACTTCTCCACTGGGTATAAAACCAACATCATCCATAGCAAGCATAGAAACTGCTACATGTGCTATTTCTGAAGGCTTTAATTTATACTCATTATCTTTTTGCTCTATTCCCATCTTATCAAAAAAATTGGTAACTACTTCACTAGGGTTAATTTGCATAACTCTAATATTATGAGGTCTCAATTCAGTACGCCAACAATCAGTTAATCCAGAAACGGCAAACTTACTCGCTACATAAGCAGATCCTTGTGCAAAACCTCTATTAGCAGCAGTAGAACCTATATTAATTATATTTCCATACTCTTTACCTACAAAATGTTTGGCTGCCTCTCTTCCCGTTAAAAACAAACCCTTGGTATTTACTTCCCAATTTTTTTGAAAATCATCTAATGAAGTATCTACTAATTTGGAAAAAGTTCCTAAGCCTGCATTGTTAATTAAAACATTAAGACCATTCATCGTTTCATTTGCAAATGAAACCAGTTCTTTTACTTTATTTTCGTTTGATACATCAGCTACAAATCCTTTAACATTCAGTTCATTAGATGCTTTGTCAACTTTAGCTTTATTTCTACCACAAATAACAACTTCAGCTCCTTTTGATTTTAACATTTTTGCAGTTTCAAAACCAATTCCACTTGTGCCTCCAGTTATCAACACTTTTGCATTTGATAAGTCCATAATTTATTTTTTTATAAAGTTACAATTACTTTTTTAATCTATCCTTTACCTATTCATATGTTAAAAAAAGTTTAATATTTAAATATATTGATAGTATTACTATTATATTTGCGCATAATAATATTATTTATGAGAAATTTACTATCAAATATCAAAATTGAAACCCCTAAAGGCATCTATATTAAAGACCCAGAATCTTCTGTTTTAGGTAAGAAAATTATAGAAAATAGTATCGTACTTATAGAAAGTATTGGGTTTGAAGACTTTAATTTTAAAAAATTAGGTCAAGAAATTGGATCCAACGAAAGTTCTATTTATAGGTATTTTGAAAGTAAGCACAAGCTCCTTATTTATCTTACTTCTTGGTATTGGAGTTGGATAGAATATCAACTGGTTATTGAAACTTATAGTATCAACAATACTGAAAAGAAATTAAAAAAAGCTATAGAAATTGTTGCAAGAACTACACAACAAGACGGTACATATAAACACATTAACGAAGTTTTGCTAAATCAGATTGTAATTAACGAAAATTCAAAGTCTTTTTTAACTAAAGATGTTGATATAGAAAATAAAGATGGCAATTTTATGTCATATAAAAATGTGGTTAAACGTCTTGCTGACATCATATTAGCATACAATACTACTTATAAATATGAGTTGAGTTTAGCAAGTAGCTTAATTGAAGGTGCGCTTCATCAACAATTCTTAAAAGTACATTTTAAATCTATAACTAATTGTAATGACAAAACAAGTCCATCAGATTTTTTTACAGATTTAATACTAAAAACACTTTCTAATGACCACTAAGCCCTTATCACCTTGGAAGCGCTTTCTAGGACTAATAGAATTAGAAAGAAAGGATATTTATCAAATAGGATATTTTGCTGTTTTTGAAGGAATAGTAGCCTTGTCTTTGCCCTTAGGTATTCAAGCTATTATTAACTTATTGCAAGGCGCACAAATATCAACATCTTGGATTGTTTTAATATTTTTGGTAACCGCTGGAGTGGCTTTTTCTGGAGTATTAAAACTTATGCAAATGCGTATCATAGAAACGATTCAACAGCGTATTTTCACAAGAGCTTCTTTTGAGTTAAGTTATCGTTTTCCGAAAATAAAAATGACTGAATTGCGAAATTATTATCTACCAGAATTAGCAAATCGTTTTTTCGATACTTTGACAATTCAAAAAGGGTTGTCAAAAATATTAATTGATGTACCATCCGCATTATTGCAAATTATTTTTGCTTTGTTATTGCTATCATTTTACCATCCATTCTTTATCATTTTTGGAATATTATTGTTGTTTTTAATATATATCGTATTTAAATATACTGCTCAAAAAGGATTGGAGACAAGCCTACAAGAATCAAAGAATAAATATAAGGTAGCTCACTGGTTACAAGAAGTTTCACGTGCTGTTATTAGTTTTAAATTATCTGGAAGAACTCATTTAGCAATGCAAAAAAGTGATGTTTTAGTGGACGAATATCTACATTCTAGAGAAAATCATTTTAAAATACTGTTATTGCAATTCAAGCAAATGATTGGTTTTAAAGTAATAGTTACAGGTGGTTTGCTTCTTATTGGTGGTTTTTTAGTTTTAGATCAACGAATGAATATTGGACAATTTGTTGCTGCTGAAATCATTATCATTCTTGTAATTAATTCTGTTGAAAAATTAATCCTTGGATTGGAGTCATTTTACGATGTATTAACCGCAATTGAAAAATTAGGCCAAGTAGTGGATAAACCTATTGAATCCCAAAAAGGAGAATTAATTAATCCTGATTCAGGATTAACTATTCAATTAAAAGAAGTTTCCTATAAAGTAGATAATAGAAATGATTCTATTCTAAATAATATTTCATTAGAAATAAATCCAAATGATAGAATACTTATAAATGGAGAAAGTGGTTCTGGCAAATCAAGTTTATTACAGCTTATATCTGGAGTAATCTCACCTACATCAGGGTTTATTTTTGTAAATAATCTCTCTATTAAAAGTTTATTTATTAATGATTATAGAGCTAATTTAGGGTTATCACTAACCGAAGAGACTCCATTTGAAGGAACTATAAGAGAGAATATAACTTTTGGAAATAAGAATATTACCGATGAATCCATTTATGATACTTTTAAAAACATAGGACTAACAGAGTTTTTAGAACTACAGCCCAATGGATTAAATACCATTTTAACTGTCTCTTATACACATCTGACGCTGCCGACGATCTACTCTGT
>OJDV01000773.1_pt1 | contig 10483 bp, 12 predicted proteins | sample 1592911 | NCBI WGS metagenome assembly OJDV01 (sample SAMN05416860, study PRJEB24817) | seawater metagenome | isolation source: Sea water | place: Canada:Atlantic | collected 2013-11 | reverse complement strand
ATTTCTGCCTGTCTCGTGGGCTCGGAGATGTGTATAAGAGACAGATATAAAACTAACGATTTTTTAGTAGATGAATTTGAGGTAGATGAGGATGATATTTCTCCAGAAGCGAACCTTAAGGAAACTTTGGAATTAGATAGTTTAGATTATGTAGATTTAGTAGTATCTGTTGAGTCTAATTTTAATGTTAAATTAAATGCAGATGATTTTACAGGTATAGTAACACTTCAAAATTTTTACGATTTAATTGAAACTAAATTAAATTAAAACCTTCTCAAATGTCTCAATGGGATGGTAAATCAAGAGGAATTGTTTTAGGGTATAAAATATTTATCTTTTTCATTCAAAAGTTTGGAATAAAGGCTTCTTATTTTCTGCTTTATTTTGTCGCGTTATACTTTTTTCTATTTTCTAGAAAAGGAAGAAATGCAAATTATTATTATTTCCATAAAAGGCATGGTTATTCTAAATTTAAAAGTGTTTTTAGTGTTTATAAAAGTTATTTTGTTTTTGGAAAAACCCTCATTGATAAATTTGCTATTTCTACAGGATTAAAAGAGAAATTTACATTTGAGTTTGATGGAGAACATAATATTCATGAAATATCTCAGGAAAAAAAAGGGGGTATTTTAATTAGTGCTCATGTGGGTAATTTTGAAATGGCACAATATTTTTTTTCGAGAACAAGTCAACACTCCGAAATATATCTAGTAACAACCGATAACGAACACAATGTAATTAAAGATTACTTAGAAAGTATATCTCTAGAATCGAATATGAAGTTTATCCTTATTAAGGACGATATGTCTCACATTTTTGAGATCAACAATGCCTTGAGAAATAATGATTTAATTTGTTTTACTGGAGACCGATATTTCGATGGGAGTAAGACTTTAAAAGGAAAATTATTAGGAAAAGAAACGAACTTTCCTGCGGGAGCATTTTTATTAGCATCAAGACTAAAAGTGCCAGTTATATTTTTATATATAATGAAAGAGCCTAAATTGCATTATCACTTTTATGCAGAAAAAGCAGTGTTTAAGAATAGAGATGCAGAAGATTTATTAAAACAATATACTCAAAGTATAGAACAAAAATTAAAAAAATATCCTTATCAATGGTTTAATTATTTTGACTTTTGGAAAACATAAAATAAAACAAATGTGAAAAATGTACTTGTAATATATTATACTCAATCAGGCCAATTATTAGATATTTCAAAAAATATCACTCAGGAGTTAGAGGATTCTAAAGAAGTGAGTTTAAGTTTTTATGAAATAAAATTAAAAAATAAATTCCCATTCCCTTGGGATAAAAAATCATTTTTTAATGCTTTTCCTGAAACGTTTTTACAAGTTCCAATGGGTTTAGAAGATTTAGATAATCCAATTTTAAATAAATCGTACGATTTAATCATTCTCTCTTACCAAGTGTGGTATTTATCGCCTTCTATTCCAATCAATTCATTTTTAAAGACCAAAATAGCCAAATCTCTATTAAAAAATAAGCCTGTTATTACTGTAATTGGTTGCAGGAATATGTGGATAATGGCTCAAGAAAAAGTAAAAAAATCACTATTACAAAACGATGCAAATCTGGTAGGGAATATTGCATTAGTAGATAGACATATCAACCATATAAGTGTGCTGACTATTTTGCACTGGATGACTACGGGACTAAAAACACGTTTTCTAGGTATTTTTCCTAAGCCAGGTGTTTCTGATAAAGACATCAATGAATCTTCAAAGTTTGGATCTTCGATTGTTAAAAGTTTGTTTGAAAATGATTATAAAAACCTTCAGAATAATTTATTAGAAAAGGGAGCTGTTAGAATAAAGCCCTTTTTAATTGTAATGGATAAAAGAGCTAATATATTATTTGGTAAATGGGCCAATTTCATTAATTCTAAGGGAGTTGCAAATAGTGATAAGCGACAGCCTTTTATTAAGTTATTTAGCATATATTTATCCGTCGCAATTTGGTTGATAGCACCTATTGTTTTTTTATTATTTTTGCTGTCTTTTGCTTTCTTAAGTAAAAAAAGAAAAAATGACAAAGAATATTATTCATCTGTACAGATAAAGAAGGATTAATGAATAACGTATACATTACAAGACTTTCTAAATATTTACCTAATAAACCCATTGGCAATGATCAAATGGAAGATAAGTTGGGGAAAATAGATGGAGAATCTTCAAAAGCTAGGCGTATTGTTTTAAGAAATAATAAAATTAAAACTAGATATTACGCTATAGATGATGAAGGAAACATAACCCATAATAATGCGCAATTAGTAAGTGAAGCCATTGAAAATTTATGTGATGATACTTTTTCTAAAAATGAAATCGAATTATTATCCTGTGGAACTTCTAGCCCAGATCAAATCTTACCCTCCCATGCTTCTATGGTACATGGTTTTTTAAAAAATGGAAATGTAGAGGTTAATTCTCCTTCGGGAGCTTGTTGTTCTGGAATGAATGCCTTGAAATACGGGTATATGGCTGTTAAATCTAACCAAGTAAATAATGCAGTTTGTACCGGTTCTGAAAGAGTATCTACCTGGATGAGGTCAGAATTATTTAAAGACGAAGTAACCCACTTAAAAGAATTAGAAAAAGCACCCGTAATTGCTTTTAAAAAAGAGTTTCTTCGATGGATGTTATCTGATGGTGCGGGCGCATTTTTATTAGAAAATCAAGCCAAGGGACAGACACCATTAAAAATTGAGTGGATGGAAGGGTATTCTTTCGCACATGAGTTAGAAACTTGTATGTATTCAGGAGGTGATAAATTAATGGATGGAAAACTAAAAGCTTGGAGTGAATACTCAACAGATGAATGGGTTGAAGAATCTATATTTTCAATTAAACAAGATGTAAAACTTCTTAGTGAAAATATTTTAGTAAAAGGTGTGGAAAGCTTGAAAAGTGCTATTAAAAAACATGGCATAAGCCCTAAAGACATAACGTATTATTTACCGCACGTTTCTTCTTATTACTTTAAAGAACGCTTGTTTGAAGAAATGGTAAAACAAGATGTTGAAATATCTTGGGAGAATTGGTTTATGAATTTGAGTGAAGTGGGTAATATTGGTTCTGGTTCTATTTATATAATGTTAGAGGAATTAGTAGCTTCTGGAAAACTAAAAAAAGGAGATACCATTTTATTGTCAGTTCCAGAAAGTGCGCGTTTTTCTTATTCGTATGCCTATTTAACAGTGTGTTAAATGAATTTATTAGAAAAATCATTTCTCGACAAAAAAGAAGTAAAGGGTTTAATTCCTCAGAAATTTCCATTTGTAATGGTAGATGGTATGTCTTTCTATTCTGATGATAAAGTGGTTTCTAGTTTTTCAATTTCTGAAAAAAATATTTTCACTTCTAATTCGGTTTTTACAGCTTCGGGGCTTATAGAAAATATGGCACAAACTGTAGCTTTGCATACGGGATATCAATATTATTTAAAAAAAGAACCTGCTCCAACGGGTTATATTGGTGCTATTAAAAAAGTTGAAATTATTGATTTGCCAAAAGTCAATGAGCAACTCATTACCACAGTGATTATATTACACGAAATAATGGGATTTACTATGGTAAAATCTCAAGTTGAATGCAATGGAAAAATAATTGCAACAAGTGAAATGAAAACAGTACTAGCTTAGCTGTTTTAATGAGTAGAAATATAGAAAATAAAGATTTTAAAAATTTTTTGCCACATAGGGGAGCTATGTTAATGGTAAAAGATTTGCTGGGGATTGATGAAGAGTCTGTTTCTTCTGGCCTGCCAATTAGAGAAGAGTGTGTTTTTGTAAATAACAAAGGGTTTTTAACTGAATCTGGACTTATAGAAAATGCAGCTCAAACGTCCACTGCAATTGTTGGACAAAGTTTTTTTCAAGAAGATGATGTTACAGGTGAAAGCAATCAATTGGTAGGGTATATAAGTGCAATAAAAAAAGTTGAAGTATTCCAATTACCTAAAATTGGAGACTATATAATCACAAAAGCATCATTAATATCTAGATTAGATACCAATAATATGTGTATATGTGTAATTAAATGTTCCACTTTTATAGATGATAAATTAATTGTAGATTGTAGTTTTAATTTCTTAATTCACGAAGTTTAATAATGAAAAAAGAAGAGATTCCACAGGATAAAAGTAATTTAGAGTCGGTCGATTTTAAGGAGCTATGTTATGCAATTGATGATGATGGTAATTATATAACAGGCCATAGTACAGGTTGGAATCCAAAAACGATTGCACTGGATAATGCCATACAAGAAATTAAAGAAAGAGTTGAAATCGCAAAACAAAAAGTTCTTGCCAACCAAACAAGTCCTATAGAATACTATATGGAATTAAATAAAATGGATCCTTCTATTTTATCCAGTTATGTTGGGATTTGGAAATGGAAAGTAAAAAGACATTTTAAGCCTTCTGTATTTCAAAAATTAAAAAATAAAACTTTAGAAAAATATGCTGAGGTTTTTGAAATTACGATGGAAGACCTAAAAAAAATTAAAGATTGATATATGAAGATAGATTTTGCTCATAAGCAAACTGCTCATTGTGAAAACGGAGTCGTTTCTAACTTAATGACATTTAATGGGTTTCCTGTTAGTGAGCCTATGGTATTTGGTATAGGGTCTGGTCTTTTATATTGTTATATTCCATTGTTAAAAGTAAATCATGCTCCTGCAATTACCTACCGAGTAATGCCAGGACAGATATTTAAAAAATTTGCAAAACGAGTTGGGATTAAAATAAAAAAGGAAAAATTTAAAAACCCAAAAGATGCCAAAGCAAGATTAGATGAAAACCTATCTAAGAATAACCCGGTAGGGTTACAAGTGGGGGTTTATAACTTAACTTATTTCCCAGATGAATATCGATTTCATTTTAATGCACATAACCTTGTAGTTTATGGAAAAGATTCAGATTCGTATTTAATAAGTGATCCTATTATGGAGAATGTAACTTCACTAACCAACAAAGAATTAGAGAAAGTGCGTTTTGCTAAAGGACCTTTTGCACCTAAGGGACATATCTATTACCCTATTGACTTCCCAGAAGAGTTAAACCTAAAAAAAGCTATCGTTAAAGGGATAAATCATACTTGTAATGATATGTTGGCTCCAATTCCAGTTTTAGGAGTAAGAGGAATGAAATTAGTGGCGAAAATGATGCGTAAATGGCCAAAAAAACATGGAGTAAAAAAAGCAAATCATTATTTAGGGCAAATAGTGAGAATGCAAGAAGAGATTGGAACTGGTGGTGGTGGGTTTCGCTATATTTTTGCAGCTTTTCTGCAAGAATCTAGTGTAATACTAAATAATGATGAATTGAAAGTTTTGTCAAAGGAAATGACTGAAATAGGTGATTTGTGGAGAGACTTTGCATTAAACGCATCCAGAATTTATAAAAATAGAAAGGCTGAAACTGATTCATACGAAAGTGTTGCCGATCAGTTAGATGTCATTTCCGATAGAGAAAAAGTTTTCTTTACGAAGTTAAAAAAAGCTATAAAAAAATAAGAATGCTTCACATTCAACAATTGTCTAAAAAGTATAAGGGTGCCGAACATTTTTCAGTATCTAATTTAGATTTAACTATTGAAAAAGGAGAGGTGTTTGGAGTTCTAGGGCCCAATGGAGCAGGAAAAACAACATTAATTTCTATGTTGTGTTCCTTAATAAAACCCACTTCAGGATCTTTTACGATCAATAACTTAAATTATACCCAGAACAAACAAGAGTTAAAGCAGTTAATAGGAATTGTTCCTCAAGAATATGCTTTGTATCCATCATTAACTGCATATGAAAACCTTAGTTATTTTGGGTCTATGTATGGTTTGCAAGGAAAAGCACTAAAAGAAAGCATTACCTTATATTTAGAAAAAATGGGACTTTCAGAATTTTCAAATAAAAAAATTGAAGTATTTTCTGGAGGAATGAAACGCAGAATCAACTTAATTGCAAGTATTTTACATCAGCCAAAAATATTGTTTTTAGACGAGCCAACGGTAGGAGTGGATGTACAGTCTAAAAATGTAATTATTGATCATTTAAAGCTTTTAAATAAACAAGGGACTACCATTGTTTATACTTCACATCATTTAAACGAAGCGGAACATTTTTGTACACGAGTTGCCATTATCGATCATGGAAAAATAATCGTGAAAGGAAAACCAAAAGAGTTGATCGAAACCAACGAAAAAGCACATAATTTAGAAGATGTGTTTATTGCATATACCGGAAAAGAGCTTAGAGATCATGTATAAATTATGGGCATCTATATATAAAGAGTTTTTTCTTCTAACACGTGATTTAGGGGGGCTTACCATATTGTTTGTAATGCCATTAGTGCTTATAATTACAATTACCCTAATACAAGACAGTTCATTTAAAAGCATTCAAGATTCAAAAATTCCAATTTTAATTGTAGACAATGACAAAGGGATGATTTCTGAAAATATTTTTGAAGGATTAAAGCAACAAAAATTATTTGATGTTATTGTAAAAGACCAAGAGAGTGAAGTAAAGGAATTGGTTTTTAAAGGAACGTACCAATTAGCAATTGTAATTCCAGAAAACTTATCTAGAGATTTAGAAATTAAAATAAATCAAAATGTTGATGGAGTTTTAGCTGATTTTGGTTTAGAAGAAGAGGGGATTTTGGAAGTGAAACACGAAATTCCTATAAAGGAAGTTAGACTCTATTTTGACCCTGCAATTCAACAATCATTTAAGCTTTCTATTAAAAGTGGGATTGATAAAATGATTTCAAAAATTGAAACGGAATCCATTTATAAAGCATTTCAAGAACAATTATCTGATGAAGAGTCGAGTTTTACTTTTAATTCCGAAAAATTTATAACCTTTAATGAAATTACTCCAAAATTAAAAGAAGACGAAATGCTTCCAAATTCTGCGCAACATAATGTTCCAGCTTGGACTCTTTTCGCTATCTTTTTTATCATTGTTCCTTTATCAATTAATATGGTAAAAGAAAAAAGTCAAGGAACCTTTGTTAGGTTGAGAACCCATCCAGTTTCTTACTCTGTTGTTTTAGGTGGAAAAACTGTTGTTTTCTTAATGGTTTGTTTGATTCAGTTCTTCCTTATGGTATTGATTGGAGTTTATCTTTTTCCAACAATTGGATTACCGACTTTAGATGTTTCAGGAAAACTATTTTTAGCATTTTTAGTGGCTTTGTTTTCTGGCTTAGCCGCAGTTGGATTAGGATTGTTATTGGGTACCATAGCAAAATCACAAGAACAAGCAGCACCATTTGGAGCTACTTTTGTGGTGGTGTTAGCAGCATTAGGTGGCGTATGGGTTCCGGTATTTATGATGCCAAATTTTATGCAAATAATTTCTAATTTATCTCCGATGAATTGGGGCTTAAATGCTTTTTATGATGTATTTTTAAGAAATGTTGGTTTTTTAGAAATACTACCAGAGTTACTATTGTTGTTAGCTTTTTTTCTTGCAACAACCCTAATTTCTATAATTTATAATAATAAAAAGAATGCAGTCTAAAAATGCAGTTGAAATAAGTTTTACGAGCCAAATAAGAGTTCGATTTGTGGAAACAGATCCCATGGGAATTGTATGGCATGGAAACTATATTCAATATTTTGAAGATGGAAGAGAAGCATTTGGAAGGCATCATGGTATTTCCTATTTAGATCAAAAAGAAAATGGTTTTACTTCACCTATTGTAAAATCGAGTAGTGAGCACAAACATCCATTGCGTTTTGGTGAAGTCGCTACCATAAAAACTATATTCATTGATTCTCCAGCAGCAAAAATGGTTTTTAGATATGAAATATATAATGAAGCTAACGAAATAGTTTGTACTGGAAAAACTACGCAGGTTTTTTTAGGAAATGATGACAATTTATTTTTACATCTTCCACCATTTTTTGAAAAATGGAAACGTAAAGTAGGTTTATTAAAATAGTATGAAACGAGCATGTTAAAATTTTTCACACAAAAGGAGATGACTAATAGCGAACAGCATGTGTCCAATTTAATGAAATAATATAGACACATGAAAGAAGCTTTTATTATTGATCATAACATTATTTCTTCTTTGGGTTTTTCAAGTGAAGAGAATTTTAATCAATTGATTAAAGAGAGCTCTGGGCTAAAGAAATACCAAAGAGAAAATCAAGAAGAATATTATAGCTCAAAAGTAGATCAAGAAAAAGTAACTGAAGAATTCAACAAGATTGGGAACCCAGAATTGTATACGACTCTTGAAAAGATGATGATTCTTTCTGTAGATTCAATTTTAACTTCTTCTGGTTATACCATTTCCGATAGAACAGGGTTAATTATAGCTACCACAAAAGGGAATATAGATACTTTATCGCCATCGTCTAAGTTTTTTAAAGATAAAAAACGAAGTTATTTACACGAATTAGGAAATCAAGTTAAAGAATATTTCGGTTTCAAAAATGAGGCGATTGTATTGTCAAATGCATGTGTCTCAGGAGTTTTGGCAGTTGCTGTTGGGCAACGATTTCTAAAAGATGGAATTTACGATGAGGTGATCATAGTTAGTGGAGATTTGGTTTCAGAATTTATACTTTCAGGATTTACTTCTTTTCAGGCAATTAGTGATGAACCATGCAAGCCATATTCTAAGAATAGAAAAGGAATCACGATAGGTGAGGCGGTTGCTTCTGTATTGGTTTCTTCAGAAAAGAAAAAGAATTCCATTCAAATTATTGGGGCAGGATCTTGCAACGATGCGAATCATATTTCGGGCCCTTCAAGAACTGGAGAAGGTTTGGTAATGAGTGTGGAATCCGCTTTAAGAGAAGCGGATATTAAAAAAAATGAAATCGATTATATTTCTGCTCATGGAACTGCAACGAATTTTAACGACGAAATGGAGGCGGTTGCATTAGGTCGCTTAAAAATGTTGAATACACCCGTTAATAGTTTGAAAGGATATTACGGACATACCCTAGGAGCTTCAGGCTTATTAGAAACCATCATAGGGATAGAATCTCTTAATAAAAATACATTAATAGCATCCAAGGGGTTTGATGAAATAGGAGTTTCTGAGAATATTAATATTATCAAAGAAACCGAAAAAAAAGAGTTGAATGTTTTTTTAAAAACCGCTTCTGGGTTTGGAGGATGTAATACAGCAGTTATATTTAAAAAAGCATTGGATTAATTAGTTATAAAAATAAAAGAAACAATTAGATAATGTAAATTTGCAAGCGATTTGTTTCAGTAGTAAAAATATAAATTAGGATTATTAGAAAGCATGTTAAAAAAACCATTAAAAGCTGTTGAAGCTTTGCAAGAAGCACAGAAAATAGCGTTTGCACCTTATGTATTTCAAGCGAGTATATCTCTTAGAAAATTAGGGATATTAGAATTTATTTTTGAAAATCGTAATGGGGTAAGTTTAGAGGAAATCTCAAAGGGAACATCCGTTAGTGAATATGGAGTTGGAGTATTATTAGAAATTGCTGAGAGTTCAGATATTGTGTCTTTAAACGAAGAGCAAAAATATGAACTAACTAAGATTGGTTATTTTTTAGCTTTCGATAAAACAGTAAACGCTAATATTAATTTTAATAATGACATCTGTTACAAAGGCTTGTATCATTTAAACGATTCTATTGTTAACGGTAAAGCTGAAGGCTTAAAAGAATTAGGTGAGTGGCCAACAATTTATGAAGGTTTATCTCAATTAACAGACGAACAAAAAAAATCTTGGTTTGAGTTTGATCATCATTATTCAGATTATGTTTTTAACGATGCATTGAAAGTAGTATTTAAAAAAGAACCAAAAACGTTATTTGATATTGGGGGAAATACAGGGAAATTTGCCTTGAGTTGTTGTAATTTTAATGAGGATATAAATGTTAAAATAATCGACCTGCCAGGGCAACTAAATGTAGCTTTAGAAAATGCAAAAAATAGCGGTTTTCAAAACAGAATTGAAGGCTATCAAATAGATTGGTTGTCTGATAATCCTCAAATACCTACTGGAGCAGATATTATTTGGATGAGTCAGTTTTTGGATTGTTTTTCAAAAGAAGAAATTGTTAAGATTTTATCAACTTGTGCGAATTCAATGAGTGAAGATACCGAGTTGTTTATAATGGAAACTTTTACAGACAGACAGAAGTTTGATAATGCAAAGTTTATTTTAGAAGCTACATCACTTTATTTCACTGCGATGGCAAATGGAAACAGTAAGATGTATAAAGCAACTGAATTTATAGATTTATTGGATGCTGCAGGTTTGTATTTAGTAGAAGATATCAATCAAATTGGAGAGAATCATACTATTTTGGTATGTAAGAAAAAGTAAAATATTTGTCAAAAAACGTATACATACAAAGTTATTGTAAGATCAAAAACAACAAAGTTTTTTTAAATGGAAAACAGATTTTTGAAGAAACATCATTAAATAATAAAGACTTTTTTAAAAGTGTTTATAAATT
>OJDV01000772.1_pt1 | contig 10494 bp, 13 predicted proteins | sample 1592911 | NCBI WGS metagenome assembly OJDV01 (sample SAMN05416860, study PRJEB24817) | seawater metagenome | isolation source: Sea water | place: Canada:Atlantic | collected 2013-11 | reverse complement strand
CTACACAGAGTAGATCGTCGGCAGCGTCAGATGTGTATAAGAGACAGCATTAGGAATAAGCATACCTAAAAGCAGACCGTAAATATTCAAATTATAATGTATGATAAATAAAATCTGAAAAAAAGCAGTTAAAACAATAGTGGCTAATGTATATCTAAAGTATACCTTAAGATTAACTCCATTTTTTAGAAAAATAAAATAGAGGTTATTTAAGACACCAAAAAGGACCGATAATAAAGCAATAAGTCCATAATTATAAAAGGATAATTCGTTTGAAATAAAAATAAATTCATAGATATTATGACCAAAAAGAAGATGAATACCAATGATAAAAACAAATGATATCAGATGCACTGAAAACAGATTGCTTAAATATTCACGTAACGCATCTTTTTTGTCAAAATCAAAATAGAAGGTATGCAATGCATTTTTTAAACCGAAGGATCCAACTACAGATACTATAGTCGAATAAATGACAACTAGTGAGACCAAGCCGTAATCTTCTGGGCTTAAGTAGTTAAGAAATATTGGAAGTAGTAATAATGAAATGCCAGATCTTAAAACAGAGAACACGCCAAAGAGTAGCGTGGATTTAAACGGGTTTTTTGTTTTAAGAAAACTCATGGGTTAATATAAATTTACATCATCTTCAAAAATAGGAAATTCTAAATCTTTATTATCTTCATAGGCTTTATTTGTTATTATAAACCTTTGAGGTAATTTTTTGCAACGTTTCCACCACCATGTTTATAAATATTTTCGTACTTATCTGTTAACTCTCTATCTAAAAATTCCCATTTTTGTAACATCCAATTATTCACAAGTCAAAATCTCATTTAAAAGTACAATTGTGACTTTTTAGAAAAAATGGTGTCTTAATAGTAAAGGATGTAGTCATCCATGAATAATGAAACATAAAGTAAATCCTTAAATGCGGATCTCTAAAAAGAAACATTACCAAAACTAAATCCTTAAAAATGCCGAGTTACAGTATTAATGAAACATAAAGTAAATCCTTCAAAGGATCACTAAAAAGAAACATTAAGAAAAAGAACTCCAGATTCAGATCATAATCTGTATCAATATCGAAATACGATCTTAGTGTTTCGATATTTTCGTTTTCACATATTCCGAACAAACATTTTTTAACTTAAGTTTTATTGAGTTTACGTCATAAAAAAACCACTCCTAAAGAGTGGCTCTTCCTCACTAAAACTAATTTAAACTAATCTCATTTTAGTTTTTGTTTTCTTAAACTGACGTCTTAGAATATTTTTGCAACCTTTTAGATTACATGCCTGATTTACGAGGCGTTGCTGTTGTACTCATATCTCGAATACATTTATATTTCCCATTTTGTTTCTCGAAATAGGACATGTAATTTCCATTATCCAATTTCTTTCCAGAAGCATCGAATTCGGTCCAAGAACCTATCTCAACAGCAGTATTACCTTCAGCAAATAAATCTACAATCTTGTATACATTATAATTTGTAGTGGTGTCATTTGCTATCTCTTTTGCTATCTTGTCTCTTATGGCTTTCTTTCCAAAAAGAGGTTGTTTGTTTTGACCATAATTTATGGCATTGTCACCGTAATACGCAGCTACAGCGTCGGCATCTTTTGCTTTTTGACCTGCAGCATAGGCATCTTCCATGGCTTGGATTTCGACCTTAACAGCATCCATGTCAATAACTTCCTCTTTTTCTGTAGTTGTACAGGCTGAAAAAATTAAAGCCGTACATACTAAAATCCCAAATAATTTAATGTTTTTTATCATAATAGTTATGTTTAGTAAAAAAACCGCTCGTTATAAGCGGCTTTTTTTTATTAGAATTTATATAAGATTAATCTCCACTTAAATTTTTGTTATACGTCCAAATTTCATCCCATTGATTGTCAAACGTATCATCTATTGTATCTATAAAATTATCCCATTCGCCTTCGCCAAATAATTTTCCGTGCGCTTCTTTAAAGTTTCCGCCTTTATCAAGATCTGTCCAATTTTTGTAAAATCTTACCGTAGCTACATGTCTTCCTAAATCACCTTGTAAAAAGTTATTATAATATAAACCCCAAGGATTTTCACCTGGCATAGATTTAAACGTTTCACTTGCTTGTTTGAAGACACCATTCATTAAATAATCGTGATCATCAGAGACTTCAAAATAACGAATAAACATTATTGGATACAGATTGTTCGGCCCTAACATGCTTGTGTTTGATTTTTTATCATCTTGCGACCAATACTCTATAGTATGAATTTCCTTAATATAAGGCATTACATTATCACGCCAGTCAGCATCATGACCATTGGCTCCTGGACGCGTATCATTGTGCTTAAGCATCATTGATCCCATTTGCCAAACCATTTTACCTGCATTTGGACCAGATGAAATATTGTAAACTGTCGCTTTATAAGGCCCTTCTTTATGATACGTTTCGTTGTGCTTACGCATGTTTTCACCAAACGTTTTTAATTGCGTATAATCTGCAGTAATCATCATGTTCTCCCACATGCTGTAATCTTCAGATTCTTCTTGGGCATTTACTGGATTAGAAAACGCAAATACCATTGCTAGCATCATTAATGATGCAATTGATTTTTTCAACATAATTTATTGTTTTTGTTGGTTAGTTGAGTACTCTGTAATCTACAAGAGGACTTTATTAATATAAAAATTGTTAATAGCATATAATAAACAGAGTTGTATACTCATATTTAAGATAGAGATCAGATTTGAAGACATGATAAATGTAAACTACTGTGAAGCTAAAAACAATTGACTTAGGACGAAACCAACAAATAAGTGTACGAAGGTCTGTTTTAATTTATCGAAGAAATTTAGTATTGGTTAAAAAAGGTTAAATGATGGGCTTAACATAAACTATTGAATTTTTAAAACTTATAATCCAATTGAATTCCTTAAGAACTGTTCCTCCTAAAATAGCAGTAAAATCAGTACTTGCTGGTGTTAGATTTAAATTAACATCCAAATTTTCAATGATGTTATTTCCTAACATCGCTTTCGGAATAATAACTTGACTAGACTCAATTACATTTCCATCAGTGCCAGAAGATTGGCTAATTCGTTTTATTTCATATTGATCTGCTAAATCAAATTTCGATACGATATTATGATAAACAATAAGTGTCCCATTAAATCCAGTATCAATCATAGCAGGAAACTCTACTCCCTTTTCACCTTTGAAGACTGTAAAATCTATAAATGGAACTTCACCTGTCATGGTCATTTTCAGTTTTTCATAGGAATCAATGTCTTGAATAGATTTTTTTGATTGATGCAAAATCAATTTTTGAAGTTCATAATTGATTTCTACTAAATAGTCCTCAAAAAAAGGATAACCTATTACACCATCAAAAACATAAGAATTAGGATAAGCAATACCTATTAGTTCTTCATTCTTTCGTAGAAATTTACCAACCTGAATTTTATTTAAAGAACTCACTTTCTGATTACTCACACCATTTGCACCAGTATTTTCGGTACTACCATCAAACTCTAAATTAAGTTTAGAATCTGTTTTACTAGTATTTACAACCATGGCATTTGCTCCTGTATCAAAAATAAAATCTAGAGGTTCGGAATCATTTATGGTCGCTTTAATATAAATTCTGTAGTCGTTGCCTAAGGTAAAAGGGATTGTGTCTTGAGCTTCAACAAAAGAAATTGAAAAGCAACATATTAAAAGGACTAGTTTGAAACGTGTTTTCATATACATTCAAAAATAGTAATTATATCTATTTGAAAAGTAATATCTCCAAAGAAGAATATTATCTTTAAAAAAATAAAAATTCAGGAGAATTAATCTTTAAGTTGTTTAATGTATATATGAATAACTTTTTTTTAAAATCCTTACATTAAAAACAAAGGTTAAATTGTATTATTTACTTAACCCACTTAACTAAGAGAATTATTAATTGTAGATGAAAAACAAAATTTTAAAGTTACAGAGCCAAGTCAATTTGGAAACCATTAATGGTAATTTTGACATTGCTACTTTTACAAGTTCCACTGAAGATTTAATGCCTCATATGGTGTTGTTTACAGATAGAAAAAAGTGGAGTAAAGACTTAGCTGTTAGAATTCACTCAGAATGTATGACTGGAGATCTTTTTGGGTCTAAACGTTGCGAATGTGGTGAGCAACTACAACAGTCCTTGCAATTTATTCAAGAACATTCTGGTATTTTGATTTATCTAAGACAAGAAGGCAGAGGTATTGGCATCATTAATAAACTAAAAGCTTATTGTTTACAAGATGAAGGTTATGACACTGCTGAAGCTAACAAAATTCTTGGTTTTGAAGAAGATCAAAGACAATACAATGATGCTGTAAACATTCTAGAATATTTTCAGGTAGATCGAATACGACTTCTGACTAACAATCCTGATAAAATAAGTTTTTTTGATGACAAAAAAATTAAGGTCGTCGAGAGAATCCCTATAGAGTCAAATCCAAACGAAACAAATTATAATTATTTAAAAACTAAAAAGGATCATTTTGGCCATTTTCTGACAAAACTATGAACATAAATAATATACTTTGGCAAAACATTTTGGATTTAAAAAATAAATCTGCTACTGAAAATTGTATCGGCTGGACTTTTGACGGAACATCGTTTTCTGAACTATTAAACGAAACCGAACTTAATGATAGTTACATTGCTTTATTGTTAAAATCTAACAAATCAACAAAACTATATCCTAAATTATCAAACTATCAACGAAGAAGTATTCCGTTTGAAGGACTTGATTTCTTTACCAATTCTGCAGTTTCAAATGATATTTTGAACATCCTACAAAATTATTGGCCCTTAAGCGTTTTATCTCATCTCAATTCAGAATTACCACATATATTTATTCATTCTGCAATATCGCTAGATGGTTACTTAGCAACTAGTTCTGGACATTCTCATTGGATTGGTAACGATGAAAACTTAATGCATGCACACAGACTTCGTGCACTTTCAGATGCTGTTTTAGTTGGAAGTAATACCGTTTTAAATGATAAGCCATCCTTAAATGTGAGGCTTACAGTAGGAAATAATCCTAAAAGACTAATTCTTTCAAACAAGTGTAAAGATTTGTCTTCACTCAAAAAAATATCAGATTGTAAAACCTATTTACTTAGAGATGCAGAATACCATTATGATGACTGCACAAATCATTTTGATAAAATCATATCGTTTAGTGGAACCTCTAAAAAAGATAAAATGTTAGACTTACTTCATAAATGTAAGGAAGACAATATCACATCTATTTTAGTTGAAGGTGGTGGCACCACATTGAGTTCATTTATTGAAACCAAGTTAGCCAAAATCGTTCAATTTCATCTGTCTCCTATGCTTTTTGGAAGTGGCATTAAAGCAGTAACACTGCCTAAAGTAAACCTAGTAAATGAAACCCATAAACTAAAAGATATGCAAATCACACCAATTGGGAATTCATTTATGGTAACCGCAGGATTGTTATGATTAAATCACTTTGGCATACTTCAACAAATACAGAAATTAGATGTAATAAATCACTTTCTATTCCATCAAACAAGACGAGCGTTAAAAGTAAATATTCAATGATAAGTCTTGGTACAGAATCATTAGTACTTAATAAGAACATTCCAAAGTCCATTGAAAATTATATGACAGTCCCATATATGGAAGGGAATTTTAAACTGCCTATAAAATATGGTTATGCTTTATCTGGTATTTTAGATTCTGGTGAAAAAGCTCATCTCATGCATCCGCATCAAAATAATTGTATAGTTGATACAACTTCTATTTTTAAAGCATGCCAAGAACTACCTCTTAAACGTATTCCATTAATTAGCAATATGGAAACAGTGATTAATGCAATTTGGGACAGCGATTTAAATCAAAAACAAACTATTGCAATTTGTGGTTTTGGCAATATTGGATCTTTGCTAGCACTCACTTTAAAACATCATTATAATATTGAGGCAAAAATTATTGAAACCAATGAATGGCGGAAACAAAAAGCACAAGAGCTAGGAATTGAATTGTATTCAGAAGCAACTGGTTTCGATATTGTTTTTAATACAGCAGCAAATGAAAACGCGTTACAATTTTGTATTGACAATGCCAATGAAGAAGGAAAAATTATAGATATAAGTTGGCATGGCACCTCAAAAACAACTTTAAAATTAGGTGGGAATTTCCATAAGAACAGGTTACGTTTCATAGCTAGTCAAGTTTCAAAAATTCCTATTTCTAAACAAAAGGAATATGATTATTTCAAACGAAAAGTTTTAGCGGTAACCATTCTTAAAAACAACATATTTGACAAACTAATTACCAATATTATTCCATTTGATGATACTCCAGAATTCTTCAATTCTGTAAGAAACAATATTATCCCAAATGGACTTATTTATCTCATAAAATATTAAATATATGTACACAGTAAAAGTTAGAAATTCTATAATGATTGCACATTCACTTCCAAATCCATTTTTTGGTCCAGCACAGCATATGCATGGCGCTACTTATGTCGTTGATGTTACTTTTTCTTCGGAAAAATTAGACTCACATAATGTTGTTATTGATATCGGAAAAGCTAAAGAAATCACAAGCGATGTATTAAGTCATTTAAATTATAAAAATTTAGATGAATTGCCACAATTCAAAAATAAGCTAACCACTACTGAGTTCATGGCAAAATATATATACGACAAAATAAAAGCGCAGTGTGCTACTTTTTTTGAAGGAAAAATAAGTGTATGTCTGGGTGAAACACATGATGCTTGGGCAAGTTACTCTGGAAATTAATTTATGAGTGATACTTTGCTAAATAGACATATTGAGACATGGAGCATTTACAATGCTCTAGCCTTAACTATTTCGTCAATTTTAGCTCTGGTGTGCAAGGAATTAAATATCTTAATAGTTGTGTTTTCTTTATCTATTATAGCATTAATCTCTATAAATCAAAAACAACTTTTAAAATCAAATCCCATATTTGGAATCGCAAACACAATAACATTAATAAGGATTATCATTATCTTATCTTGTTTTATACTTATAGATTTTAACGATACAAATCTACTTTTTTATTATCTGTGCATAGCAGTTGGATTAGATTTCTTTGATGGAAGAGCAGCACGACATTTCAATGAAACCTCTTTCTTTGGACATTATTTTGACATGGAAGTTGATGCTTTTTTTGTGTTAACCATGTGTTGCTTTTATTATCTACATGGAGGTATTTCTTGGTGGATTTTAATTCCAGGCTTATTGAGATATGTTTTTAGATTATATACCTTTTGTTTTCCAAAGCCAAACGTTAAAGAAGAAAAAAAGACGTATGCAACTATCATTGCTGCTACTTATTTCATAGTACTTTTAATTGGATTGATTACGAAAGACACTTTACAGTTTTTAATTTTATTATCTGGTTCTCTTGCTATTGTAATATCATTTTCAATTGGAATTATTCAATACCATAAACAATGAGACGCATTACATGAAACTTCAATTTATAAATAACATATCACTAGATGTCATTTCTGGAGGCAACATATACAACAATGCGGTTATTGATGGCTTAAAACAGAAGGGTGTTTTCATTGATTACATTGCTTCACCTTCAGAGAAAAACTATGACGTAAGTATTATTGATAGTTTATGTATGAATGAAATTCATACGAATAATCTAAACCAAAATAAAAATCTTATTGCCTTAATACATCAGTTGCCAAAGCTTGACTCTAATACTTTAGATTTTTATAAGACGTATTCTAAATTCATTGTGACAGGCGAACCCACAAAAGAAATGCTTATTAAAGATTGGCAAGTGAATGAAGACAATATTTCTATCATTAGACCAGGTATCCCTAAACAATGGAAAACCAAAAAAACATTTAATAACAAACCTAAGCGCATTATTATTGTATCAAACTTTATTGAAAACAAAGGTTTTGAAATGCTAATTAAACTTTTAAAGGTTTTGAATCCTTTAAATATCGAATTTGATATTATAGGAAATAATAAACTAGATGAAATTTATGCTGACAATATTATTAGATCTATCAAACAAACAAATGCTAATGTAAATTTTCATTTTAATTTGACTAGAGATGACATCTATAATCGACTTATAAACGCTGACATATTTTTAAGTCTTTCAAAATCTGAATCTTTCGGAATGGCGATTTTTGAAGCATTAAGTTTAGGTTTACCTTCTATAGCTTATAAAACAGGTGACTATAAATATTTTGATAATCACTCAAATTATATTGGGATAGACGACTACTCAGAAAGCAGTTTTTCAAAACATATTGAAGAATGGATTAATAACCCAATCACCTACAAAACATATTGCAACACTAAAATTCGTAACAAAAGATATTGGAAACAGGTCATAGATGAATTTTCAGGATATCTAAAAAACACCAAGGTATGTTAGAAACAGTTTTGATTTTTTCTGTAGTAATCTTCTATATCTCTTTATTTATAGAATTATATTTTTATAGCATCCCGAGTATTGTATCAACAAAAAAAATACTCAAACCAGATCAGTCCATTACAGATCATTTTTCAGAAAACATTAAGAACTTATTAAACTGGTCTCTACCAATAAAAATATTAGTGTTTGTTTTTCCAATGCTATTTATTTACTTACTTCATCTATTGCCAGTATATATTCTATATGACTTAATATGCAATGAAAAGCCAATACAAAACACATTTTGGATTTGCTGGATCGGTATAGTTTTGGTGCTTTTTGGAAGAATTATCAGTCACATATATTTAGCAAATATTAAAAAAATAAAGAAAAAAGACTTTAATGGTTTTATAACAAGTGGGCTATTTAAATTTAGCAGAAATCCTGGGTTATTGGGTTTATATATTTCCTTTTTAGGTTTTTACGCCATAAAACCTTCAGCATTGTTTTTAATTTGTTATGTGATTTACATCATCCATATGCATTTTAAAATTATGATGGAAGAAGATTATTTAACTAATAAACATGGTGAAGATTATAAAGAATACCTGCAAAAAACAAGACGCTATTTATGATTAAACAATTAGATAATCAAGAACAAATAACACAGTGGTTTAATAATACCTACACCAAAAGAGGTTTTTGGTATTTAAGACCAATAAAAGCTTATTATATTTATTTAGAACTTTTAGAGGCAAAAGCGGACCAAAAGCTACTTGATATTGCATGTGGATTAGGTCGTTTGTTAGAAGCCTCACAAGATTATAAGGTCAAGCCTTATGGTATTGATATTTCTGATGTAGCAATTTCAAAAGCTAAAGAACGATTTCCTGATTTTAATCTTAGCGTAGCCAATGCAGAAAACTTGCCTTTTGACAACAACACTTTTGACCTCATCACATGCATTGGTTCAATTGAGCGTATGGTTAATACCCAAGACGCGTTAAAAGAAATGTACAGAGTTGGAAACAAACAAAGTAAGTTTTGTTTTTTAGTTCGAAATTCTCAAACAACTAGCTGGCAATTTTTTAAGTCATATCTTGGTATGAAAAACAAAAAAGGACATCAAGATGCAAAAAACCTAAAAGAATGGACTTCAATTTTTAAAACAGCTGGATTTGATGTTATCAATGTATATCCTGATCAATATCCACTCATTAAAAAAGCAAGACGTCAAAATCTATGGCTTAAAAAAGTAAATTATAAACAGGTAATAAAATCTCATCATCCTATTGAAAAAGCTAACGAATTTTTATTCTTATTAAAAAAGCATGACTGAAAAAGCAATTCAAAATATATACAATAAACTTTTGAATTGGGAAGGTATAAATGCTTCAGAACCATATCCTATTCATAAAAAATTGAACACAACAGACTTTGGGTTTTCTGACATATATGATTGGATTTCAAACACATACAAACTAGATGAAAACAAGAAAGTTTTAGATGCAGGATGCGGTGTTGGGTATGGCTCGCTATATCTTGCAAACCAAAGTAATTGTGAAGTAACAGGAATAAGCTTGAGTGATGCCGAAATTGAAAAGGCTAACCTATTCGCAAAAAACAAATCTAGTTTCAGTAAGGTTAATTTTAAGCAACAATCGTTTGATGATCTTGTGGCTAATCGCTATGATTTCATTATGGCTATAGAATCGGTAAAGCACACTTTAGATATTGATAAAACTATTGATTCGCTAAAAAATGCACTCAAGCCAAATGGGACTTTGATTATCGTAGATGATTTTTTAATCAATGAAAATCAAAGCGCCTTAATAAATAAATATTCGAAAGATTGGGCGCTTAAGGTCATTTTGAAATACAACCAATTCACTCCTGATTTTATAATAAAAAAAGACCTTACATCTTTTGTTTCAACTAAAAGTCAATTATTACTTTCCTTTGGAATATTTATACTAACCATTTTAAATCCCATAATTAAAGTAGCTTCAATCATGAGAGGAGGTTCTGTCTCTTATACACATCTGACGCTGCCGACGATCTACTCTGTGT
>OJDV01000771.1_pt1 | contig 10515 bp, 6 predicted proteins | sample 1592911 | NCBI WGS metagenome assembly OJDV01 (sample SAMN05416860, study PRJEB24817) | seawater metagenome | isolation source: Sea water | place: Canada:Atlantic | collected 2013-11 | reverse complement strand
GTATCAACATGCTGAGATTTAAGCCTTTTTTATTCTGCTAAGTGGGACAGCAATGACACTGACCCCATTTATTTCTGACCCCATTTATTTCTTAGCGATCTCAACAAACAGAGATATCCCGTCTACCTTAGTGACTATCACCGAATCTCCCTCCTTCAGGCTCTCGTCTCCCTTAGCGTCCCACTTGGTGCCATTGATAATAACGCTCAACGCCCCGTTATCCGCTATTGCGACTTTGCCCTTGGCGTTGATCAGGTCGGTGTCATCCAGGGGCGTCAGAGACACCTCTGAGCTTTTGCCTCCAAAGATCGCTGCCAGGTGCTTGCGTAGAAACACAATGGAGAGAATGGATGCCAGAGAGAAGACTAGGACCTGCAATGGCAGGCCTGCAAGCACACCAATGAAGGTCAAGCCGGCGACGACTAGCGCAGCAAGGCCAATGAAGATTAACAGCGCGGCCATGGTGAGTACCTCGGCCACAAGCAATATAACCCCTATAATTAGCCAATAGTGATACTCCATAAGCACCTCCTTACTGGGCTTTTCCGCTCTCAAGAATTTTACTAAAGGCCGCTACTGCACTGCCAATATTGGCCAGCTCTGCGGGCAGGATTAGCGTGGTGCTCTCTTTTGCTAGTTTGCCGAACTCGGCCACATACTGCTCGGCGATCCTAAGAGATACGGCCTCTTTGCCGCCGGCCTTCTCAATTGCAGCCGCAACCGCTTCAATGCCCTTGGCTGTTGCGGTTGCTACAAGCGTGATTTCCTCTGCACGACCTGTGGCCACATTGATCTGACGCTCTTGCTCTGCCTTCGATAGGTTGATGGTCTCTTGTTTTTGGCCTTCAGAGACATTGATCATAGCCTCGCGATCGCCCTCTGATTTTGCCACTACCGCACGACGCTCTCGCTCCGCACGCATCTGCTTCTCCATCGCGTCACTGATGCTGGGGGGAAGTTTAATGTCTGCAATCTCGTAGCGCAGGACTTTTACGCCCCAGTTAGCGGCCGCCTGATCGAGCGCCTCTACCACCTTAGTGTTGATGGACTCGCGCTCTTCGAATGTCTTATCGAGATCTGTCTTGCCTATAACCGAGCGCAGCGTGGTTTGCGCGAGTTGTGTGGCGGCATAGCGCAAATTCTCGATGCCATAGCTGGCATCCTTAGGGTTGATGATCTGCAGATACAACACGCCATCGATAGTGACCGTAATATTGTCTTTGGTGATGCACGCTTGCTCCGGCACATCGGATGCGAGCTCTTTTAAGGAGTGTTTGTAGGCCACCCTGTCGATGAAGGGCAGAAGAATGTGCAGCCCTGCCTCGAGCGTCTTAGTATATTTACCCAGCCGCTCGATCACGAAGGCGCTTCTTTGCGGCACGATCTTAACGATCTGTGTGAGGGTGACGATGAGCAGTACGCCCAGCGCGAGAGGGATCAATAATTCAGTGTCCATGTTAATGCTCCAGTAAGTCTAAGTGCTTGAAAATATTCAAATAAGCGTCAAGGGGTTGGGTTCCTTGCTTTCTACCTACTGTAACAGAGCAGGGGGACTGATAACTTAATAAATAATGGGGTCAGGTTCTTTGAAAAATTCTTAAATGGCTAAAGGAAGCTGATCCTGAAAACTCTCTACTCCAACACATTTTCTACACGTTCCAATGCCTGCTCAAGCTCTCTTGCACCTATTTGAACATCCGCTTCTGCGAAGCGCCGCATTGTGTGAACCAGGCTAGTTAGCAGCCAAGGTGGTGACTCCGCATTGGGGGTTTGGGTTTTCCCGGTTATTCTGCCGATACCGAGCACCCAAGTAGAAAAGTGGTAGGACACTCCATCCGTTACTACCGTGCAGGACTGATCTAGCGAACACGAATTCGAATAGCGAGTCTGAAGAAGAGCGGACTCCCATACGCTAGCAATACGGTCGCACAGCGTTTGAGTAGTGCTTCTTCGCTGAACAGTAACCGTTACGTCCAAAGGGTCGTCTGGATAGTCTCTCAAGAGTGCACGACTCCGTACAGGTTCAGAAGAAGCGACCTCATAGGTCCATAGAAGAAGGTCAGCCCTGCCCAATACTACCGCGCATCCATTAGCTTCTGGAGCAATGCCGACAATATACTCTTTGTGGAAACTAGGAAGGACTATGACTTTCGGCAAGTCGTACGGTAACTCGCGACCCAGAACTTTGCCTACAGTTACACGGTAGTCCAATTGTGTATCAAAGTAGGCAGAGTTCTCCGGCTGGAGATAGTCCTGCGCCCATGACGCGGACTGCAAGAGAAGGAAGAAGAAAAATAGTGCTGAATGCTTCATCGGTCTCTCCGGCACCTAATACCTATATAAAACGAACAAATAGCAGAGCAGGGGCACCTTACGGCAGCGTGACAACGCCATCCGCGTCATATTGATCACACCCATAGTATGCCCAGGTACCCTGCTGCCCGGTCTGGTAGTAGCAATGCTCCATGTGTTTTCCACCCAGAGACTTGGATTCCACATTGTCTTGCTCCAGCACAAATTTTCTTATTTCGTGATTGTTGAGCTCTACTGTGTATTCTCCTGCTTCTAGGCCATATATATCGACCGGAATGGTCAGCTCGAATGGCTCCAGCGCCATGGTGCAGGTCACTTCCCCGGGGTTACGCAACCAAATATTGCCTTTATAGTAGATATACACTTGAAGGGCATTGCCAACTCGCTGTTGCTCAATACGCCCAATCTCTGGGCAACCATTTGAAAATTCACCAACTACCTTGATAAAGAGCTGCCTAGGTAATCCGGTGGTCGAGATCGTCGACACTTGGTTTACTTCTCGCTCATGCAATAGCACCCCGTCATAAAGCTCAGCGATACGCCACGTACCATTACCATCAGGCTCGAGCACCACGTCCTGGAAACGCCCAGGTTGACCTTGGGTCGCCGTCGACGGAAGAGTCAGTTTTTCTGTGTCTACATCGTAAGTGGGTTGATCGCTCGCCAGTGTGATGGCAGTCGATAGAGTCAATATGCTCGCAACAAAAACGGCACAATACGTTCCATGTTTCATCATGTAGCTCGCTTGAAAAATAATGGGCTCAGGTTCTTTGAAAAATTCTTATTTGGCTAAAGGAAGCTGATCCTTGATTTTCCAGACCCCCAATAAGCCAAAGTGATTGAAAACATTTTTATAAGTGTCAATGTGTCGGGTGCCTTGTTTTCTAACTACTGATCGGATCAAGGAACCTGACCCCTTGATTCTTTTATTCCCCTCTTGAAGCCGCATCAATCTTTCCACATATAGAAAAAGCAACTACTGTATAAGCCAACTCAATGAGCCATTATTCAGATAACTCACGTTTAAGGTGATTCAGCTTCCCACATAAATCATCAATATAGTCACTTAAAAATTCTAACGTATGTTGAGTTTCAATGTTTTCGATGGGTAATTCGTTGTTAGTACGAAATTTCATTTCTTCTTCAGCCCACGAAACCAGAAATTTGTACATTTTCTGCTCTTCATCAGTCATAACAGACTGGGGGACTTGTTTATCTCTTACTGACTTCAATGATACAAACTCAACGAAATGTAGCGCTCTATATAGGTTTACAATCATCGAGAATGAATCTGCGGCCAAGGACTCATACTTCCCAAGCCTATTTCTTTCCCAAACATTCGCTTCAGGCGAAAGAATGCTCAAGGAATCGATAATACCTTTGAACCGTGCCAACGGGTAGGCATCCCCATTTAACGAGTTTCGGTGTTTCCATACTTTCAGAATTAACTCAACAGCTTGCTGCTGATACTCTTCTTTCTTATCAGGGTCACTCTCCTGTTCAACTCGAACCATCACTTCAGCCATATGATGGGACATCCATTTTCCGAGAGTGTCACAACTATCTGAAAAGCCCAGCTCATTCGCTAGATGTTGTCCAAGTACTAACACATCCCTCAGCGGTAAAGACTTCTCCAGTTCTTCTGAAAAGGTAGAGTCTTGCGTACCGCGCTTCTTTTTCGGGCTCTTCGTTATACTCTGTAATTCCATCTTTAGTTACTCTTCGTGTTATTTCGACTTCAAGGACTAGATCAAAACCAACTTTATCGAGATAATGCTTTAAGTTATGTAACGATACCTTAAGGCGATGCCCATTTGAGATAACGTCTTCGCCATAGATGTGTTCTCGCTGACGGGAGTCATCTCTTACATCACCCCATGCTTCATAAAGAAATACTCTTTCCCCATTAGCGGAATCAAGCCAGCTAACGGGATAGCTACCTGAGCGGCATAATCCAAGCATTTGAACTACATTATCAGATGGTGTCGACTCGATTAAACGAACACCATGGTTAAACACGTCTTTTTCATCTAAACGTGTGTCTCCAGAGTGTTCGCTAATCCACCCACGCAGTAAAAACGGGTCATCATCTATCTCTAATTCATGATTAGCAGGTGGCAAGCGGTAGTCGTAGGAATCGTCAGATGTTTGAAGCGCTCTAATCAATGACAGCCCGGAATCAAGGCCAACAAGGGAAGAGGATATTCTCACACTCGAGCTATGATTGCTGGAACGAATATCATGATAAGAATTCACAACCAGATTGCTATCTTCAGAGGTTAAACCAAGCTCGAACTCAAAATCATCAGCTGTTATTGCTGCTACCCAATCTTCTGGCTCGACAGTAGGTGGTTTGTGAAAACGTGATTCTAGTGGTGTTGGACAGCGTAGATCACTTGACCAGTGCGGCGGTTGAGTTAGCCCGTTTTGTCTCAAAAACCCGTTGAGCGTTCCATAATCGTCATCATCGTATTCAGGTTCCGCTAACGACTTTTCTACCATTAGAGAACCTAGGCTACACCACATAGCATGCCACTCTAGGTAATATGAATGGCGCTCTATGGTCGGCTTTGAACCGTGACTGTGGCTGTATAAGGTATAGTTTGCTCTTTCAAACTTATGCTTTCTTGGTTCATTTTCCCATATTGATAAATCGGAACCGCTCTTCCAACGATCCATGATCCAAGCTTCCGCCTCATCAAGAAACATTTTCTGGTCTACATCAGAGAAGCACCTTATCGCGCCCGGATACACATAACTTAGAGTATCTAGGGTGTCAAAACGAAACCTTCTCTCTCTATCTCCTTCTTGGAATCCTCTGCGAGTAACCTTACGGTTCGATTTTTCTGCAACTAAATCAGAGGTATTAATACTACGTAACGCAGAAATTTCCTGTTCATCAAAATAAATAAGACCATTTGAAAGAAGCTTCATCAAACAGGATCTAGCAAAATGGCGTATCAATACATGCGGAAAGTCTAGGTCAGTAGCAATGCTCAACAACCAGCGTGCGGTAGGCGCGATGGCTTCCGGCACCTCGGAAGCAATTCGATCAAATGTGACGATGAGCCAAAGACGCGCTGACAACCAATAGAAAGGTGCATTGTCTTCGCGATAGCCGAGCATGGATTTGCGATCATACAAAGTAGTTAACACCATAATAGTCTTAAAATCTCCCATTCTGGCTGATGCTCTAATACTATGTGCTGCTCGCCATCTCACCCTGGTATCTACATCTCCTAAAAACGAGTAAAATTGGCATGCTAAGGCTAATTCAGCAGAACACTCAGGTTCAGTTTTATTCGTCGGAAGCTTTAACCGTGCAGTTAGTCGCTGGACATAACGAGTGGTGACATCTGCAATTTGTTCTTCTCTGCAATAATCCGTCAGCAGCCTGACCACCGAATATAGCTTGGGCAGGGGCAAATATTTAGAATTTTTTTCTAGGCCATCTAACAATAAACTAACCGTTTCTTCTTTAGTTAAATTAAGGCTATGAATAACATCTTTCAGCATTCGCTCATCGTAGCCATAATCTTCATAATAAGAAAACTCGCCCAAATGATTAGCAATCAAGATTGGCAGATTTTTCACTTTCCAAGCAGATATGGCGTGAGATGACTCTATCCATAAGTCAATGCAGTTAATTAAGGTTCTAGCCCATTTATAGCCAAGATCATCAATTACATGTTCATCGGTCAAGATATCCAGAAAGGCAATACGATCTTTTGACTCCAAACGATTGATTGCAGATATCAATATTTCATCGCTAGTAATATAAAAATCTTCTCCCTTAGCTTCTGTTTGCTTGGCGTGAATTGAATTCATGAAATCGGAGGGTGATTCAAGGGAAATTCCCACCAATTTAAGATTTTCAAGGAACTCGCGTTCCTTTATCTTACTAGCTGTCGAATCAAGTTTGTCGTTGTTTGTTTTGGCTGTGGTGCTTTTTTTGGATTGTGATTTAAATTCAATCAATTGATTAAGTGCTGAATGCCAATATTCACTAGTATCGCTATACGGCACTAGCTCATTTAACTTCTGACATACTTTGGAGTTGCCGCTTCTGCTAAATCTCAATAACTCAGCTTTTGCAATTTCCTCTACCAGTTGACTGGCATCTTGAACGCTTGTAGCTGACGTCAATTTAGCCACAAGCTCCTCATTCAAATCATTACAGAGATTAAGCAAGGATGCAGCCTGCGCGGAGCTTATGGTTCCTTCTGAGATACCGGTAGACATCAACGCAGGAAGAGTTTCGCTGGCTTGAACTAAATCACAATCTTCCCAATACCCGATAAGGCTGATTGCTTTCGGCATATCCAATATAGCAACAGCAGAAACTGCATCATTCCAAGGAAAATGATCATAGCCATCAAGAAGAGTGCCGTAATCTGTTATTATAGCCGCCATTTGACTTGCTATTTGTTGCGATTCTGCAGCCGAAAAGTGTTTTTTTGCATTTTTGGATAACGCAGAAAATAGAGCCACATCATGCATAGCATCAACATCAACGTCATTAGCGATATCAACTGCTATTTTAAAGACTTCTCTAGCTTCGTCGTTATCGACAAAAAGCAAAACCCTGGACAGATCCAATAGTATGTTGATCTTTTCGTTCGCCGCTGCTTTTAGATTTTTTACTTCAACTGAGCGATCGTAGATATCCTTAACAACTGCCGGCTTCAGCTTCGGTATTTTTATTAAACTTGCTATAACTTTACGCTGGCCGGGAGAATATACTGATGGCCATTGTTTAAAAGTTGCCTTGGCCAAGGATAGTACTGTATTCATATCGATATCAGGCACAACAGACAGCTTGGCTACTGACAATGAAAGTTGACTACATATGGATTCAAAATAGTGCTCCCTAGACATCCTCCAGGAATTTGCGAATAAATAACCCAGTGCAGACTTAACTTTTTCTTCAGCATTTTCCGGCAAGATATTGGACAGTAAAACATCCGCTCTAACAGCATAAACAGACATTAAACCTGACAGGCTTTCCCTTATCTCTTTGTGCTTTTCCGATAACTTTTGCATCTGTCTATTTATTTTAGCATGATCAATATCTTCAGGAATTTCCGAATCAATCCAATAGGATTCTATTGTGACGTCGAGACCACGATGACGCATCAACAAAGAGTAAGCCCTAAAAGCAACATCATTTTTAAGAATGTCATGTATGAAGATACTATTGACTAATCGCCATCTATCCGGGCATAGATGCTCAAGGATTGGCTCAACAGAGGATAAATCGATTCCATTGGCAGCCAATATTTCACAGCCACTAAGTAACATTTCCGCATAGCTGAAACCGTCTGCGTATTCAGATGTATGCCTTTCCAGCTCTTTCAGATCGCAACACTTCAGTATTTCCTTTCTGCACAGCGACCTTTCAAGAACAGTATAATTAATGTCATTACCTACAAGCGCTAAAGGTATGCTGAATAGCGATGACCAAGGCTCTGGTATACAGTCACTATTTAAAAATTCTTGAATTGTGGCTGTCTTGCCCGATAACAATAGGCGATCCACTAATCTGAGCGCGACTTTGTAATGGATACTTTTCGGCTTCCAAGCACAAATGAACTCGTATACAGCCTGGTAGCCCTCCATATCCAGCACTGAATGAGCAACGGCGGCAATATCTTCAAGCTCTAATGGCCAAGCCTCTATATGCGAAAACCGGCGTTCACTTTTCTCGTCTTCTTGGCGTTTAATATTCTCACTTCTTCGATTCATCCATTCACGAAGAATGCGTTTCTTTTCACGAGCAGCGATAAAGTCTCTTTCAGCTGCTTCACGAGCAATGATATGCGACAAGAACCTACCATGATTTTCATACGCTTTTGACGAATAAAGTATATTTCGTCCTACAGTATCAGGCGCAAAATGGACGGATAAATCCGGGTTTTCAGTGATAATTTTGTCTACGGCATAATCTGTTTTAATAGCTTCAGCACCAACCAACAAGGTAAATATCGCATCTGCTGGCTCGCCTGCTGAACGACACACTTTCATTGCGAGTTGCAACCGTTGACGTTGCACTTCTCGACGAATTATTTGGTCTTTTATAGCTTTTGGTGCTTCATTTTTTTCAATGATTTTTATAATTTTTTGGCCTTGCCCAGCAGAAAATAGCGCTGAAGCCAAATGCATTGCTGAATACTCATCATTTTCATGATTAGCGCTGAAATGTGCTGCTGAACGCTGATAAGCCTCTAACAGCTTTTGTTCTGCCTTACCTCTGACAAAAAATTCAACATCTTCGTCAAGAAACCCCACTTTGTCTTCAAGAACTCGCATTCCTGGAAGATCTGAGACAATATCGTTAACCCTCTCTATTGATATTCCTACAACAGTAGCCAAGTGTTGTTTTGGAACTGGTGAAGGTAGTGCTATTAACGATGAACAAACAAGAGACAAAACATCAGAATTACCGTCTTTCAAAAAGGCCTCTTTAAAGCGGGCTTCAAATATTTGATCCAACCCTTTTCCATTGGGTCTTAAAAATTCAATCGCTTTGCCAGGGTCTGATTCTGCATAATCGAATGCGTAACTTTGTACTCGTGGATTCTGATTAGATAAATTATGAAAATCCTCTATCCATGCTTCAGTTGCGCCGGGATATTGGCTCAGCACATTAAGCGCAGTTTCTTCCAAAGAGAAGTTAGAAATCTCTACCGAGGTGTATTTAGGTGGAATAGATAAGGAATCTAAACGCCCAGTTCTCGCAGAGATCATTAATCTAACATTGCTTGGTAAACTACCAATTTTAATCAACTCATGAACAAAACTGGTTTCTTCCGGTTTACATTGATTTGCACCCGTTACAGAATTATCCGCAGCATCAATAACGACAACCAGCAATGCATTATCTTCTTGCGCTTCTAAAACTTTGCTTGCACTTTCGATTCTTAATGAAAACGCCTTAATAAAATCTATAGAATTATCCTGGCTAATCAATAAAGGTAATCGTAATCGAGCCGAGGTTTCATTGATTATTTGCAAGTAGGCATCTTTCGGTCTATGCCGGTAGGCTTCGCTATCCATATAGGTGCCGGCGCCATAACAGTCATATGTAATCATGACTGAGCCTTCGGGTAATAAACCTTCAACCTGTTTTAGTACAGTCGTCTTGCCACTACCGCCTTCGCCATGCAGGCAGATAAGTTGATCACCATTGACCATGGCAGTTTGTATCGCAACAGCCGCATTTCTGGTAACTAGTTTTTCTACTGCCTTGAGCCTTGGGGGGCATGGGAATAGAGCAAGAGGGTCAGAAACATTCATCCATGTAAGTACTGTTTCTCTAGTAATATAACTTCCCGTGCCCTCCGGAAGCATAAGCTTGTGAACACGATCTTTCAAATCCAGTACAAAGCCTCGGTCAGCAGTTTGTGTTAGAGCTAAGATCTCATTAATCGCATTTTCTTCCTGCACAAAGCGAGAACCCGTACCACAGTCGGAGAAATCGAAGAGCGCAATGAATTTCTTGAAATTTCTTTCGTTGAGGCCACTGGCGGCTCTCAATTTTTCGTGTTTTTCGTTACTGGCATCGGAGAGTGATTTCTTAAGGTCTGCCCCAATAGGTCGATTACTGACTAGTTTGATTGTTAGAGCACCAACACGAATCAGATCTGGTCTAGTTTTTAATATGGCACTAAATGAATCAGCAAGGCCCTTGATAATGCTGTTTTTTTTAGACTTCGACGTAGAGCTTATTAGCTCCGAAACAGTCCAGTTCTTATAAGGTGTTGATGAAGAATATTTTAGCTGTTCAATTAAAACATTTTTAGCTTTCTCTAATGTGTGACCGCCATAAAATAACCCACAATCAACAGAGCCCCATTCCGTTAACCCCTGTGCATCTTTATTATCAAGATTCACGCCTTCAACTGTTACAGCAACCAAAGAAGTTTCTGGTATGAGCAACTGTAATGCTAAACGAAGCGCCCACCACTCATGAAAATCATCGCCAGTATTAGAGGCTCTGGCACCTAGATATTCTGTTTTCATATTCTAATAATTACTTTCAAAGGGTGTCGCTCAACCGGGTTGGATGTTCAGCACGTACGTCTGTTGGAGCCGTATAACGCTCGCCTCAAGTGCGTGAACTAGCACCACTTTCGTGGACACTTTTTTTAAGCGCACAGTTTTTCATAATCTGTTGGTGATAGATAGTCGAGGGCAGAATGC
>OJDV01000770.1_pt1 | contig 10533 bp, 12 predicted proteins | sample 1592911 | NCBI WGS metagenome assembly OJDV01 (sample SAMN05416860, study PRJEB24817) | seawater metagenome | isolation source: Sea water | place: Canada:Atlantic | collected 2013-11 | reverse complement strand
GAGATTTCTGCCTGTCTCGTGGGCTCGGAGATGTGTATAAGAGACAGTGTTAATATACTTGAGTGTTAAATTGTGCAAAGTATGAATTCTGCTATTAGCAAAAATTATAAAACTGTAATTGTTGTCTTGTTATCAAGTTTGTTTGTTATAGTTCTTGATTTGTTGTTGTTCCCGCAATTTCCAAAAATCAATTTTTTCAATATGATACTTGAATTATTGTTGGCCCTGTTTATCCTAATACCTTTATTTGCTATTCAAAAATATAAAAAAAATAAATTTTATTGGAGCCTGAATATAGGGTTTTATTTGTTATTTTTATCTTACTTTGTTGATGCCATCGATCAAATATTCATACATTCTGTTTTATACACTGTCATTTTTGAAAAATCTACTTTAGTTGTTGCCGCAATTCTCATTTTTGTTGGGAGTAAGCGCTGGATGAAAAGCTTTGAAAGGTTGTCATTAACAGATGATTTAACCCAAATTCCAAACAGAAGGTTAATCAGCCGAATAATTAATCAAGAAATTTCTAAGTGCATTAAAGAAGAATGTTATTTTAGTATTGCCATAATTGACATCGATTATTTCAAAATTATCAATGATGAATATGGCCACAATGTAGGCGATAAAATTCTAAAAGCATTCGCCAAATTTTTGAAAAAGTCAATTAATAAAGATGATAAAATAGGCCGTTGGGGTGGTGAAGAGTTTATTGTATTGATGAAAAACACTCAGATAGATCAAGCAAAAACCATTATGGAAAATATAAGAAAAAAAGTTCCTCAGCAATCGTTTTACCAAGGCAGTGATTGCAAGTCTTTTACAGTAAGTATAGGTTTAAGCCAGTGGCATACTGACAGCGATGACTTTGAAAGTCTATTTATAAAAGCAGACAAAGCATTATATCGTGCCAAAAGATCAGGTCGTAACAGAGTAGAATATTAAACAAACCCACGTTCAACAATATTTTTTATTCTCTTTTCCACTTACCAAGACTAATGTAAAACACCCTATAAATATCACTTTTCCATCTCTGCTCATCACTTTTTATGGTATTTCGTGATAAACTAAATAAAGTTAATACCACTCAATAAAAATGGAAGAAATTAAGTTCAAAAAAATCGATGATGGTTGTATTGTTTATGCCACTGGAGAAATCGATTTATCAAACTCTCATGAGTTAAGAAAAACAATACTGGCAGCATTGAAGACCGACTCCAAAGTAGAAGTAGACTTGTCAGAAGTCAGTTATATTGATTCATCAGGAATTGCATCATTGGTAGAAGGGCTACAATTTGCCAAATCACATTCTAAATCATTTGTACTAAGTAATCCGAGCAAACAAGTCACTGCTATTATGGAATTGGCCAGATTGGATAAAGTCTTTACCATTATTTGATCAATGAAACAATTAATTGAAAATTTAGGGGCAGCCATTGTATTGGTAGTGGAGCGTTTGGGGTTTGCCATCCGTTTATTGTTAGACAGTATTTACTGGTTGTTTTTGGGACGAAAATTTAAACAAAAACTAAGGTTTTCACAAGTAGCTGAACAAGTCAGGGTTATTGGATTTGATGCCTTGCCTATTGTCATGGCATTGGCTTTTGTTGTAGGGGTTATGTTATCGATACAGTTACTTTATGCTTTCAGTGATTTTGGTGCAGAGTCTCAAGTATTGCTGGCCATTGCAAAATCTGTTACCCGTGAATTTTCTCCACTGATTATTGGCATTATTGTTGCAGGAAGATCTGGGGCTGCTTTAGCGGCAAAAATTGGCTCACAAGTGGTCTCTCAAGAAATTGATGCACTGCGTGTGATGGGAGTCGTACCTGTTAGATATTTGGTTTTACCACCATTACTAGGATTGATCATTTCTATGCCGATACTGATTTTGGTGGCTGATGCCATGGCAATATTGGGCGGTGCAGTTTTTAGTATTGAATCTTTGGACATGTCATTGATTGCTTATTTAAAAGAATCATTTGATATACTAGAAGTTAATGATATCAATCAAGGATTGATTAAAAGTGTTGTATTTGGAATTATAATTGCATTGGTGGGTGCAACCACTGGATTTAATGTCACAGGAGGTGCAGAGGGTGTTGGTAGAGCAACCACTTCAGCCGTTGTTGCATCCATTGCAGCAATAGTCGTTGCAGATATGATTTTTAGTTATTTTCTCACCAAAACAGTATGAAAGAACATTTAATAAAAGTAGATGAATTAGTGACCCATTATGGAGATAGAAAAATCTTAGATGGGGTTAATTTAGCAGTAGAAGAAGGTGAAATCAGGGTCATAATGGGTGGCTCGGGTTCCGGTAAAAGTACTTTGTTGTGGCATATCATGGGCTTGTATCAAGCAACATCAGGGAGTATTAATGTACTGGGGAAAGATTTAAACAAAATAAAATTTCATGAAAAACACGAATTGTTACGTAAAATAGGAGTTTCTTTTCAAAATGGTGCCTTGTTTTCATCCATGACTGTGGGAGAAAACGTGGCTTTTCCACTAACAGAACACACAGAGTTAGATGAAAATACCATTCGAATAATCAGTCGTATGAAATTAGAAGTGGTCAATTTGGGTGGGTTCCAAAAACTCATGCCCTCACAACTCTCAGGTGGTATGATAAAAAGAGCTGCATTAGCACGGGCCATTGTTATGGATCCAAAGCTATTGTTTTTCGATGAGCCATCTGCTGGTTTAGATCCAGTTGTCGCATCAGAAATTGATGAATTGATTCTTAATTTAAGAGATGCGATGGGCATGACAATTGTTGTGGTAACTCATGAACTGGATTCAGCTTTTAAAATTGCAGATAAGATTACTGTATTAGACCAAGGGAAAAATTTACTCACTGGAACTGTTGAAGAAGTTAAAAACTCAGACATTAAAAGGGTACAGGATTTATTAGAAAGAAGGGCCAGACACGATACAATAGAGCCCGAAGAATACTTAAAACGATTAACACAGGAAAATTATACAATCTCATGAAACGAATATATAACAATTATTTTTTAGTGGGTATTTTTACCATAGGCATTGGTGGCATTGCCATACTTTTGCTATTGACTATGAGTGGTAAAAATGATGATACTGATATGTATTATAGTTACTTCAATAATGTAACAGGGTTGGGTTATGGGAATCCTGTGTATTATGAGGGTTACAGAGTAGGCCAAGTTGAAAACATCACACCTGAAACCATAAATGGCCAATTAAAATTTAGGACAGAATACACCATAATCAGCGGTTGGAAAGTGCCAAAAGACAGTTTTACTAAAATTGCCTCCAGTGGTTTGTTATCAGACATGTCATTAAGCATTAATGCCGGTAAAGACAGCACATATCTAAAAGTAGGCAGTGAAATTAATGGTGTAATTGGTGATGATATCATGGCAACAGTAACACAGTTGGCCAATGATTTTGGCACACTTAATGAAGAAAAAATAACGCCGCTAATTGATTTGGTTTATGAACGTGTTGATAATTTAACAAAAACATTAGATACACAAATCCCAGAAATATTGACATCAATTGATGTGTTGGTAAAAGATTTAAATAAACTGGTTAAAACTGCAGATAAACTTTTAGACGAAGACAATATAGAGGGGATAGATAATATTATTGCCAATCTAGAAGATGTGACTAAACAAATGACTTCTTTGAGTAGTTGGGTAGAAAATAGTTTAGATAAAGTAAATCATTTAGTTGAGTCAGGTGAAAAACTAATCAATAACAGCGATTTAAAACTGGGTGATTTTTTTGATGTGGCGCATGAAATGTTAGAAGGATTAGCAGCAAATGCAGAAACAATTGGCAATGAAATGGAAAGTGCCAGTATGAATATGAATGAAGCAACAGACGCAATCAGAAAAAACCCATCAAGTTTAATATTTAAAAATAAATCAAAAGTTGCGGATGAAGACTTATGAAAAAATTACTAATCCTATTTGTTATTATTTTGGTATCTGCTTGTTCATCATCAGGAAAAAAGCCTGCTGATAAAATGTACTACAGATTTCCTGAAAACAACTTAGAACCAATAAACAAAAACATCACTGTAAAAAGACCAACAGCCATGGGGATATTAGGAAACCGTCCAATGGTTGCTCAAACCAATGATGCAGCATTGATACAAATGAGTAGTAACTTTTGGCTTGAATCACCCAAAATATTATTACAAGCTTATTTAGATAAAATATTTCAATCAAATTCTGATCATGATGTTTATACACTCAATAGCCACATATTGGCTTTAGAAAAAAAACAGGATGAAGCATTGTTGTCTATTAAATTTACTTTAACAGACAATAATAAAGAGACAGTTGTGGAGAAAACTTATAAAAGCCAAACACATTTATCAAACAACACCATAGCCTCCTTTTCAAATGCCATAGCTAAAATGTTAAAGGAAATGATTCAAGAGCTAAGTAAAGATGTTCTATGATTGAATTAAATCAACAAATGTGTGATGAGCTTGATATAACCTATTGGCAATTAAACAATTCGCAAACAAAACAAAAGTCAAATACCTACACCATCTCTCGAGAAGAAAAAGAATTATTAAGAAAAATTCTGTTGGTTAAAGGCATTACATTAAATAAAGACAATGTTGAAATATATGATGAAGGTGTTGTGGTTGTTAAAAGTAAAGCACATCAATTGGTATTCGATGATGTGACAAAGCAAGATACTGATCAATTAATCCATTTGTCAAAGCTATCAGAGATGCTCAAATCTGTAGACCAGAAGAAACAGACTTGGCACAAATTAAAAAATCTCAGTATATAATTACTTTAAGAATCAAAGTAGATCAAATGCAAATAATGAATTAACCTGAACTATAGCACTTTTTTCTTGGCTTATAGAACATCAGTTATAAATGCTCGAATTGCATCTAAAAACATTTGTACAGCGATTGCTATCAACACCATTCCCATCAAGCGTTCTATGGCTATCAAACCGCGTTTGCCTAAATAGTTTTGTAAGGCAGTGGCAGAAAACAAGATAATCGCCGATATAAACCAAGCAATAAATAAAGCAATTGAAAAATCCATCAATTTATCTGGATATTGGCTAACTAATAGAATTAAGGTTGCCAAAATAGAAGGTCCAGCTACCAAAGGAATAGCCAATGGAACCAATAATGGGTCCCCATCAATTTCTTCATCTCCGTATTGTTTACTCGATGGGAATATCATCCGAATGGCAATAATAAATAAGATAATCGCACCAGAGATGGCCACTGCTTCTTGTTTTAAATTGAGCGCTGAGAGAAATTGTCTGCCGAAAAATAAAAACACATACAAAATAACCAAGGCGAGTACGAGTTCTCGCGCTAGAATTTTATACCGGCTTTTACTCTTTTCTAAATAACTTAAAAATATAGGAATATTTCCAAGAGGATCCAGTATCAAAAATAATAAGATAGTGGTAGAAAGAATGTCCATGCTTTAATCTTCAGATTTGCTGCGACTAAATATCCACATGTCTTTAAAGGAAAACAAATGTGTATCTAAGTCAATTTCTTCTCCTTTTAAATAACTGTGATTTGGAAAGTTGCTCTGTAAAACTTGCATACTAGATCCACTTAAGTCATCTTGGCCTAGGTGTTTGTAAGAGTCTGCCATAACTGCAATACAATCGGCAACAGAATTTGATTTTTGGAACGACTCAATAACATACTTACAACGGTTAATTGAACCAATATAAGCTTCTCTGCGCAGATAGTACTTGGCCACTTGTAATTCGTAAGCTGCCAATTTATCTCTAATGTGAATCATGCGCAGTTCTGCATCAGGTGCATAATTACTGTTTGGAAATTTTTCAATGAAAGTTTTAAATGATACAAACGCAAGCTTGGAGTTTTCCTGATTGCGATCAGTAGCTTTACTTGGTTTAACTCTTTGCATCAATCCTTTTTCACTTTCAAAGTAAATTAAACCTTTTAAATAATAGGCATAGTCTAAGTGCTCATGTGCAGGATAATTTTTGATAAACCTTTCTAAAGTAGAAATGGCCAATTCCATATTGTATGATCTGTAAAAAGCATAAGCCAGTTCTAAGGAACCTTGCTCTGCATAACGCCCAAATGGATATTGATTTCTCAAGCTTTTATAATACAATATTGCATTATCCCATACTTCTAAATCTAAATACTTTTTAGCTTTGTTATACAAAGTTTCTGCACTATATCTTGTTACTTCTACAGATTCTTTCTTTTCACTTTTCTTACAGGCAGAAATACTGACAAGTAAAATTAATATGAGACTTAAAGAATAAATTTTTTTCATTAATATGTAAACCACGAATATAAACACCGACATAATACTGTAAAATACAGCCATGAACCAACAAAACAGACAAATAATCAAACAAAACTATAATGTCAGCCCAGATAATGCTGGTATTAGAATAGACCAATACTTATCAAATTTGTTCCCTAATTACTCTCGGGGGGCAATTCAGAAATGGATAACCCGTGGCGATGTATTTATAAATAAGGAAAAATGTAAGCCAAAAAACAAACTTAAAGGTTATGAGGAAATCACGGTAGATGTGGTTATTGAAGCCGTTGTTGCCGATCAACCACAAGAAATGGATTTAGATATTATTTTTGAAGACGAAGAATTAATGATAGTAAATAAACCTGCTGGTATGTTGGTACATCCAGGTTCAGGAAATCCTGATAAGACCTTATTAAATGGTTTGTTGGCATACAATGAAAATCAATCCCTGTTGCCAAGAGCAGGAATTGTTCACCGGTTAGACAAGATGACCAGTGGTTTGATGGTCGTTGCAAAAACAAATGGAGCCTTTAATTCATTGGTTGACCAATTAAAAGAGCACACTGTTGCCAGAGAATATTACGCCATAGTTAAAGGAGTCCTTGGTACTGGAAACCGCATTGATCAACCCATCGGTCGCCACAAAACCCAACGCACTAAGATGGCTGTATCTATCAGTGGAAAACGCGCGGTTACTCATTTTGATATTCTAGAAAACTTTAAACACTATACCGCTATTAAAGTTAATCTTGAAACCGGTAGAACACATCAAATTAGAGTGCACATGCATTACGTCAATTATCCTTTATTAGGAGATCCTGTGTATGGCAATCATTTGCGTGTTGAACCCGATGTAGAGAAAGGTTTAAAAGAAGTAATCAGGACTTTTCCTAGACAGGCGTTACATGCCAGATTTTTGTCATTTATTCACCCTAAAACCAATCAGCTGGTAAAATTCAAATGTAAATTATCCGATGATTTAATTGAATTGGTAGATGAGTTGCGAGATTTTGATTCCATTAACCAAAGTGATTATGATGGTGATTGGGAAGTTTTTTACCCTGAGAAATAAAAATATTAAACTAATTTCTTTCTGGCAACAATAAGTAACACAAGTGATAATAGAATCAGAGCAAATAAATTGTTGATAGGGATGACTCTGATTACACCATTTACGTTCAATGAAGCATCATCGTTGTCTGGATTGTTGTCATTGCTGGCATTAACAGATACCGAATTTTGTATGTATCCATAACCAACAATAGTGGCGTCGATTAGGCAGACAAGTGTGTCACCTGCTGTTATATCTTGTACACCAATTGTCATGATTTCGCTTACATCAGATGAACTTGTTCCATCGTCACAAGACATACCATTAACGGTTATGCTATTTGAAAAATAATTATCAATCGTGACATTGGTGGCTGCTGCTTCACCCACATTGTCCACAGTAATATTAAACTCTATACTATCATTTAAATTGTATGTTGAAGTTTGACTTGTCGTATATTCAACAGATAAATCAGAATCTGTGTTTCCACCTTGAGCAATGAAAGGACAATTATTAGTTGGTACTAAATCATTTCCCCAAACTGTTACGGTTCCATCTGTGTATCTGGCATCAATCCCGTTTTCAATGTCATCAATATATTCGTATAACTGTAAAAGAAAAACACCATCAGAAAGAGATTCTATGTCCTCTAATCCATTATCGGTTAAATCCAATATTCCATTAGAGCTAAAAGATTTTGTTCCAGATGACTCATCGCCAGCACCGGTTGATAGTCTTAATCCATCATTGTCATTGTTGGAGTCGCTAAAATAGATGACAGCCTCAGAAAAGAAACTCCCGCCAACTGTTTTAATGGTAACATCGTTATATTCAAAACCCGTAATAGAGGCGCCGTTTAAACAATTTGCAACTACATTATTAGGTTTATCCTTTGCATCCCAAGATTCGCCATCTGCAACAGAAAAATCAAGAATAACAGATGAATTTGGCGAACTATTGCTGTTATTACCTCGGTTTGCTTTTTTCATGCTTTGCGACAAAACTTGAGTATTTGGATCGTCAGAAATTTTAGCAAACACAGGAGAAAATCCAAACAATAGCGATGCCATTGTTAGTGATTTAATAACCAAGTTGTATTTACTGTTTTTAAACATGATAAATGATTAAGCGATAATTAGTGAACATTATAGTTGAGGGTAAAAAAAAAAGGTAGCCTTAATTTGTAAAAAACGTATATAATTCTCTACTATGATCATAAAACCTGAATTATTCCAAAGCAAAAACATAAGATCTTTTCAAAGCACACGCCTTAATGGAGTTAGTAAAAAACCTTATAATTCAATGAATTTAGGCGTTTTTGGCAACGACCCAGAAGCACAATTGAATGTAAATTTAATTGAGAAAAACATTAATTTGCCGCATTCTCCTGTATTTTTAAAACAAGTACATTCAAATACAGTGATTGAATACTTTGAAAAACCCAAAAAGCAAGGTGAAAAATCTGCAGATGGCTGTTTTACCAGAAAAAAAGGCATAATTTGTGCGGTTTTGTCAGCAGATTGTCTTCCAGTATTAATTGCCGATAAACAGGCGACAGTTGTTGCTGCTGTGCATTGTGGTTGGCGTGGATTGTATTCAGATATATTAAAAAACACCATTAAAAAACTCGATAAAGATAACGCCGATTTGCAGTGTTGGTTAGGCCCATGTATTTCTTACAAGCCATATAGAGTTGATGAGAGCTTTAGAGAAAAATTTGTTAAGAAAGACCCACAAACAAGTCATTGTTTTTATCGGAATAAAAAAGGGGGTTGGCATGCAGATTTAAAAAAAATAGCGGTTCAACAATTGGAAAATTTGGGAGTAAAGGACATTACACAAACACCCTATTGCACCCATGATAACAAGAACTTATTTTTTTCATACCGCAGAGACAATGAAACTGGCAGAATGGCGAGCTTCATCTGGTTAGAATAAATAATTATTAAAAGAGACCTTTCCAATGCCTTAGAATTATACAGAGGTCTCTAATATTGATATTTAACATAATATCCATATATTAAGTTCAAGATAAATAGTTTGATACAGGTATAACACAATGCAAATAGATAAATTTACCAGCAATTTTCAACAAGCGATTCAAGAAGCCCAATCTTTGGCTGTAGGTAATGACAATAATATGGTTGAGACATCACACTTGTTAACTACATTGCTGCAATTAGAAGGCTCAAGTACAAAATCTTTGTTAGTAAAGGCCAATGTTGATGTCGCTGCATTATCACAGAAATTAGAACATAATATTAATGGATTGCCAAAAGTATCCGGCAATGAAGGACAAGTAAACCTTTCAAATGACTTGATTAGGGTGCTAAACCTATGTGATAAATTGGCAAAACAAAGAAATGATAAATACATTTCTAGTGAATTATTCATATTAGCAGTGTTACAAGTCAAAGACAAAACTGCCCGAGCCTTAAAAGAATCTGGCGCCATTCAAGGAGAAATTGGTAGGGCCATTGAGGAAATTAGAGGCGGCGATTCTGTCGATGATCAAAATGCAGAAGAGAACCGAGGCGCTTTAGATAAATATACAGAAGATTTAACCGCAAAAGCAGAGAAAACAAAGCTGGATCCTGTTATTGGTCGCAATGAAGAAATCCGAAGAATGATTCAGATTCTATCTAGAAGAACAAAAAACAATCCTGTGCTCATTGGTGCTCCAGGAGTAGGTAAAACCGCAATTGTAGAAGGTTTGGCCCAACGCATTGTCAACAACGAAGTGCCTGAGGGTATGAAAAACAAACGTGTATTATCCCTAGATTTGGGCTCATTAATAGCTGGTGCAAAATACCGCGGAGAGTTCGAGGAAAGATTAAAAGCACTATTAAAAGACTTGTCTAAGCAAGAAGGCAATGTTGTATTATTTATTGATGAAATGCATACACTCATAGGAGCAGGTAAAGCCGAAGGTTCTATGGATGCTGGCAACATGTTAAAGCCAGCATTGGCACGTGGAGAGTTGCACTGTATTGGGGCAACTACATTGGATGAGTTTCGCGAACATGTAGAAAAAGACAAAGCCATTACCCGTAGATTCCAACAAATTATTGTCGATGAACCTTCTGTTGAGGACACCATTGCCATATTACGTGGACTCAATGAACGTTATGAGGTGCATCACCTGTCTCTTATACACATCTCCGAGCCCACGAGACAGGCAGAAATCTC
>OJDV01000769.1_pt1 | contig 10580 bp, 7 predicted proteins | sample 1592911 | NCBI WGS metagenome assembly OJDV01 (sample SAMN05416860, study PRJEB24817) | seawater metagenome | isolation source: Sea water | place: Canada:Atlantic | collected 2013-11 | reverse complement strand
GAGATTTCTGCCTGTCTCGTGGGCTCGGAGATGTGTATAAGAGACAGAAATTAATTATTTCAAGAAAAGCACATTTAATTTTACCAACACACCGCTTATTAGATGCTGCTTCTGAAGCTTCTAAAGGAAAGGCAAAAATTGGATCTACATTAAAAGGTATTGGACCAACGTATATGGACAAAACCGGTAGAAACGGACTTCGTATAGGTGATTTAGAATTAGATACATTTAAACAAAAATATAGAGCATTAGCCGACAAACATGTGGCTATGATTGATTTCTATGATGTAGACATACAATTCGATTTAGATGAAATGGAAGTTGAATTTTTTGAATCTATCGAAAAATTAAAAGAACTTACATTTATTGATAGTGAAGAATATTTATATCAAGCTATGAAATCTGGTAAGACTATTCTAGCGGAAGGAGCTCAAGGATCTTTATTAGATATTGATTTTGGAACCTATCCATTTGTAACATCTTCTAACACAACAGCCGCTGGTGCTTGTACAGGATTAGGAGTTGCTCCAAGTAAAATTGGAGAAGTTTATGGAATCTTTAAAGCTTACACAACTCGAGTAGGTTCTGGACCATTTCCAACAGAATTATTTGATGAAGTAGGTGAAGAAATGGCAAAAGTAGGCCGTGAATTTGGAGCTGTTACTGGTAGAGGTAGACGTTGTGGTTGGTTAGATTTAGTAGCTTTAAAATATACTTGTGATATAAATGGAGTGACCCAATTAATGATGATGAAAAGTGATGTTTTAAGTGGTTTTGATAATCTTAAAATATGTACTTCATATAATTATAAGGGAGAAACTATCAAACATTTACCTTATAATATTGAGGAAGAAAATGTAACTCCAATATATACTACATTTAAATGTTGGAAAGAGGATTTAACCAAAATGACCAATGCTAATCAATTACCAAAGGAGTTAAATGAGTATATCGATTTTCTGGAAAAGGAATTAGAAATTCCTATTAAAGTTGTTTCCGTAGGTCCAGATAGAAAACAAACCATTCATAGGTAATACCAATTCTTTAGTATCTTCGTTAATTCAATATACAAAGGAATTTTTATTTGAAACCATACAATTACATTCTTCTAATAATACTTATATTCTTCGGAAGCAATCTTTCCGCACAAGAAAAAGAAGGCACTCCTCCTGAAAAGAAAACTCAAGTTACCATTAAATCTGGTTATTGGGAAAAGAAGCCCGAATTCCCAGAAGCTGTAATCTACACTAGAGACAATACAGGACAGGTTTATATTGTTCATGAAGGAGTTGAAATGTGGTGCGATCAAGCCTATGTCTATACCAAAGACAATTTTGTAAAAGCTTATGGAGGTGTAAAGATTGCACAGGGTGACAGTATTTCTATGCTTAGTAAATACGGCGAATATAATGGAAACACTCAATTTGCTTTTGCCAGTGGCGATGTAAATTTTAAAGATCCAAAAACAACTTTAAAAACAGATACCCTTTACTTCGACAGAATAAAACAACAGGCATTTTATCGTAGCGGAGGAACTGTTAAAGACACAGCAAGTACTCTTACCAGTAGAGTTGGTCGTTATTTTGCTGCTGATAAAAAATACCAGTTTTTATCTAATGTAAAAATCACAAACCCTGAGTACACTATAAATTCAGAACAATTAGATTTTTATTCAGAATCTGGAATTGCCTATATGTACGGGGAATCTACGATTGAAAGTGAAACAAGTACCGTTTATTGTGAAAGAGGTTATTATAATACCCGTTCAGACATTGGGTATTTTGTAAAGAATTCACGAATTGACTATGAAAACAGAGTCTTACACGGAGATAGTATCTATTTTGATCGGAATCGAAATTTTGCTTCCGCTACCAATAATATTAAAGTAATCGACACCCTTAATCAAAGCTTTATTAGAGGACATTATGCGGAGGTATATCGAGATAAAGATTCCTTATTTATAACAAAGAGAGCTGTTGCTATTACAGTAAGAGAAAATGATTCTATATACATCCATGCAGACACATTACGGATTACAGGTGCGCCAGATAATAGAATATTACGAGGCTATTATAAAGCTCGAATGTTTAAAAAAGGCATGCCAGGTGAAGAACCTACAAGCGGAAAGAGTGATTCTATATATGTAAATGAAAAAACAGGTTTAACCAAATTACTAAGAAATCCTGTATTATGGTCTGGTGAAAATCAGATGACTGGTGATACGATTCATTTACTTAGAAACTTAAAAACCGATCAATTAGATACTTTAAAAGTATTTAATAATGCTTTTATTATACAAAAAGACAGTGCAGGATACAACCAAGTAAAAGGGGAGCGATTAATTGGCTTATTTACTAATAATGTATTAGATACTGTAAATATTGTTAAAAACACACAGGTCATTTTCTTTTCAAGAAATGAAAAGCAAGAATTAGTTGGGATTAACAATACTCTGAGTAGCTCTATTCAATTGTATATTGAAAATGAAGAAATAAGAGGTATTCGATTTAACCAACAAGTAACTGGTAAATTATACCCTCCTTCTCAGTTTCCAGAAAACGCAAGAATATTACCTGGCTTTAAATGGCGTGGTGAAGAACGTCTTTTAACAGTTTCAGATTTATTTAAAGGTAAGCCTGCTCCTATTCTACCAAAAATAAAAGGGATACCCTTACCAAAAGATGAAGGCGAATTCTTTGAAGAGAACCCTGAAAATGAATTTATCATACCTGATGCTTCTAAGCTTAGTCCTGAGCAATTTCAAAACAAACCAGAAGACACTATTCTTTTAAAAGAAGAAGGTGAAGGTGAACCAGAAAAAGAAAATGAGGAGAAAGAATCTAAACTCCTAAAAGAGAACTAATGCGGGATAATTTTTTTAAATATCAAGCACAAACCACTCCTCACCCACTAGCATTAGAAGTTTCTCATGCGAAAGGGTCTTATATTTTTGACACGAATAATAAAAAATACTTAGATTTTATTGCTGGTGTATCCGCTTGTAGCTTGGGACATTGTCACCCAAAAGTGGTTGCTGCAGTTAAAAAACAATTGGACACCTATTTACATGTAATGGTGTATGGAGAGTTTATTCAAGAACCCGCTGTTGCACTAACTAAACTCCTTTCTGAACATTTACCAGAAAATTTAACCACTACCTACCTTACCAATAGTGGCACTGAAGCAATTGAAGGTTCTATAAAATTAGCCAGAAGAGCTACAGGCAGGAAAGAAATATTATATGCCGATAAGGCTTACCATGGAAATACCATGGGAGCATTGAGTATTATGGGCTTGGAAGATCGCAAAGAAGCTTTTCAACCTTTAATACCAGACTGTAACTCTATTACATTTAATTCTGAAAAGGATATAGAAAAAATTACAAGCAAAACAGCTGCTGTGGTTTTAGAAACGATCCAAGGTGGAGCAGGATTTATTATTCCTGAAAATGATTATCTGAAAAAAGTAAAAGCTCGATGTATTGAAGTTGGTACTTTATTCATCTTAGATGAAATACAACCAGGTTTCGGACGGACGGGAAAATTGTTTGGTTTTGAACATTTTGATGTTGAGCCAGATATTGTAGTTCTAGGAAAAGGTATGGGCGGAGGAATGCCTATTGGTGCATTTACAGCTTCAGAAAATCTAATGAAACTTCTTAGCCACGATCCAAAATTAGGGCATATCACCACTTTTGGCGGAAACCCAGTTATTGCTGCTGCTGCATTAGCTACTTTAAAAGAATTGACCGAAAGCAATTTGGTAGACCAAACCCTTCAGAAAGAAATCCTTTTTAGAAAATTGTTAAAACATTCTCTTATAAAAGAAGTGCGTGGAAAAGGCTTAATGTTAGCAATTTTATTCGATTCCCCAGAAATTGCTTCCGAAGTAATTCTAACTTGTAAGAAACATGGATTACTGCTTTTTTGGCTACTTTTTGAATCAAAAGCGGCACGTATTACACCTCCATTAACCATTTCAGAAACCGAAATTAAGGAAGGTTGCCAAATATTGCTTACCGTCTTAGACACTATAAACACTAAAGTATAATTACTTAACTTATTTACCTACAACAAATTACTCCAAATCAATTCTTGTTGATAAGTCCGTTAACAAGAATAATGGCATAGCTATTGAACTTTAAGTTACAATAGTATCTTTAATTAAGAAGAAACAGTTAAAACCCGCTAATGCAACATAGCCCTAACGAGCATAACAATTTCTCACTTTCCCGTTTCGAATCCATGCTAAAAACAAACAGTGTGCTTTTTTTTGACTCTAATGAGTTTGAAGAAATAATACACTATTATTTAGAAAATGGAAAGATAAAACTTGCGAAAAAGGCAACAAAATTAGGTCTACAACAACACCCCTCTTCTGTCAATCTCAAATTGTTTAGAATAGAAATGTTTGTTTTTGAAAATGAATTAGATACCGCAGACGATTTATTAGAAGAATTAATAGTAATAGAAAAATCTAACGAAGAATTATATATTCAGAAAGCAAATATCCTTTCAAGAAGAGATAAGCATAAAGAAGCTATAAAAATGTTAGAGGTCGCTTTAGAGTTAACTGAAGATGAATCTGACGTATTGTCATTACTAGGAATGGAGTATTTATTTTTAGAAGACTTTGAAAATTCTAAATACTACTTTATCAAATGCTTAGAAAATGATGGAGAAGATTTTTCAGCTTTATACAATATCATTTATTGTTTTGAATATTTAGAACAACATGAAGCCGCAATTGACTATCTAAACGAATTTTTAAATAAGAATCCATATTGTGAAGTTGCTTGGCATCAAGTTGGCAAGCAATATTTTATATTAAAAGAATATAAAAAAGCATTAGCTGCTTTTGATTTTGCTATTATTAGTGACGATACATTTATCGGTGCATACTTAGAAAAAGGTAAAGTATTAGAAAAACTTAAACGATATTCGGAAGCTATAGAAAGTTACACGGTAACCTTAGGCTTAGATGATCCAACTTCGTTTGCTTTATTGAGAATTGGGAAATGTTATGAGAAATTAGGGAACAAAGAATTAGCATTACAGTTTTTTAATAAATGTGTTGAAGAAGATGCATTGTTAGATAAGGGCTGGATCGCTATTACAGATTTTTATCTAAGTGCTAAAAATTACCAAAAAGCTTTATATTATATAGACAAAGCGATTAGTATCGATAGTGAAAATGTATTGTATTGGAAACGATATGCTAAGATTAATTATCGTTTAAATTTCTTTGAAGAGGCAGAAATAGGATATCGAAAAACTCTAGAACTTGGCAATTACGAACTCAATACTTGGTTAATCCGAAATGATGTTTTAATGCAATTAGGAGAATATGAAGCAGCCACAAATAATTTATTTCAAGCTGCAGAATTTTATCCAGAATGTGCAGAAATAGAATATCGTTTGGCTGGTTTATTTTATCACAATAATGAAGATAGAAAAGGAGAATTTCATTTAAAAAATGCACTTCGTTTAGACCAGGAGTATTTGATTATTATCGAAGAATTATTCCCTAAAATATATGTTTCCAAAAGAGTACAAGAAATAATTAAAAAGCACAAAAATCCTTCCCTATAAATTGTATTTTTGGGGCTAAGAGAATAATTTATGCCTTCACGTAGTTTTACTCAATATCTTATTATAACAGCAAAAGGACTTGCAATGGGTGCTGCTGATGCTGTACCAGGAGTGTCTGGAGGTACTATTGCTTTTATTTCTGGTATTTATGAAGAGCTAGTAACTACCATAAGCAACATTAACCTTTCCCTTTTTAAAACATTAAAAAATAAAGGAATAGCTGCCTTTTGGGAGCAGCTAAATGGAAATTTTCTAATTGCTCTAGTATCAGGAATAGCAATAAGTTTTGTCACATTTATAAGGATTGCCAAATACCTAATTGAAAACCATCCTATTTTAATTTGGGCCTTCTTTTTTGGGCTTATCATCGCGAGTATACTCTATATAGGTAAACAGATAGCAACTTGGAATATTAAAATTATAATTTCAATTATTTTAGGAGCTGCGGTGGCTTATTATATAACTACAATTCCTTCATTAGCAAGTAACGATAACCCTTACTTTTTATTTATTGCTGGCGCAATTGCAATTTGCGCTATGATTCTCCCCGGGATTTCTGGTTCTTTTATTTTAGTGATATTAGGAGCATATAAAACCTTAAGTGATGCTGTTCATGATGTAGACCTTAAAAGGTTAATGCTTTTTATTTTAGGAGCATTTGTAGGTTTACTTAGTTTTAGTAGGGTTTTAAAATGGCTTTACAAACATTATGAAAACACGACTTTAGCTGTACTTACAGGATTTATTATAGGTTCCTTAAATAAAGTTTGGCCCTGGAAAGAAACGATTTCAGTGTTCTCAAAGGAAACTGGCACTGAAGTTTTATTTAATACGGTTTCAGGTACTGGAACACTTTCGGTATTACAAAAAAGTACTCAAGATTTTGATACCTATAAAACAATTATTGAAAAAAGTATTAGCCCAAATAATTATTCAGTAATAAATAACAATGCAGAATCGCAATTAATTTATGCGCTTATATTTATGCTACTTGGCTTTTTAAGTATCTTTATCTTAGAGAAGGTTTCAACCTTGAAAAGCACCTAATGGCAAAAGAACGTTCTATATCTGACAAAATTTGGTTAGTTTTAAAAGGACTTGCTATGGGAGCTGCAAATAAAGTTCCTGGTGTATCTGGAGGAATCGTAGCATTTGTTGTTGGTTTTTATGAAGAGTTTATTTATTCACTCCAAAAAATAAACGGCAAGGCAATTAAACTTCTTTTTAATAGGGGCTTTAAAAGCTTTATTCAATACACCAATTTACGTTTCCTAAGCCTTCTTTTTTTAGGAATGGTGATTAGTTATTTTAGTATTTCAAAGGTTTTAGATTTCTTGTTAGAACACTATGAGCTATACGTTTGGAGTACATTTTTCGGAATGATTATAGGATCCGTTTATTATATAGCCAAAGATTTTGGAAAATGGAATAGAAAATTTATAGCTTATCTTTTATTGGGAATTATAGCAGGCGTAAGTATTAGTTTCTTAGAGCCCGCAAAAGAAAATGACAACCTTTTATTTGTCTTTTTTTGTGGAATCATTGGAGTTTCAGGAATGACTCTTCCCGGGTTATCAGGTTCTTTTATTCTATTATTATTAGGTAATTATGTGTTGTTATTAGTGGATTCTGTAAATGCCCTATTCGACACCCTAACAGATTTATTTCAAGGAGATTTTAGTTTTCTAGACAATAGCTCCAGAATGCGCTTATTAAAAGTGTTGGCTATGTTTTCTTTAGGCTCCATAGTAGGATTAGTTTCTCTATCCCATATACTTGCCTATTTATTAAAACATTTTAAGAAAATTACAAATGCTGTAATTATTGGTTTTATTGCTGGCTCCCTAGGTGTAGTATGGCCCTGGAAATTAAAAATTTATGACATTAATACTTATGGAGATATCTTATTAGATGCTAATGGAAGGCAAATCATAAAAGGTTACCAAAGGTATTTTCCTTCGGAATTTTCGTACGAGATTCTTCTCGCAATATTCTTTATTTTTGTGGGTATATTTATATTATTAGCATTAGACTGGTATTATAAAAACAAAACATCAATAAATGGCTAAATATGGTTTAATAGGAAATAACATAGGATATTCTTTTTCTAAAACGTTTTTTACTATAAAATTTGAACAAGAAAACAGTCTTGATTCTTACTGTAATTTTGATATTCCTTGTGTGGACCAACTTTTGGATATTATTAAACAAGAGGAAAATTTAAAAGGCCTTAATGTAACTATTCCCTATAAAGAAAGTGTTATTCCTTTTTTGGACAAAATTGATAAAGAAGCGGAATTAATTGGCGCTATCAATACCATTAAAATCGACAAAAAAGGTAAATTAATTGGCTACAATACAGATCATTACGGATTTGCAAAAGCATTGATAGAGTTCTTTCCAATCAAAGAAAAAAAGGCCATTGTTTTGGGTACTGGAGGTGCTAGTAAAGCAATTCTATTTGTATTAAAGATGATGGATTTTGAAATCACTCAAGTATCAAGAACTGAAAGTGAGGATACTATAACCTATTCCGATTTAAACAGGACTTTAATTTCTCAAAATTATCTTATCATCAATTGCACCCCTTTAGGCACTTTTCCAGATATTCACAAATATCCAGATATTCCATACGAATATCTTACAAAAGATCATTTGGCTTTCGATCTTACTTATAACCCTCGGGAAACACAATTTATGAAAAGAAGTAAATCCCAAGAAGCAAGAGTAAGCAACGGCCTAAAAATGCTTGAATACCAAGCAAAAGAATCTTTAGCAATCTGGAAATCATAAACTTTTCTAAAAGTACTTATCATCCATTGCCAATCAAGCTGTAGTTAGTATATTGAACCTTTAAACCTGAATACTCAGGACCGAACCTTAACATTGAAAAAAATGTCAGAAAAAGAAATAAAAGAAGAAAAAGAAAAAACTGTTATTCCTACAGCAGAAATCGATACAGAAAAGCAAGAATCTCCAAAAACTGAATCAGAAGAAACAGTTTCCTCTACTGAAATAGAAGAAGTTTCAACAAATGTTATCCCTGAGGAGGCAGAAGTAAAAACTTTAGAAAAAGAAGAAATCACTGAAAGTAAAGAATCAACAATAGTTGAAAAAGCAGTAATTTCTAAGGAAGAATCCACTAAGGAAACTGAAGATTCACATCCAGAAGAAGAAGAAGAATCTCCAAAGGATTATAGCACATTATCTGAAAAAGAATTAATTTCCGAATTACAAGATCTTATTGACAAGAAACCTGTTCAGGAAATAAAGACAAAGGTAGAAGAGATAAAAACTTTCTTTAATATTAAGTTTACTGAAGAACTAGAAAGTACTAAAGAAGCATTTTTAGCAGAAGGTGGCAATATTATCGATTTCTATTACACTACTCCTATTAAGAAAGAATTTGACTCTACCTATTACAGTTATAAAGATAAACGTAGTAACTATTATAAAAATTTAACGAAAGACCTCAACGAAAACCTTAGTAATCGATTAGGTTTAATTGAAGAATTAAAAGGTCTTTTCAATGAAAAAGAAAAAACCAGTATCATTTTCAAACATTTTAAAAGCATACAGGAAAGATGGTTTGAAGCTGGAGCGATTCCACGAGATAAATACAATACAGTATGGAATAATTACCACCATCACGTTGAAAATTTTTATGATATTTTACACTTGGACAGAGAGTTCAGAGATCGTGATTTTAAAAATAATTTAGAACAAAAACTAAGACTAATTGGTCGTGCCGAAGAACTAACAAAAGAAGAAAACAGCAATAAAGCATTTAGAGAATTACAAATGCTTCATAAAATGTGGAAAGAAGAAATAGGCCCTGTTGCTAAAGAGTTTAGAGATAATGTCTGGGATAAATTTAGTGCTGCCACAAAAGTAATTCATGACAAACGACAAGAACATTTAAAAGACTTAGAAAAGGAATTTGAAGCAAATGTTACTATCAAGAAAGATTTAATTGACGAGATTAATAAATTGGTAGAAAGCACAAAAACAAATCATCAAAGTTGGCAAAATACAATTAAGAAAGTTCAAGAACATCGCGATAGTTTTTTTGAATCTGGAAAAGTACCACGCTCAAGTAATAAAGAAATTTGGAGTTTATTTAAAGAAGCAACAAGATCTTTTAATAAAGAGAAAAATATTTTTTACAAAAATCAGAAGCAGGAACAGTATGATAATCTAGAGAAAAAACTAGGCCTGATAAAAACTGCTGAAGAAAATAAGGATAGTGAGGATTTTGAGGTGGTTACCCCTTTAATGAAAAAAATCCAAAACGATTGGAAAAATATTGGACACGTACCTAGAAAAGATAGTGATAAAATATGGAAACAATTTAAAGCAGTTTGTAACCATTATTTCGAACGTTTACATTCTCAGCAAGATGAAGCAAATAAAGAAGAGTTTGATCACTTAGATGCGAAAAAAGAAATGTTAGACTCTCTTACATCTTTAAAGCTAGAAGGTGATACCAAAAAAGACCTTCTCCTTATTAATGAAAAGATCTCTGCTTGGAAAAAGATTGGAAAAGTTCCTTATAACAAACGTACTATAGAACAAAAGTTCAATAAAAAATTAGATGATTTATTTGGACAATTAAATCTGGATAAAAAAGAAACGGAGCTCATTAAATTTGAAAATAAAATAAATGCACTTAGCTCTTTAGAGGACGATCGAAAGTTGAAAAACGAAGAGTTTTTCTTATCTAAAAAAGTTGGAGAAGTCAATGATGAAATAAGACAATTAGAAAACAATCTCTTATTTTTCAAACATGTTTCAGATGATAATCCATTAGTGAAAGATGTTCATAAAAAGATAAACCGACATAAAGATGATCTTGAGGTATGGAAAGCTAAGCTTATTAAAATTAGACAATTAAGAAAACAATAATAATTCAAAAATGCAATAAGGTATTAATATTAAAACCCTGTCTCTTATACACATCTCCGAGCCCACGAGACAGGCAGAAATCTC
>OJDV01000768.1_pt1 | contig 10580 bp, 6 predicted proteins | sample 1592911 | NCBI WGS metagenome assembly OJDV01 (sample SAMN05416860, study PRJEB24817) | seawater metagenome | isolation source: Sea water | place: Canada:Atlantic | collected 2013-11 | reverse complement strand
TCTACACAGAGTAGATCGTCGGCAGCGTCAGATGTGTATAAGAGACAGATCGATAACCAAGTTGTTAATTAAAGATAAATCTAAGATTTTTTCTTTTTGTCGCTGTGAAAGTAACAAGGTTTTAGTATAGGTGTTTGACTGGCTAATGCCTACAAGAGCAATCCCAAAATAGGTCAATGAATAGATTAATTTTGATATGTAACCTATATTTTCTGACTCTATACCCAGAATATATGGGAAAGTCCACAACATTACAGTTGCGGCTATTGGCATGGCAAATATGGCGTAAGGTTTTCGGCTTAGAATTGAAAAAGAACCTATGGTAATAGTTGGCAGAATCACCCAGCCATTATTTATACCATCAAAAAGCAGAGCTAAAACAATGATAAAAGGCAGGTCAATGGCCAATGCTATTAAGCCTATCTTAACACTGTTTGATTTGAAAACAATTGAAGCCAGCCATGTTAAAATTGACAAAGATAAATAAATACTGGCTATAAACTTAGCAATGTTTAAGGTATATTCAAACCCCAAAAAGCCGCTGACACCTTTGAAAATAATAGAAAAGAAAAAAAAGCTTAATAACAATCTAAATAGATTGAGATAGCGAATACTTTTGTATTCATCAGATAAATGATTTTTTCTATTATTTTTCATGTGCTGAATAGGTTAACTCACTTTGTTTCACTTTTTTAGACCAGAGTTTTTTTCCATCAACATTATATGATTCAAATGTGATGTTCCTGTCTTTGCGTTTGCCATTAAAGTTCAGTTTACAAAAATTCTTTTCTCCTACCAATGTTTCTGGAATGATGGTTGGTTTTTTGAGTTCTGAATCAAGTCGACTTGCGTGTGTGCCTGAAGTGAAAGGCGAGCAGGTAAGTTCTAATAGAGGATAGGCCTTTTCTCTTTTGATTTTTAACATCTCTGTGTGGTGTTTGTCACCGCTTAAAAATACCACTCCTTCAATCTTTGTATTATCTAACCATTCAATAAATGCATCTCGTTCGTATCGGTATTTATCCCAGCCTTCGTGTTCATGATAGTCATTTAACATTTGATTACCACCGACTATTATTTTAAATGGTTGGCTAGATGCAACCAATTGATTTTTTAACCACAAGAGTTGTTCCTGACCATACATGTGTTTGTCAGGTCCATCTGGAAATTTTTCATGACTGCGGTGGTACCTGTTATCCAACAGAAAAAAATCGGCATCATTGAAACGCACTTTGGTAAATATGCCAGGGGTTTCTGGCATTCCATAACTGGGGTTGGCCCAAACATTTTTGAAAATGTCTAAACTTTTTTGTTTGTGTGCAAAATATCCACCACTGTTATCTGGGCCAAAATCATGATCATCCCAAATGGCATAATTGGCAAATTTACTGAAAACGGGTTGTAAAAACTCTCTGCCCTTGTCTTTACTGGCTCGGTATATCATATTTTGTTCAGCATCAAAGTCAACTTCTCGGTAATACCAATTATCGCCCAGCCATAACATCATGTCTGCTTCTTGTTTGGCCAGTGTGTCAAATATTTCATAGCCGCCACCATAAGGTGTTCCAGCTCGGTCATGGGATTCTTCATTCTCAAAGTTACAAGAACCTGTTAATACAGAAAAATCAGGTGGGTCTGTTCTCCACATCCACAGTTCTTGAGTTTTGAAGGAAAAACTCTCATCCTTAGTGTGTACGGGGATTTTATTAATCCATAATTGGTAACTGTAGTTGAGTCCTGGCTGTAATCCCTTTAATTTAAAGGTGTGCATATTGTAATGATCACTTTTTACAAAAGTTTTCAGGTATTTTGCTTCGGATTTGTGATTTTTTTGCCAGTATTTGATGGTGGCATGGGATGGTTTGTGTGTTTCGATCCATATGTCTGCCCCACGCAGCGCAGTATGACCGAGCATTGGACCTGATTTTAATGGCGATGCCATAGAAAAATTTGAAAAAAGTAATATAGCAAAAACAAAATGTTTCATAGAAATCCCTGATAAGTTTTAATCAAATTGTATCAGAGCATGATTGGTTTTAGTAAATAATAATCTCAATATTCCTTAATTGTAACGAAATTTTAACAAATTACTTTTAGACTGCCAGCATGTATGAGAAAATACATTGGTTTTCCCCTGCCACCATTGGCTGAGGGATTGAAATTGGAAATAGAAGCCTTTGCACAGCCAATATTAATTGGTTGCGCAAAGGTTTTTAGACAATACATTTAACTTAAAAAGGGTTCTTTTATATGAAAAATATTAAACGAATAAATTGGCTAATTATCTCACTAGTAGTGGGTATATTGGCATCAAGCGTATCTTACGCACAGAATACAGCCTCTGCCATTCGTGGTACGGTAGCTGATTCTGATGGGAATGTTCTAGCCGGAGCAACAGTAGTAGTGAAACATGTACCAACTGGCGCAACTAAAACATTAACAACTAACAGCAGTGGTAACTATCAAGCACGTGGTTTACGTGTTGGTGGACCATATACTGTAACAATCAGTAATCCAGGTTACAGCACGGGTTTACAAGAAGACATCTATATCGTTTTAGGCGATATACAAGATGTAGATGTAACTATTGCAGCTGAGACTATGGATGTTGAAGAAGTGGTGGTTTTTGGATCAGTGACTCAGTCAGTATTTAGTGCTGATACAATGGGTTCAGGTGTTTCAATTGGAACTGAAACTTTAGAAAATGCGCCAACAATCTCAAGAGATGTTGAAGATTTCTTAAGATTAGACTCAAGAATCAACTTGAGAGATAACGGTGGTTTTTCAGTATCTGGTGTTAATAACCGTTCTAATAACTTCTCTATTGATGGTGTGAGTGCAAATGATCCATTCGGCCTAGAAGCCAATGGTTTTGCTGGTTTAGGGCAACCATTTAATATTGACACAATTGAACAATTGAATATTCAATTGTCTCCATATGATGTGACTTTAGCAAACTTTACCGGTGCCAGTGTTAATGCTGTGACAAAAAGTGGTACAAATGAATTTTCTGGATCTTTTAATTACCAATATGGTGATCAAGACATGTCTAGAGATTTAGATGTTTTTAAAGATAAAAATTTAAGTGCTACGTTAGGCGGTCCGATTATTAAAGATAAATTGTTTTTCTTTATTGGCCTAGAAGATACATCAAGATCAAATATTCCAAATAATTTAGACAGTGTTTCAGATGCAACTGTCCAATCAGTAATTGACGCAGCACAAAGTGCTTATGGAATCGATATTGGTTCTTTAAGTGTTCCAGGTTCACTTGAAGACACAAAAGAAAATGTATTGGTTAAAGTTGATTGGGTAATTAATGAAGACCACAGGGCTTCAGTTAAATATAACACCAATGAAGATAACAACCCAAGATTACCAGGAATATTTAATGGCGGCCGTTCACTAAGCTCTCATTGGTATTCTAATTTTTATGAGTCAACTACTGTTGCATTTAACTTATACAGTGATTGGAATGAAAACTTCAGCACAGAAGTACGCGTTTCAACATCAGAGTATGATAAAGCACCAATTGGTGTAGTCGGTGAGTTATCAAACTTGGCTTATGTAGAAATTCGTGATGTAGGTCCAGAAGAAGCGACTATCTCATTTGGTCGTGAAAGATTTAGACATGCCAATTCTTTAGCCACAAAAACTAATAACTTCTATCTAGAAGGAAACTATTATGTCGGAGATCACACTATCAAAGCCGGTATTGATATTCAAGACAATGATATCTTTAATGTATTCTTAAGTGATGCCTTAGGTAATTACAGATTTGATAACTTAGATGATTTTGTAAATGGAGTTGTTGATAGATACAGATACAATGTTGGTGTTGATCCAAATGATCCTGCTCCAGCAGCGGATTGGTCTTGGAGAAATACTGGTTTATTTATTCAGGATAACTGGTTAGTGAATGATCAATTAACTGTTCAATATGGATTACGTTGGGACAAACCATCTACAAGTGATGCACCATTATTGAATCCAGGATTTGAAGAAGCTTTTGGTTACAGTAACCAAACTGTTATTGATGAAGGTGTTTTACAACCAAGAGTTGGTTTTAACTACGATATGAGTGATGAACGCAACATGCAATTACGTGGTGGTTTTGGTCTGTTTACTGGTGGTGCAGCCAATGTTTGGTTATCTAATCCATTTACAAACCCAGGCGGTAATGTTAATAGTTTCCAAATCTTTGGTTATGATAATTATATCCCTGATGGGCTGGCACAGGTTTCTCCTGGTGCTGCAAATCCTCCTGCTCAAAATGTTGATGTGATTGCACCTGGTTTTAAATTACCTACAGTATTTAAGTCAAACTTGGCCTTTGATGTTGAATTGCCATGGTATGGTTTACAAGCCACTATTGAACATGAATATACTAAGCAACAAGATGGTATTTTTTATAGAAACTTAAACCTTGGTGCACCAACTGGTGTATTACCTGATGGAAGAATTTCTTACCGCAGTGATCCATTAGATATGGGCAGTGATACAACAGCTAACAGTAATTCTGCATTTAATAATGTAATGGAGCTCAGTAATTCTGGTAAAGGCGATACACAAAGATCTACCATTAGTTTACAAAAAACTACTGAACATTTCTTTATTAGAGGTTCTTATACCTATACAGATACTTCAGAAGTGAGCACAGGTACATCATCACGTGCAATTTCTAACTGGACAAATAATCCTGTATTTAATGTTAACACTGAAGAATTAGGCACATCAGCATACGAAATTGCTAATGCATTTACATTGCAAGCCAGTTATAACTATAATTTCTTCGGCGATACAGAAACCAGAATTAATTTGTTCTGGAGTTCAAGAGATGGCGAAACATATTCATATACATATGATAATGATGTCAATGGTGACGGTGTACGTGATAACGATTTGTTTTATGTACCACTTGAAGGTGAGTACGTAATGGCAGATCCTACAGAATCAGCTGAATTTGAAGCCTTTTTAGTGGCTTCAGGTCTAGATCAATATCGTGGTCAAGCACCAGGTAGAAATGCATTTAAAGCACCTAGGATTAATCAAGTTGATTTGAAAATCACTCAAGAACTCCCAGAAATGGGCATGTTTAGAGCTTCATTGTTCCTATCAATTAAAAACTTAGGTAACTTAATTGATGAAGATTATGGACAAGTTTACACTGGTTCTTTTGATGGCATTGATATTGCTGAGTTAGATGGTTTTGATGATTCAGGTCGTCAAATTATTGATTGGGAAGGACGTGGCCCTACAGTTATTGAGAACTTAGGTAAAAGTACTGTTCTTTCTCAATGGCAAGCACAAGTTGGTGTACGTGTAACATTCTAAAAGATTGTTAAAATGTCGATCTGTTTTTAACAGGTGACATTTAATAGAATGATAAAAAGGCAGCTATTTAGCTGCCTTTTTTTATGCTAGTTTTAAAAGAATAAAATTTAATGAAGATTAGCAAATGATTAATGTCAGAATAAAAAAATAGTTATCTGGCTCAACTTGAAGTAAAATTCTGATACATGATAATGGCTGATAAATGGCAACCAATAATTGGAAAATATAATGATAAACATACAACTTAACAAAAACGGTCTTACTCTTTCTCAATTGCGAACCATTTGGGAGAATCCTATAGTTTTTTCAGTTGATGATGAAATGATGGTTGGCATTAAAGCATCACGGAAAACTGTCACAGATATTGCTGATTCAAATAAAACTGTTTACGGCGTAAATACAGGTTTTGGATTGCTTGCCAGTGAAAAAATAGCCAGAGATGATTTAGATAAGCTACAACGAAATTTAGTGATTTCTCATGCAACTGGTGTAGGTAACCCCATTGATGAGAATACCACACGATTAATCATGACATTAAAAGCAGTGAGTTTATCACAAGGGTTTTCGGGCATTCACCCGAATACATTAAACCTGCTAATTGATATGATTAATCATGAAATATACCCGATTATTCCTGAAAAAGGCTCAGTTGGCGCATCAGGTGATTTAGCGCCATTGGCTCACATGTCATTGGTGATGATTGGATTGGGCAAGGCCATGTACAAAGGGCTAGAGGTAGATGCAGTAGAGGCGTTGGCTGATTCTGGGCTAAAACCAATCAAACTTGGACCAAAAGAAGGCCTGGCGCTATTGAATGGCACGCAAGTTTCAACTGCATTGGCTTTAAAGGGCATGTTCTTAACCGAAAACTGTCTCAATGCTGCTGTACTAGCTGGAGCTTTGTCTGTTGATGCTGCCAAAGGCTCGCTTAGTCCTTTTGATCACCGCATCCACCAAGCCCGTGGCCAATTAGGCCAAATAAAATTGGCCAAAGTTTATCTTGATCTATTAAAGGATTCAGAAATAGGCATGTCACACGAAGATTGTGACCGAGTGCAAGATCCGTATTGCTTACGTTGCCAACCGCAAGTCATGGGCGCTATTTTAGATTCAGTAGATTATACAGCCAGTCGTTTATTGATTGAAGCCAATGCCGCCACAGATAACCCTTTAATCTTCGCAGCCGAAGGAGATGTACTCTCGGGTGGTAACTTTCATGCAGAACCGGTCGGTTTAGTGGCTGATTTTATCGGCATAGGATTGGCTGATATGGCCAATATGTCCGAACGCCGCATTGCCATGTTAATCGATCCACACATGTCTCGTTTGCCCGCATTTTTGGTTCCTGATTCAGGAGTCAATTCTGGATTTATGATTGTTCATGTTACCGCCGCTGCTTTGGCCAGCGAAAACAAAACTTTGGTGCATCCAGCTTCATGTGACACCATTCCAACTTCAGCCAATCAAGAAGACCATGTCTCAATGGCAACATTTGCAGCACGAAAATTAACTGATATTGCAGAAAACACAGCCACAATCATAGGCATTGAAATAATGGCAGCCTGTCAAAGTATTGATTTTCATAAAGACTTAAAGACTTCAGCTAAATTATATGAAGTGTATCAACAAGTCAGAGAACAAGTTCCATTTTTGGACAAAGATCGACTAATGACCGATGACTTACATAACCTGAGAAACATGGTGTTGAATGGTGAACTCAATAAGCACTTGACTGACATATGTCCCAGCTTGGATGATTGAAAATTAGACAAACTTAACATATTGAATTAATTTCTGGGTTAGAATATGAACAGACAATCAAAAGAGATTTTAATTATTTAGAATAAAGGGCCTGTTAATTAATGAAAATACCCTTTGTATCACTGAGGGTATTAATCTAAAAGAATCCTTTTGGCCAAAATATTTGTTCTATTCTTATTCATTTCTTATGTATTGTATTAAACAATAAAAACAATAAGGGGAATTATGTTAAATATAACACACACAATTAAGAGGTTATTACCGCTAACATTTTTATCGGTATCAATTGCGTCATATTCTGAAAATATTGACAATCATAAACACATTGTTTCATCAATCGGCCAACCCAGATTAGACCCAAAATCTAGACTGAATCAGTCAGACATAGAAAGTGGCAATTTGACTTTAGTTGAAATAAGAAAAGCAGGCATGTTGATTTTTGCCACTCCTTTTAATCAATTTGATGGCTATGGCGATGGTCCACAAGATTTGACAAATGCTGACAATAGGTCGCCAGGTAATCGGCCTACTTTACAAGGCAATGGCACATTTTTGAGAGTTAATGGTGTTGATTCTCAAACTTGTTTAGAATGTCACACAATCATAAGTAACGCAGAAGTTCCAGCTCGGTTAGGCGTTGGAGGGGTGGGTGGAATCAGCCAATCAGCCATAGTAAAACCCAGTACAATAGATGTGGCTGATGTCAATAATGATGGGATTGCTGATTTTGATGGCCGATTGATTAATCCGCCATTTTTATTTGGTTCAGGTGGTGTGGAATTGGTTGGTCTTGAAATGACCCGTGATTTACAAAATTTCAAACAACAAGCCATTGATAACCCTGGGATACCTGTTTCACTAATCAGCAAAGGCATTGATTTTGGAAGAATAATGGCTGATTCTAATGGAATCTTGGATACTTCTAGTGTGGAGGGTATTTCAGAAGATTTGGTAATCAAACCCTTTGGGCGTAAAGGAGAGTTTGCTACGGTTCGTGAATTTGATGCTGATGCCATGGGTTTTCATTTTGGAATGCAACCCACCGAAGTCGTCGGTGAAGACAATGATGCGGATGGAGATGGCATCATGAATGAAATAAAACAAGGAGATTTGTCAGCATTGAGTATTTTTAACACAACCATGGATAGGCCCATACAATCAAACTTAGGTGATGATGCCCAAGCGGGTTTGGACTTATTTCATGAAATAGGGTGTGCTGGTTGCCATCAACCGCAATTAAATACAGAATCCAAAGATCTGCCTTATAAAATTATCGGGGCAAACGATGCTCCTTTTGAGGATAGTTTTTACAGTGTTGATCTAACCTCAAGACCAGCAAGGTTTGATACCAATGAGCAAGGCGGCATTGCAGTCAATTTATTTTCTGACCTAAAACACCACTTTATGGGTGAGGCACTAAAAGAGTCATTTTCCTTGGCCACAGATGAACAAAATGGTGAATTCATAACAGCGCGACTTTGGGGAATTGCTGATACAGCTCCCTACATGCATGATGGCAGGGCTTTAACTTTAGAATCAGCGATTAATATGCATGATAACCCAGGCAGTGAGGCTGCAGAATCAGGCAGTCAATTTAAGGCATTAAGTGATGCTGAAAAATTAAATTTAATGCAGTTTTTGAACACTTTAAGAACACCGCCACGACCTAATCTTGATGTATTGCCTCGGGTTGAAATGGCATTGCCGAATTGAGACATAAAAAAAGGGTGCCTGTTTAGGCACCCTTTAGGCTTGATATTCAGCAACAAAAAAGACTATCTTCGTGGAGGTCTGCCTGCACGTTTTCTTTCACTTTCGGTTAATATTTTTTTGCGAACACGAATTGATTCTGGTGTTACTTCGACCAATTCATCATCTTCAATAAATTCCATGGCTTGTTCTAATGAAAGTTTAATTGGAGGTGAAATAATCAAAGCCTCATCTTTACCTGCAGCACGAATATTGTTTAATTGCTTGCCTTTGGTTGGGTTAACAGTTAAATCATTGCTGCGTGAATTTAAACCAATCAGTTGGCCTTCATAAACTGGTGCATTGGTTTCTACCAATAAACGGCCACTTTTTTGAAGATTAAACAATGCAAATGCCAGTGCTTTTCCTTGAGAGTTTGATACCAAAACACCATTTTGTCTGCCACTGACAATATTCTCATATTTTGGAGCATAATGATCAAATACATGGGTCATGATGCCTGAACCAGAAGTTAATGTTTTAAACTCTGATTGGAAACCAATTAAGCCACGAGCAGGGGCGTGAAAGTGCATGCGAACTCGACCAGTTGAATCTGGTTCCATGTCTTTCATAACAGCTTTACGCTCTAATAATTTTTCCATAATTGTTCCTTGATGTTCAGATTCAACATCCACCATCAAGTCTTCAATGGGCTCACATATTTTTCCGTCTATTTCTCTAAAGATTACTTCTGGACGAGATATGGCTAGTTCATAGCCTTCACGTCTCATGGTTTCTATCAAAACAGATAAATGTAACTCACCACGTCCTGAGACTTTGTATTTGTCTGCATCATCTGTGGCTTCAACACGTAAAGCAACATTGTATGTGGCTTCTAATTCTAAACGGTCTTTTATCTGTCTAGATGTTAAGTATTTACCATCTTGACCTGCAAAAGGTGAGTTGTTAACACAGAACAACATAGAAATAGTAGGTCTATCAACTGATAAAGGTTTGATAGATTCAGCGTTGTCTCTCTCACAAACGGTATCAGATATACTGATTTTATCGACACCAGAGATGGCGACAATATCACCAGCTGAGGCCTGATTCACCTCAATACGTTCTAGTCCTTTAAAACCGAATATCTTAAGTATGCGGCCATTTCTGACTTTTCCACCAGCATCAATAACAGTCACTGGTGTATTTGACTTAACTGAACCGCGTTTAATTCGTCCGATTCCAATTAATCCTAAGAAACTGTTATAGTTTAATGTTGTTATTTGCATCTGAAAAGGCTTGTCAACTTCTACATCAGGGGCGTTGACTTTATCAATAACAGTTTCAAATAAAGGAGTCATGTCACCGTCACGGCTTTCTTCGTCCATATTGGCGTAACCATTGATCGCAGACGCATAAACAATAGGGAAATCTAATTGGTCATCAGTTGCACCCAATGAATCGAATAAATCAAAAGTTTGTTCCATCACCCAATCAAGTCTTGCGCCATCACGGTCAACTTTGTTGATAACAACAATGGGTTTAAAACCCATTTCAAAAGCTTTTGAAGTAACAAAACGTGTTTGTGGCATTGGGCCATCAACAGCATCAACCAACAGCAAAACTGAATCAACCATGCTTAACACGCGTTCTACTTCACCACCGAAATCAGCATGGCCTGGAGTGTCTACAATATTAATTTTGAATTCTTTATTACTGCGAGCGTCAGTGTAGTTAATTGAAGTTGCTGTCTCTTATACACATCTGACGCTGCCGACGATCTACTCTGTGTAGAT
>OJDV01000767.1_pt1 | contig 10581 bp, 11 predicted proteins | sample 1592911 | NCBI WGS metagenome assembly OJDV01 (sample SAMN05416860, study PRJEB24817) | seawater metagenome | isolation source: Sea water | place: Canada:Atlantic | collected 2013-11 | reverse complement strand
ACCCACGTGCGTCGAGGCTGGGTAGGTCAATCCATCATGTCTACAGTCAGTGGTTTCTATCCGGTTTGGGATTGTAGAAGCTTGTTTACCCTCGCAAGAGGGTAAACAAGCGATCATCAGATTACGCAGTCTTATTATCTAACAACTGCGAAGTCTTGCCATTAATGGCGATCTGGCGTGGCTTCATTGCCTCGGGCAATTCGCGCTCGAGATCGATGTTCAACAGCCCATTCTCAAGACTAGCGCCAGTCACTTTGACGTGGTCCGCGAGCTGGAACACGCGTTCGAAATCGCGCCCTGCGATGCCTTGGTGCAGGAAGTTACGCTCTTTACCGTCGTCGGCTTTCTTGCCTTTGACCGTAAGGGTGCGCTGCTCGGATTGAATCTGCAGTTCATCGTTCACAAAACCGGCAATGGCCATGGTAATGCGGTACTTATCTTTACTAAGCAGCTCAATATTGTATGGGGGGTAACTAGGTTGGCTTTGCTCGCGCTGGGTGACGGAGTCGAGCAGGGAAGTCAGGTGATCGAAGCCAATAGTGGAGCGGTATAGGGGTGCAAAATCAAAATTTCTCATGATGTATATCCTCGTAAGCAATATATAGGTTAGTTGTTAAGCCCATCCGAAGATCGAGCTCTACGGCGAATCTCCCAGGAGCATCTGCCGTTGTTTTAAAGATAGGGTCGGAGAAACCGATTTCAAGGCATGGACTATATTTAAACAAAAAAATTGTTAACCACCCCCAAATCCCAAATCAGCGGAGTTCAACGCCACCCCTTAACCATTCGCGGGCAGGGCCCGCTCCCACATGGTTTATCGGTTCCGCTCCCACAAGGTTTACTAGCACCACTGACTGTGGGAGCGGGCCTTGCCCGCGAAGGTCAAGTGTTAACCCCAAAACCAATTAAATGGGATCCAATTCAAACCACAAAACCTGCATTGATGGGGGTCCAACGCCACCCCTTAACCATTCGCGGGCAGGGCCCGCTCCCACATGGTTTACTAGCACCACTGACTGTGGGAGCGGGCCTTGCCCGCGAAGGCCAAGTGCTAACCCCTAAACCACATCCAATGAAAACCTACACGAGCCCCAAAATCCGACCTACATTTGAAACACACCCATCACCCACCTAAAACCTAATGAACACCAAATATCAAACCAGAAAATTGCGCATCGGTCGGCATAGCGAGCGCGGACGCGTTTATCTTGTGACCATTTGTTGTTTTCAAAAACGGCCAATCCTTAAAACGTTTAGCGCTGGAAGATTAGTCGTTTCGGTCATGCAAGCAATGCAGACGGAGGTTTCAACACTGTCATTCGTGGTGATGCCCGACCACGTACATTGGTTAATTCAGCTTGATGGTGGGAGAGATCTTTCTTCTAGCGTGCAGAAACTGAAGTCCTTAACCTCGCGGCGTATACATGAAGAAACAAGCTACAAGAAACAGGTTTGGGAGCGCAGTTTCCACGATCGAGCGCTGCGCAGGAGTGATGGATTAAAGCAGGTCGCGCGATACATTATACTGAACCCGATTCGCGCGGGTTTGGTGCAACGAGTAGGCGACTATCCGCTGTGGGATTGTGTGTGGTTGTAGGTGGATGGGTTCAACGCTACCCCTTAACCATTCGCGGGCAGGGCCCGCTCCCACATGTGTTATCGGATCCGCTCCCACATGGTCTATTAGAACCACTGACTGTGGGAGCGGGCCTTGCCCGCGAAGGTCAAGTGCTAACCCCTGAACAATATGAATGGGTTCCAACGCGAACCACAAAACCTGCTTTGATGGGTTCAATGCCAGCTATTGAGCATTCGCGGGCAGGGCCCGCTCCCACAGTCAGTGGGTTCTTTCGGGGTTATATTACCAGCATTTCCATGAACTCATGCACCGGCGTTGCCTCTAGGGCCTTCTGGTCTTTGCACAGCGCGAAGATTTTTTCGACTCTTGCCGCCGGGAAGCGGGTGGCTAGGTTGCTTCTAAACTTGCGCTCTAGCAGGGGGATGCCTTCTTCTCTGCGGCGGCGGTGGCCTACTGGGTATTCCACTTCTACTTTCTCTGTAGAGCTGCCGTCCTTGAAGAAGACCTGCAGGGCATTGGCGATGGAGCGCTTGTCTGCCTCTAAGTATTCCTTGGTGTAGCGGGGCTCTTCGATGATCTCCATCTTGTTGCGTAGCTCGTCGATGATGGGGTGCGCCTTGTGGAAGTCGTCTTCGTAGTTCTCTGCTACTAGGTCGCCGAAGGCCAATGGCACGGCGGTCATGTATTGCAGGCAGTGGTCGCGGTCGGCGGGGTTGTTCAGCGGGCCGCTCTTGCTGATGATGCGAATGGCGGACTCGTGGGTGTGAATGACGATGCGCTCGATCTCGTCTAGGCGATCTTTAACCAGAGGGTGCAGGCGCACAGCGGCCTCGGCTGCGGTTTGGGAGTGGAACTCGGCGGGGAAGGAGATCTTGAAGAGGATCTGCTCCATTACATAGCTGCCATAGCCTTGGGTGAACTTGAACTTATTGCCCTTGAACTGCACGTCGTAGAAACCCCACTTCGGCGCGCTGAGTACGCTGGGGTAGCCGATCTCGCCGCGCATGGTGAGGTCTGCAAGGCGCACTGCGCGCGATGTGGCGTCGCCTGCGGCCCATGACTTGCGCGGGCCGGCATTAGGGGAGTGGCGATAGGTGCGCAGGCTAGAGCCGTCCAGCCAAGCTTGGGAGAGGGCGTCGATGATCTGAGATTCACTGCCCCCCAACATCTTCGTCACCACTGCCGTGGACGCCACACGGACCAATAGTACGTGACATAGGCCCACGCGATTAAAGCTGTTCTCCAGTGCCAGCACGCCTTGAATCTCATGGGCCTTAATCATGGCCGTGAGCACGTGTTTCATTAGCAGGGGCGCCTTGCCCGCCGCGACGTTCTTCTGGGACAGATAGTCCGCCACGGCCAAGATGCCGCCTAGGTTGTCTGAAGGGTGGCCCCACTCGGCGGCTAGCCAAGTGTCGTTATAGTCCAACCAGCGGATGATGCAGCCGATATCCCAGGCCGCCTTGACCGGGTCTAAGCGAAACTGAGTGCCAGGCACGCGGGCGCCATGGGGCACGATGGTGCCTTCAACTAATGGACCAAGCAGCTTAGTGCATTCGGGGAAGCGCAGGGCGAGCAGGCCGCAGCCGAGGGTGTCCATCAAACAATTGCGTGCCGTGTCGTAGGCCTCGCTGGAATGAATCTCGTAATCGGTGACGTATTTGGCGATGTCGACTAGCTCTTGGTCCGGGGCTGGTCTTTCGTTGAATTCCACAGTGGCTGACATGCTGACTCTCTCGGTGTTGAAGTGAAGGGCTAATAGTAGCCGAAATGGCGCGGTAAAAAAATTTACTACTTTATTGGCAGCATCTAAAAAGCTGAACTACGTTTAAAGACGAACACAAGGAATGTGTGAGCGCAGCCTGAGAAGGAACTTGGGCGGGGTCATGGTCCGGGCGTGCTTCCCTTAACCCCATGACTCACCGGGGGCAGCGCGGCTGCCCCCGACCTTTTTAATGACCATGCATTGCAAAGACACCACCTTGTAGGAGCCAGCCCTGCTGGCGATTGGTTTAAATCTTCCACAAATCTTCATCAATCTACCCAAATCGCCAGCAGGGCTGGCTCCTACAGGGCAATCATCGATCCGAAATATCTACCCATTCCGCCGTCGCCGGCCCTGTGTAATCCGCGCTCGGGCGGATGATGCGGTTGTTCGCACGCTGCTCCTTCACATGGGCCGCCCAGCCCGTTACTCGGCTCATCACGAAGATCGGCGTGAACAACTTGGTGGGGATGCCCATGAAGTGATAGGCCGAGGCATGGAAGAAGTCCGCATTACAGAACAGCTTCTTCTCGCGCCACATCACCTCTTCGCAGCGCACGGATACTGGGTAGAGCTCCGTGTCGCCCACCTGTTTCGCCAACTTCTCTGACCACTGCTTGATGATCACATTGCGTGGGTCGGACTCTGCATAGATCGCATGGCCAAAGCCCATGATCTTCTCTTTGCGCGCCAACATGCCCATGATCTCGCGCTCCGCCTCGTCTGCACTATGCCACTGCGCAATCATGTCCATCGCCGCCTCGTTGGCGCCACCATGGAGTGGGCCGCGCAGGGAACCAATCGCCGCAGTCACGCAGGAATGCATGTCGGAAAGGGTAGAGGCACAGACACGCGCCGTGAAGGTAGATGCATTGAACTCGTGCTCCGCATACAGGATCAAGGACACGTTCATCACCTTCGTGAACAGCTCCGTCGGTATCTCGTCACTGAGCATGTGCAGGAAATGCGCGCCGATGGAGTCATCCTGAATCGCCGTGTCGATGCGTACGCCGTCGTGAGACCAGCGGTACCAGTAGCAGATGATAGAGGGCAGGGTGGCTAGCAAACGGTCGATCGCATCGTCCTGCTCGTCGAAGCTTTTCTCAGTCTCTAGATTGCCCAGCATCGAGCAGCCCGTGCGCATCACATCCATGGGATGGGCGTCGGCGGGGATGCGCTCTAGCACTTCTTTTAATGCTTTAGGTAGTTCGCGTAATGATTTGATTTTATTGGTATAGACATCTAGCTCTAGCTGCGTCGGCAGGTGGCCGCGAAGCAGCAGGAACGCCACCTCTTCGAACTGGGCCTTCTCTGCCAATACGCTGATGTCGTAGCCCCGATAGGTGAGGCCAGAGCCCGTTTTGCCCACGGTGCAAAGAGCGGTTTCGCCAGCGACCTGGCCGCGAAGGCCGGCGCCTGAGAGGGGTTTTGTTGCCATGGTGGATTCCTATTTGTTTGGTGGTTATGTAGGAGCCAGCCCTGCTGGCGAATGGGTTAAATTTTCCACAGATATTCATCAATCGCACCCAATCGCCAGCAGGGCTGGCTCCTACAAGGGCAGGCTCCTACACCCTTAATATATTCGGCGCTTGCCGTGATTGCGACCAGCCTCCCGAACGCAGAGGCAAGGTTTCGAAATCGTGGTGTTAAATGGATCGCCGGTTTTAATCCTTCGTAAACAGCTTATCCAGCTTCTCTTCATAGGCATGGTAACCCAGCACATCATAAAGCTCCGCGCGGGTCTGCATCAGCTTTACCACCGAGCCCTGGTCTCCGTCTTGCATAATGCCTTCATACACCGTCTCCGCCGCCTTGCTCATAGCCCTAAATGCGCTAAGCGGGTAGAGCACCATACTCACCCCAGCCGCGGCTAGATTGGTCTTGTTAAATAGAGGCGTAGCCCCGAACTCCGTGATGTTCGCCAAGATAGGCACATGCACCGCCGCGCTAAACTGACGGTACTGCTCCAGATCCGTAATCGCCTCTGGGAATATTGCGTCCGCGCCTGCTTCAACGCACGCAATCGCACGCTCGATAGCCGACTCAATGCCTTCCACCGCAATCGCGTCGGTGCGCGCCATGATCACGAAGTCGTGATCGATCTTCGCATCCACCGCCGCCTTGATGCGGTCTACCATCTCGCTCTTGCTCACAATCGCCTTATTAGGACGATGCCCGCAGCGCTTCTGCGCCACTTGGTCCTCCAAATGCACCGCCGCCGCGCCTGCCTTCTCCATCGCCTTAATGGTGCGAGCGATATTAAACGCGCCGCCCCAGCCAGTGTCGATGTCTACCAGCAGCGGCAAGTCCGTGGCACTAGTGATGCGGTCTACGTCGATAATCACGTCGCTAAGACTCGTCATGCCCAGGTCTGGCAGGCCATAGGAGGCATTGGCGACCCCAGCGCCAGAGAGATAAAGCGCCTGATGCCCAGCGCGCTGCGCAAGCATGGCCGAATAGGCGTTAATGGCGCCGACGATTTGAAGAGGAGAATTGGCTTGCAGTGCCTGGTGAAAACGGGCGCCTGCGCTAAGAGGGAGAGGCATGCTTAATTCCTTATGAACGTGCTAGAGGACTGCGAGCAAGTTAATGGAAAGTGGGGGTAATGTAAATTGCACCATAGTGCTAGGCATGGACAAGAACAGCGGTTTGCGGGAAAGAGGTTCCGCTTGTGTAGGTTGGAGCTTTTGTGGGAGCGGGCTAAACAGGTCCTTACAAATAGGACAAAGCCCATTTTGTTGCGAGCCCAATCGCCAAAGTAATGGCGAGGCTTAGAAATGTACCCATCAACATATATTTCGCTTTATGGGGTTTCTCTGTGTCTTTAAATCGGTAAGCTGCTTTTAGAGCCAGTACTAAGCCGATAGCGTTGTCATTAACTACTAGGCATTTTAGTGCGTATTCGCTCAGGAATGTGTCAATGTTCATTTAACAGTTCCAATATTTTTTTCATGTCTTGTATGTACTGTTCAACAAGTTGATACCGCGCTCTTTGCAGGGAAAGGGTGACCGTTGGGCGTTTTTTTCCAAGTCGTTCAGCAATGTCTTTGTGCCCTTCGCGTGCTTGGAGGTATTCGAATAGCGCCTCGGCTTCTATTGGGGTCCAGCCGGCAATCAGATCGTCGAGGAACAGGGTTCCTATGTTGGCGGCTAGTGTGAAACTTTCGGTTTGCCCGGTGATGACAAGATTTCTCTCTTTCATAGCGTCGAGAGTTTGCCCTGATTCTATGAACACTTTTTGATGTATCGCGCCTTTAGTAAGTTTGTCACTCCCAATTGCCACCGCTATACGCGCATCCCAGCGCTCGGACTTTGCTGGGCTTTGCGAGATAAGCCCTGACCGCAAGTATAAACAAGTTTCGAAAGCATCGTTTGCGTTGGGTAATGTAATTTGAAAGCCATCGCCACGGAATGTGGTGAAAGTAGCTGCATATCTTTTCGCAACCAATGTGAGGAGTTCATTCAAACGATCTTGAAATGCGGCAGCGTCGCGGACGCGTGTGGAGTTGACTAAGTCGCCGGTGAGCACTGCTATGTTGGGCATCGAAGGCACCTTGAAAGTATGATGCCTGAAAAGTAGCCTATTAAGGCTACATTGTCAATAAGTAGCCTATTTGGGTTACATTTATAAAAGTAGTCTATAAAAGCTACCGAAATTAGGCAAAATATTAAACCTTCCTAATCGACTCTCCGCGCCCAATCCCATAATAGATAAGACCCTTAGCCGCCACGCGCGCTGGCTCATACAGATTTCTGCCATCGAAGATCACCTTATCCGCCAACTGCGCCACCAAATGATCAAAGTCAGCGGCCCTGAAATGCTGCCACTCCGTGCAAATTACCAAGGCGTCGGCCCCGATAAGCGCGGCATCTCGCGTGCCGACCAAGCGCAAATCGTCACGATGCCCGTAAATTCGTTCCACCTCGTCCATGGCTTCTGGGTCGTAGGCTTGTACCACGGCACCTGCTGCCCAGAGTGCCTCTATGATGACGCGGCTTGGTGCCTCTCGCATATCGTCAGTTTTAGGCTTGAAGGACATGCCCCACATAGCGAAGGTCTTGCCACGCAATGCGCCCTTATAGTGGGTAGATATCAACTCTACTAAACGAGACTTCTGCGCTAGATTTACCGCTTCCACGGCATTCAGTATCTGCATCTCTTTACCCAGTTGAGCCGCTGTTTGGCTAAGCGCGCGCACGTCTTTGGGAAAACATGAGCCGCCATAGCCGATGCCGGGGTAGATGAATTGGTAGCCGATACGAGTATCGGAGCCAATGCCATGTCGTACTTGTTCTATGTCCACGCCTAAAAATTCAGCTAAGTTACTGATCTCATTCATGAAACTTATTTTGGTTGCAAGCATCGCGTTGGCTGCATACTTAGTGAGCTCAGCGGCGCGCACATCCATGAATATCATGCGCTCTGTCTTCCAATTAAACGGCTCGTATAGTTCTTGCATGAGCGTGCGCACGGTGTCGGAATTTGTGCCTACTATAAAGCGGTCTGGCTTCATAAAATCTGCGACCGCTGTGCCTTCCTTCAGAAATTCCGGGTTGGAGGCCACGTCGAAGCTTATATCCACGCCACGCTTGTCTAGCTCTTTCTGCACGGTGAGCCGGATCTTGTCGGCTGTGCCGACCGGTACCGTAGATTTTGTAATAATGACCTTGTAGCCATTCATTTTCCTGCCAATCTCTTCTGCAACCGCCAATACATACTGCAAATCTGCGGACCCGTCTTCGTCTGGCGGTGTGCCGACCGCAATGAACAATAGGTCTGCATATTTAATAGCTTCAGTAGGAGTAGAAGAGAAGAGCAGATTGCCCGACCTGCATGTGTTTTCCACAATGGCATCTAAACCTGCTTCATATATTGGGAGGATGCCAGCGTTTAGAGACTGTATCTTCTTCGCATCGGTATCTACACACATGGCATGGTGGCCTACACTCGCAAAACATGCGCTACTCACTAGCCCAACATAGCCGGCACCAAAGACGGAAAGCTTCATACTTATTCCTCAGATTCGATAGATTATCTGGGGAAACGAGTTTATTGCGGGGTTGTTACGGAGTTATTGCGAGGCCGTGACATTTGAGTGACATAACTATTTTGGCTAGCTCGGGCTTATGAGCGGACCCAAAACAACGCTTCAGGTCAATTGTTTAAATAATTTTTTAAAACCCCCCTTTTGGTGGTGGCAGATGTCACCTTTAGGTTGTATCATTCGACCATAATCTTAGCTGTATCATAAGCTTAAATAACAAAGCGCATTAAGCGCATAAACAAGAAGTCACAACAAAATGACAGCGATACCCTCGCCCTGTAAGGGCATTGTGCTTGCCGGCGGCAGCGGCACACGCTTGTATCCCATTACTAAGGGTATTTCCAAGCAGCTACTCCCCATCTACGACAAGCCCATGATCTATTACCCAATGTCGGTACTAATGCTGGCGGGTATTCGTGACATCCTGATTATTAGTACTCCGGAAGACATTGGCGGGTATCGCCGCCTGTTGGGCGACGGGTCTCAATATGGCGTCAACCTCACTTATTCCATTCAGCCGAGCCCAGATGGTTTAGCCCAGGCTTTTCTTATCGGCGAAGAGTTCATTGGTAAAAGTCGTGTTTGCCTAGTGTTGGGCGATAACGTCTTCTACGGGCAAGGTTTCACAGGAAAGCTGGTGGAAGCTGCGACAAAAGAGAGTGGCGCAACAGTATTCGGCTATCAAGTAAAAGACCCAGAGCGTTTTGGAGTGGTGGAATTCGATGAGAATAGGCGCGCGATCTCCATAGAGGAGAAGCCTGCGAAACCTAAATCTAATTTTGCTATCACGGGTTTGTATTTCTACGACAATGATGTGGTTGAGATTGCGAAGCAAGTCAGACCATCCGCACGCGGCGAACTTGAGATTACCACCGTGAACCAAGCCTATATGGAGCGTGGAGATTTGAACGTTGAGGTGCTCGGCCGTGGGTTTGCTTGGCTAGACACTGGCACACATGAAAGCCTGTTAGAAGCTAGCATGTTCGTCCAAACCGTAGAGCACCGCCAAGGCCTGAAGATCGCTTGCCTAGAAGAGATAGCCTGGCGCAAAGGCTGGCTGAGCGATGAAGAGTTGCTACAACGGGCAAGTCCGCTAGCCAAAAACGGCTATGGCCAATATATGCAGAGCCTGGTAACGAACCTGTAGGAGCGCGCCCCCCCTTACGAGGGCACGCGCTCCTACAAAAGCTCTAAAGGGTTGTTAAAAACATTTTCCACAGACCTTTATGCACACAAACATCCCGTGTTATAAGGTGTTCATCAGTTGAACAGAATCGAGTTGTTATGATCAGCGAAGACACCAACTACTACATACTGCATAAGCTTAGCTCTCAACCGCACATCACACAGCGTGAGCTAGCTAAAGAGCTAGGCATAAGCTTAGGCAAAGTAAACTATTGCCTGCGAGCGCTGATAGCGAAGGGCATGGTCAAGGCGCGTAACTTCAACAATAGCGGTAACAAAAAACTTTACCTGTATGTTCTGACTCCCTCTGGCCTTGAAAATAAAACTGCTATCACTAAACGTTTCCTTAAGCGCAAGCTGAATGAGTATGAAGCGCTGAGGCAAGAGATCGAGTCGTTACAGCATGATATAGAGGCAACGGAAGCGGGAGCGCCTGAATGCTAGAGTCTCCCAAGTGGTATCTATTGCAATGCAAGGCGCAGCAACAGGCCAGGGCCGAGTGGCATTTGGCTGAACAAGACTTGGAATGCTACAGCCCCGTCTATCCTAAAAAACGCATTACAAAAGGTAAGGTAGAAATACGCAACGAGGTGTTATTCCCCGGCTATGCGTTTATCAAATTGAACAGCCACAGCAATTGGGCGGCTGTGCGTTCCACTCGCGGCGTTAGCCGCATAGTGAGTTTTAATGGCGCACCACATCCAGTGCCGGATGAGTTGATCGCAGCACTTAAGCAGCGCACCGCTCAAGGCATATCTCCAGCACCACTATTCAAACAAGGCGAGCGTGTGACAATTACCGATGGTTGCTTCAAGCATATCGACGCGATTGTAAAAGGCGTAACCGCCGACGAAAGAATTATCGTGTTACTAACCTTGCTACAAACAGAGCAAACACTAAAAATGTCGCCTGCCCAACTGGCACGCGCAAGCTAAGAAAAAATAACCACTGCCTGTAGACATGATGGATTGACCTACCCAGCCTCGACGCACGTGGGTTATGTTCGG
>OJDV01000766.1_pt1 | contig 10588 bp, 11 predicted proteins | sample 1592911 | NCBI WGS metagenome assembly OJDV01 (sample SAMN05416860, study PRJEB24817) | seawater metagenome | isolation source: Sea water | place: Canada:Atlantic | collected 2013-11 | reverse complement strand
TTGTTAAAACCATTATAAATAGACTTCATAAATCCTTAGATATTTCGTAAATTTACAGGACTTAAAAAATTATAAAAACATCAACAAATGTCAGATAAAGCTACGTTAGAAATTAATGGTGAAAAGTATGAATTTCCTATTGTTATAGGTTCAGAAAATGAAGTTGCTATAGATATAAAAACCTTAAGAGGAGCTACAGGAGGAGTTATTACTATTGATCCTGGTTATAAAAATACAGGAAGTTGCGAGAGTGCAATTACGTTTTTGGATGGAGAAAAAGGAATTTTAAGATATAGAGGGTATTCTATTGAAGAATTATCTGAAAAAGCAGATTTCTTAGAAGTAGCCTATTTATTAATCTTTGGTGAGTTACCGACTAAAGACGAATTGGATCAATTTCATGCAGATATTAAAAAACATGCTGTTGTTGATGATGATATCAAGAAAATCTTAGATGCATTCCCGAAATCGGCTCATCCAATGGGAGTTTTAGCATCGTTGACAAGTGCATTAACTGCTTTTAATCCAACTTCTGTAAATGTAGATTCTGAAGAAGAAATGTACAATGCAATTGTTAGAATTTTAGGGAAGTTTCCAATCCTTGTCGCATGGACAATGCGTAAAAAGAATGGTATGCCATTAGATTATGGTAGTACATCTCTAGGATATGTTGAGAACATTTTACAAATGATGTTCAAACGTCCTAATGAAGAGTACACACAAAATCCAATTTTGGTTAATGCTTTAGATAAATTATTAATTCTTCATGCAGATCACGAGCAAAACTGTTCGACGTCTACAGTAAGAATTACAGGATCATCTCACGCTGGATTATTCGTTTCATTATCTGCAGGAATATCTGCACTTTGGGGACCATTGCATGGTGGAGCAAACCAAGCAGTTTTAGAAATGCTTGAAGCAATTAAAGAAGATGGAGGAGATACTAAAAAATACATGGCGAAAGCTAAAGATAAAGAAGATCCGTTCCGTTTAATGGGATTCGGACACAGAGTGTATAAGAACTTTGATCCAAGAGCAAAAATCATTAAAGTAGCTGCTGATGAAGTATTAGCAGACTTAGGTGTTGAAGATCCTATTCTAGATATCGCAAAAGGTTTGGAAAAAGAAGCTTTAGAAGATAAATATTTCGTGGACAGAAAATTATATCCAAATGTAGATTTCTATTCAGGAATCATTTATAGAGGCATGGGAATTCCAACGGAAATGTTCACAGTAATGTTCGCTTTAGGTCGTTTACCAGGTTGGATTTCTCAATGGAAAGAAATGCGTACACGTAAAGAACCAATTGGTCGTCCACGTCAGTTATATACTGGAGAAACGTACAGACCATTTAAAGATATTACTAAGAGATAAACCTTAAGTTAAAGGTTTAAAAAGCTTCATAAGTAATTATGAAGCTTTTTTTATATTTGCAACATATGAAACTACACGTACAAAACGAAACATCACGTCTTAGAGCTGTAATTCTTGGAATAGCCGAAAGCAATGGTCCAACACCAACTATCGAAGAAGCTTACGATCCTAAATCCATCCAACATATCAAAGCGGGAACCTATCCTAAGGAAGCTGATATGATAAAAGAAATGGAAGCCGTTGCTGATGTTTTAAAAAAGTATGATGTCAAAGTATACAGACCAGAAATCATTAAAGATTACAATCAGATTTTTGCTAGAGATATTTCGTTTGTGATAGATGATAAAATCATTATTGCGAATATTCTTCCAGAGCGAGAGCGTGAAGTTGATGCCATAGAATATGTTTGGGAAAGTATCCCTAAAGAAAATCGTATTGTTTTACCGAAAGAATGTCATGTAGAAGGTGGTGACGTGATGCCTTATAACGATTATATTTTTATTGGAACGTATTCTGGTGATGATTATTCCGATTATATTACAGCACGTACCAATATGGATGCAGTGATTGCTTTACAAGAGTTGTTTCCTCACAAAACAGTTAAGCCGTTTGAGTTGCGTAAATCTAATACAGAACCAAAAGACAATGCCTTGCATTTAGATTGCTGTTTTCAGCCAATTGGAACAAACAAAGCTATTCTTCATAAGAACGGATTTTTAGTTGAAAGCGAATACCAATGGTTGGTGGATTTCTTTGGAAAAGAGAACGTTTTTGAAATTACTAAAGATGAAATGTACAATATGAATAGTAACATCTTTTCTATCTCTGAAGAAGTCATTATTTCTGAACGCAATTTTACACGTTTAAACACATGGCTTCGTGAACAAGGATTTACAGTTGAAGAAGTCTCTTATTCTGAAATCGCCAAACAAGAAGGTTTATTGCGTTGCAGTACGATGCCTTTGATTAGGGATTAGGAAAGTAATTTATTCAGCAACAAAATCTGGCCAGCGTTTCATGTACGTGACAAACTTGTCGCTTAAACCTTCATTGTGTAAATAGTCTTCTGAAACTGGAGTAGGTGTAGGTTCAAAATTTTGGTTAGATAATACTTGCTTTGGGAAATCGTGATGTAATATTCCTGAGCGACCAATAGAGACAAAATCTACTTTAGCATCTAGAATCTTTTGTACATCGTTTCCTGAGTTTATTTTTCCTGCAACGGTTAGTTTAATGTTTTTGTAGTTTAAATTCGTAAAATGTTCTAATAAGCTTTGGTCTTGGTGTTCAGGTTCTTCAGGCATTTTAAAACAATCCCAAAGTGAGACATCTAAAAAGTCAATTTGGTCTTCGTCAATAAAACGTTGACATATGGTTTTTACGTCTTGTAATTGCATTCCAAAGCGTTCAGGAGATAATCGTACACCTAATAAAAATTCTGGTCCGCAAGCTTGTCTAATTCCATTTGTAACTTCAAAGAGCAATCGCGCTCTATTTTCTAAGCTTCCACCATAATCATCAGTACGAGTATTAATGTCTGCACTTAAAAACTGTGTGAGAATATAACCATGAGCTCCATGTACTTCAACACCATCATAACCACTTTCTTGAGCTCTTAAACCGGCTGCAATAAAATCGTCTTTGAGTTGCTGTACTTCCTTGAGTGATAATCCACGAGCATTGTGTTTTTTTATATCAGAAGCAGAAACTGGTTGTCCTTCTATGATATCTTCAGGTGAGCGCATGCCTGCATGATGTAATTGCACGACAGCCAAACTGCCATGAGCTTTAATGCCAGTAACAAGTTGTTTGTGACCTTCAATATGAATATCTGAGAAAATACCTAATTGTCCTGGAAATCCTTTCCCATTGGCTTGCACATGTGAAGCACAAGTCATGGTTAGTCCAAATCCACCTTTTGCTCGCATGACGAGCCAATTATATTCGTCTTCAGACAATGTTCCATCCTCATGACTTTGTGTATTGGTCATTGGTGCTAACATAAAACGGTTAGGCATAGTTGCACCACAAGAAAATGTAAGCGTTCGATCTGCTGAATGCGACATCTATTCTACGATAAGTCGTTTAATAAAACGCTTGTTATTCATTTTGAATACAGCAATGTATTGTGCAGCTGAAAGATTAGCTATCGAAATAGTTTGGGTTTGATCTGTAAGTGTGCAGTTATATACTTCTTTACCTAATAGATCGATCAATTTAAAATCGACAGGTTGTTCCAAAGGTGTCGTAAATGAAACATTTAAAAAGTTATCTGATGGGTTCGGAGTAACTTTAATAAGATTATCAAAGTTAGTTTCTTCGTCAACACTAAGCGTTTCATAAGCCATTGCAAATTCTAAAGCAGCTCCAACAGAACCTTTAGTCACTTGATACAAATAAGGCACATCCATATTAACTAAAAGGTCGTTTGAAGTATGAGCATAAGGTGTTTCGTTTTTTTCGAATAAACCTGTAATGATTTCACCACTATTTTCAAAAGGAATATAATCTGAAGCGTAGGCAAATGATATTTCTGTATTCAAGGTAGAATACAATTCGATAAGTGTTGCTAAATCATTTGTAAATGCATTAGAAGCAGCATTGTTAGAAGCAGGAGAACTTTGATCACGTTCACAAATAACAGTATCGTTAGCCGTTCCAGCAAGACCACCAACTTCATCAATATTAAATACCAATCTAATATCTAAATCTTCAGGAATAACTGTGTTGTTTACGTAGTAATTACTTCCAACTAAACCATCTTCTTCACCAGAAAAGTGAATGAATTTGATAGAGTATTCAGTATCTATATTTTTTAGTAAACGTGCCAATTCCAAAATTAAAACCGTTCCAGAGCCATTGTCGTTTGTTCCAGTACCATTAATAGTATCGTAATGTCCATCAATAATTAAATAGGTATTTGGATAAACTGTTCCTGTTTTGGTAATAATTATATTATTGCTCGTTCCTGCCGAATAGCTAAAAGGTTGCAATACAATATCTGTATAACCTAAACTTTGGTAACGCGCAGTGATCCAGTTTTCAGCATCAGTAAGACGATTAGAACCTACGTTTTTAATTCCGAAGCTTTCAAACGTTGTCAAATCGTTTAAAATGTTAGTTTGCGATGTGTTTTCTACAATGCTAGAATAAAACGAATTGAAGGTTTGCGCATACATCGAAAGTGAAACTAACGATACGAAATAGGCGAAAATTAACTTTTTCATAGGTAAATGGTTTGGGTAATTTGGTAGTTATTCTCTGTATAAGAAGTAATTATTGACTAAATCAATATACACTTGTTTGGCTTCATCTTCAGTGACATCTTTAACCTGAAACAGTGCATTGGTCTTAAAAGCATTAATAATAGGCTTGCTACTACTTGGTCGACTATAATTGTTAGTGGCTTTTTTGTAATAAGCGTAAAGTCGCAGAAGGAAATCTGCAGGAAAAGGTTCAGTGTGCGCATTGATTCGCGCAACTGATTCTATAAATGTTATGTCTAATTCTTCTGAATTCATGCTTTTTCGGCAATAATACTTTCGCCACCTTTAACTTTTTGGTTAAGCTCTACTTTAATATCTGCATCTAAAGGTAGAAATAAATCTACTCGACTTCCAAATTTAATAAAGCCAGAATCACCACCTTGTATTGCTTGATCTTCAACTTTTGCATAATTAACGATACGTTTTGCTAGTGCACCAGCAACTTGTCGGTATAAAATCTGTCCAAAGTTTTTATTATCAACCACAACTGTTGTACGTTCGTTTTCCTCACTAGCTTTAGGATGCCAAGCCACTAAGTATTTTCCTGGATGATATTTGCTGTAACTAATCTTTCCGCTTATAGGAAAACGAGTCACATGCACATTAATCGGTGACATAAATACTGACACTTGAATACGTTTATCGTTGAATACTTCTTTTTCAAAAACTTCTTCAATCACAACTACTTTACCGTCAACAGGAGAAACAGCAGTATGATTTTCTAATTTGGTGTGACGTTTAGGGTTTCTGAAAAATTGTAAAATCAGAATAAGAAACACTAAAAGCGTTACAGATAATAATAGTTTAAGCCATTCAATATCAATAAACGAATCGATAGCTAAAACTCCTCCGATAACGAGAACGAGTGTAATAATAATAATTTTATAACCTTCTTTATGAAACATATGTTACGAGTCTTAAAAATAAAAATATGAATGGTGCTGCAAATATAATACTATCTAAGCGATCTAATAAACCACCATGTCCTGGCATAATCGCTCCACTGTCTTTTACATCAGCTTGACGTTTAAATTTTGATTCTATCAAATCACCTATTGTACCAAATACGCTTATAATAATTGCTAAGATAAGCCAAATTGTAAAGCCTAGGGTTTCTGTGTATTCGGCAATAAAATAACTAGCAATACATGAAAAGAATAAACCGCCAAGAAAGCCTTCTACCGTTTTTTTAGGTGAAACACTTGGAAATAACTTTTGCTTACCGAATTTTTTACCAACTAGAAAAGCAAATGTATCGTTTACCCAAACTAATATAAATGATCCTAATAATAGAAGAGGTGTAAAGGTTTGTTCAAAATTGGCAATAAAAAATAAAAACACAAAACTACTAGATAAGTAAAAAGTAGTAATGATAAAACGTTTTGATTCGAATAAGGGAATGGTCTTTTCTGAAAATAGGTCTTTTATTAAAAAAAGCTGAACAAATATAGTAATCACCAAAAGAATTTGGGACGCTTCGTACTGCCCTTTAACGGTATTTAAAATGGTTTCCCAATATGCAAAACCTAAGTATAATAATATGAAGACGATATAAGGGAAAAAGCTTTTAAGGTTGATGAGTTTTTTAAACTCTGCCAATGAAATGAGTCCGAAAACAAAAAAAAGAGCAATTAATGCATGCTGCCAATAAAGAGAAGCAATAAGAAGTGAAACATATAATAGTCCAGAGAATGCTCTTGTAAGAATTTCTTTCATCTATAAATCTTCTAAGAGCAGCAAATACAGGTTTTTTGAGCTACTTCCATAAGTAAGAAAGTCTTTGTCTTCAATAGCTTTAAAATGTTTGATAGTAGTAATATTAGTAGGAATTCTGTCTTTGTTTTTTCCTTTTATACCTCTTAAGCCTTCACCTATGTTTTGAACAAACTGACTTGTAGTCGCGTAAATGATAAAATTTGCTGGGAGTTCTTTTAGCTTTTTTTCTGCAATTTGATTAGAAGAAATTAAAAGGGAGCCATCATCAGATATTAGGTACTCGCAAGTTGATAAAAAGTAGTTGCATTCAGATACTTTTTTAGTGGTTTTGAAATTAAAATCTTTGAACATCTCATTTAAACGCTCATCAAAAATCAAGACCTTGTCGTCTTCCCAATTATTTTCCTTTAAAATATTATTGAGATTAGTATTGACATCCTGTATGTTTTCGCAATATAAAAATTTACCACCATTAGCTTTAAAATTGATTGTAAATTGTTCGTCTATAGGTAGCTTTATTTCAGGCATGTACTTGCCTCTTTCTTCGCTTTGTATGTGATCTTCGGGTATATCTTTTAAACCGAAAATTTTACGAAATAGACTCATTTAAGGAATTGCTATTAACCTAGTTAAACTATAGTAAGTATCAAATATAAAAAAACTTAAATTAATGATAAGTTAATTTAAGTTTTTTATAGGATTTTAAAGGATTACTCTTCTTCTGATTCCGATGTATTAGTATCTTCTTTTACGTCTGATTTACGTTCTGCAAGCACGCGCTTTTCAAAAGGACGCTTTCCAAAGATGACTTCAAGGTTATCTTTAAAAATGACCTCTTTTTCAAGAAGCACTTCTGCCAATTCCTTTAATTTGTCTTTATGTTTCTCTAACAAAGTAATAGCACGTTGGTATTGCTCTTCAATAATATCTGAAATCTCCTTATCTATTAACTCTGCAGTTTTCTCACTATATGGTTTTGTGAATCCATATTCTGATTGTCCTGAAGAATCATAATACGTAATATTACCAACCTTATCACTTAAGCCGTAAATAGTTACCATGGCTCTCGCTTGCTTGGTGACTTTTTCAAGATCACTTAAAGCGCCAGTAGAGATTTTATCAAAAATTACTTTTTCGGCAGCTCTACCACCTAGGGCAGCACACATTTCGTCTAGCATTTGCTCAGGACGAACGATAAGACGTTCTTCAGGCAAATACCAAGCAGCACCTAGAGATTGACCACGAGGAACGATTGTTACTTTTACCAAAGGCGCAGCATGTTCAAGCATCCAACTTACCGTTGCGTGACCAGCTTCATGAAATGCAACCGCTTTTTTCTCTTCTACAGTTATAATTTTATTCTTCTTTTCAAGACCACCAACAATTCTATCTACAGCATCTAAGAAATCCTGTTTTCCAACAGCTTTCTTTCCACCACGAGCAGCTATAAGTGCAGCTTCATTACAAACGTTAGCAATATCTGCTCCAGAAAAACCTGGTGTTTGCTTGGCAAGGAAATCGACATCTAATTTTTCAGACTGTTTAATTGGTCTTAAGTGTACTTCAAAAATTTCTTTACGTTCTCTTACGTCTGGTAAATCCACGAAAATCTGTCTATCAAAACGTCCAGCACGCATTAATGCTTTATCAAGAACATCTGCTCTGTTGGTTGCTGCCAATACAATAACATTTGTATTTGTACCAAAACCATCCATTTCAGTAAGCAATTGGTTAAGTGTATTTTCACGTTCATCATTAGAACCTGACATGTTGTTTTTGCCACGTGCTCTACCAATAGCATCAATTTCATCAATAAAGATAATTGCAGGTGATTTTTCTTTAGCTTGTTTAAATAAATCACGAACTCTTGAAGCTCCAACACCAACAAACATTTCTACAAAATCTGAACCAGATAATGAGAAGAAAGGTACTTTAGCTTCTCCTGCTACTGCTTTAGCTAATAAGGTTTTCCCTGTTCCTGGTTGGCCAATTAATAAAGCTCCTTTTGGTATTTTACCACCAAGAGATGTGTATTTTTCAGGATTTTTAAGGAAGTCTACGATTTCTTGTATTTCTTCTTTTGCACCTTCAAGACCAGCAACATCTTTAAATGATGTTTTTACATCTGTTTTTTCATCAAATAGCTTTGCTTTAGATTTTCCAATGTTGAAAATCTGTCCACCAGCTCCTCCTCCAGAACCTCCAGACATACGTCTCATGATAAAGATCCAAACACCAATAATTAAAATAAATGGTAATAAAGAGAATATGAAATTGCCCCAATGATTTTCTTCAGTTTTAAAAGATACAGGTACATTAAGGTTAACGTTACTTTCTTTAATAGTATCTATTTTTTCTTGAAATAATTTTAACTCACCAAATTCAAAAGTATAATTTGGTTGAGGAGTAACACTAGGTAGTAGGTTGTTTGGTTTTGATTTTTTATGTACTTCTTGCTCTAAAGCTTCTTTAGTTAAAAATACTCTAGCTTCTCTACCGTTTACAATTTCCAACTTTGCAACATCACCTTTATCGAAGTATTCGAAAAATTCAGAAGGGTTTATTTTTTTAACAGTCGAACCACCAAATCCTCCTGAAAATAATTGAATACCCAAAAAAGCAACAATGATAATGCCGTAGATCCAATAGGGATTTAATTTCGGTTTTTTATTTACGTTTTTATTGTCTTTTGCCATTATTTAAATGCCACGAGGTGGCTAATTTTATTAGTAACTAGTTTCTATAACTGTGGTCTTGGCATCTCCCCAAAGACTTTCAATGTCATAGTAAGATCTGATATGTTTTTGAAACACATGTACAACAACATTCACATAATCCATTAAAACCCATTCAGCATTATCAGCACCTTCAACATGCCAAGGATTGTCCTTAAGTTCTTTACTTACTTTTTTCTGAATGGAATTTACTATGGCGTTTACTTGAGTATTCGAAGTACCTTCACATATTATAAAATAATCACAAACTGTATTTTCAATTTCTCTTAAATCCAGAATTATAATCTCTTTTCCTTTTACATCTTCAATACCAGCAATTACTGTTGCTATTAGTTCGTCTGGGCTCGTATTTTTTTTCGCCATTAAATTGATTTAATTTTGTGCAAAGTTATTATTTTTTTTACTCTTATTAAGTTTTAATACTGATAAGAAATTCTTAAATTTTTTTAACACAATACTATGCGTATAATCAAACTTAATGCCATTGACTCTACTAACTCTTTTTTACGACAGCTTAGTGCAGAAGAATCCGTTGAAGATTTCACAGTAGTTGTAGCCGATAACCAAACTAATGGTCGTGGGCAAATGGGTACGCAATGGCAATCTCAAAACGCTAAAAACCTTATGTTTAGTGTCTTTAAAGAGGTGTCTGGTTTGAGTGCAGAGTCTCATTTTTACTTAAGTATGGCTGTGTCTCTTGCCGTTTTTGATGCCTTAAAGACGTTTCAAATTAAGACTCTAAAAATTAAATGGCCTAACGACATTTTGTCAGAACAGCAGAAACTATGTGGTATTTTAATAGAAAATGTCATTAAACAAAATCAATTACAGTCATCAATTATTGGAATTGGCATCAATGTAAACCAAACAATATTCAATGATTTGCCCAATGCAACGTCAATGCAATTGATATCTGGAAAGCATTTTGATCGTGATCAATTGCTTCAAGAAGTGTTAAAACAGTTAAAAAAGTATTTTTCAATCTTGGAATCTAAATCATATGAAGATTTAAAGCTAGCTTATGAAAATAACTTATTCAGAAAAGATAAACCATCCACGTTTAAGGGCAAGGAAGGAACTCTATTCTCCGGATTTATTAGAGGCGTTGATGATTTTGGTCATCTCAAGGTGTTAATTGAAGATGATATTGTGAAATCGTTTGAACTTAAAGATGTGCAATTACTTTTTTAAACCACTTTTGGAATATTGGTAGCCAAGGTTTCAATAAATTTGGTGATTGGTCCCTTTATCATCATAGCCATCATGGCATTAAATTCTCCTTCAAAAGTTAATTGAGTTTCACTTGAGTTTTCGTCAATAGCAGTTATATCTGCAGTAAGTGAGAAATCTAATTTACCTCCAGCTGCACCCAAAACAATTTTGCTAGGTGAAATGGCTTCCTTCTTTTTGAGTATAATTTCTGGCATTCCTTTTAAGGCAAACAAAAATTTGTCGTCGTCAAGAACTTCAAATTTGCTAATGTTTTCAGGCATTAAC
>OJDV01000765.1_pt1 | contig 10592 bp, 13 predicted proteins | sample 1592911 | NCBI WGS metagenome assembly OJDV01 (sample SAMN05416860, study PRJEB24817) | seawater metagenome | isolation source: Sea water | place: Canada:Atlantic | collected 2013-11 | reverse complement strand
TTTTGCGCATAATACGCGGTTAAAGGAGCGGCACAATTCCGTGACAGGTCCAGTTTTGTAATTTCAGAAAAACAGACATTCAACAAAGCACAAAAAAATTTAAAAGCTCACCGACGGCTTTGAAAACAAAGCCGAGCTTCAGCTATGGCAGTCATAAGATTAGTTTGAGAAAGCGGACGTTGTATGATTAATGAAAAGAGGTAAGAGAAAGAACGTGTTTCAACATGTTGACGCTATTTATCATTTCCTGTGGCATAGACAGGTTTCCATTAAACTCTACTTTAAGGATAAAAAATACCAGATCAAGTGATCCAAACTACCTGCACCTTCGTATTTGCTATATGATAGCAAAAATCTTTGATATAAACTCCACCCTGCCGCTAGTTCCGGCAGAGACCAGATATGAAAGAAAACTGTTGCCAAATACCAAGACAAAAGTATCGGAACAAACAATATGGATGCTTGCAGTACGTGATGATCGTGACCGCAATGCCTTTGGAGATTTATTCGATTATTTCGCCCCCCGTTTAAAAGGCTTTATCATTAAGACAGGTATGTCAGGTGCGCAGGCTGAAGAGATCGTGCAAGATGTGATGCTAACGGTTTGGCGCAAAGCCACACAATTTGACCCCCATCGTGCACAGGTGTCTGCTTGGATTTACCAGATAGCGCGCAACCGGCAGATCGACCTTATTCGCAAAAACAACCGGCCTTTTCCAGAGGAGCTAATCGAAAGCTCTGGTACGGAATCTGACGCAAGCCAGATGCTTGCCATGGACCAAGAAGCACAACATTTAAAACAAGCGCTTTCTAAGCTAAATGTAAAACAACGACATGTTATCGAGAAAGCCTATATGGGTGAGCTAACACACCAGCAGATCAGCGAACAGACTGGCCTTCCCCTCGGAACGATAAAATCACGTATTCGCCTTGGATTGGAACGGTTGAGAGCAGAATTAGAAGGATTACGATAGATGAGCGTAATTACACACCATATCCCCGACGCCATGTTGGCGGCTTATGTCGCAGGCAACCTACCACAGCCATTTGCATTTGTTGTGGCCAGTCATGCATCACTTTGCCAACAGTGCCGCGTGTCGCTTGAGGCGCATCAGGCAATGGGCGGCGTTGTGCTTGAGACTACAGATGTTGTCGCTATTTCAAATGACCTTAAGCTCAATATTCTATCTCAGCTTGATGCCCCCTTTACGCCTGCTCCGATCTATGATCGGTCAGGCGTATTCCCTGGTCCAGTTGTAAAAGCCCTAAAAGGCCAACCACCGCGCTGGAAAACGTTAGGTATGGGCGTACGCCAACATATATTGTCTGCCAATAACGAAGGATCGTTAAGACTGTTGTACATTCCATCTGGGCAGGCGGTGCCAGAACATGGCCATAACGGGTTGGAGCTAACATTAATTCTACAAGGTAGTTTCCATGATGAAGTCGGGAATTTTGGCGCGGGTGATGTTGAAATTGGGGATGAGGATTTGGCACATACACCGATTGCAGATGCTGGCGAGCCTTGCATTTGCCTTGCCGCAACGGATGCACCTTTACGCTTCAAATCTTTGATGCCACGCCTTTTACAGCCTTTATTTAGGATATAGATGTAAATGTTACAAATCATAATCCTTAAAAAATCATGAAAAAAACGCACAAGATTTTTGTTAACGACCTGATGCAAAGCGACTACAGCTATGTATTGTCAGCGCCAAATGGAAGCAATTTCGCCGAAAATTTTAACCCGCATTTCCCTCCTTGTGAGATGCTTAAAATGGGCGTGTTTGAAGGACGTTATTTGAATGATTGCATCGAAGAGTTTCCAAATGAATGGTTCGAAAATGCTAAACTTAGTCAGATAGCAGATCCGTCATTGAACTATTTCGGCATAAAAAGCCGTCAACCGTTGGGCGTGTGGCGTGAAAAGGGTTGGATCTATGGGCCTGACCCGCGTGGTTGGTTCCAATGGTATTGCCGCTATTACATGGGGCGTCGGTTAGATCAGATAGACCACATACAAATAAAAAGATGGAAGGGCTTTGCCCGGCATGCGGGGCAAATTCGCGCCAATTGTTATCCTGGAGATATATTTTGCAGACCCAGACAGCGGCAAGCCTTACTACAATGGGCTTATGATCCTTTTATTTGACGATATAGACGTTATTTACAGCGATACATAAATATATCAGGTAGGAATTTCAACAATCGAATGAGCCAAGAAAAAGGCGCAGGAAAATCGGTTCTGAACCGGCTGGATCGCATGGACTTAAGGACGTATTTGGCGGCTTTTTCTGGAGCCATAAGCATCGGCATCTTAAAGTCGTTTTTTTCTGTCAATCGTGTCTTGATAAACCCAGGATTGACGACCCGCACTACTACGCCACTGCCCTTCAAATCATGACGCATTGTTTCGGCTAAACTGATCAGGGCAGCTTTGCTTGCACCATAACCTATTGAAGCAGGTAAACCACGATAACCAGCAAGCGATCCAATCAATGTAATATCGCCGTGGCCTGCCTGCATGAACCGCGGAACCAATTCGCCCAACACCCGCAGAGCCCCAATGAAATTTACATCTACCATCATCAACGCTACTTCTGTATCCCATTCAGTTGCCCGCATCGGTTCATAAGTTCCAACGTTATAGATCACGCCGTCAATCGACCCTATTCCATTTACCGCTTCGCGCACGGCTAGAGTATCTGTGACGTCCAACACCATGGTTTGTGCATCGCTCAATTCAGCGCACAAACTTTCAAGTCGTTCGGCATTACGCGCAGATAAAATCAATCGTGCGCCTGCCCGACATAGTTCTCTGGCCAATTCACGCCCCAATCCTTCACTGGCTCCAATTAGCCAATAGGTTTTGCCAGAAAATTGCATCATAACTGTTTCTTTTGGAATGTATGGCTATCAGAGATAAACGGTTCTGGTGGCGGTGGATTTCTCATAAATGGGGCGCGTTTAACGTAAAGGATTATCGCTTGCCAATATATCAACGCCAGCACGCGAATTGCGCCAAGTGGTCGAAAAAGTGCAGCTTTTAAAAGTGAACCGTTAGATGCGGGTTTGCGGTTACCTGAGAGCGTAGCAAGCACGCCTTGCTCGCCGTTTTCATAATTGATGCGAATATTTATCGCACTACTCGAAATATCAAAGTTGAACCGATATTGCCCCTCAGTTTTCTGAAAAGGAGAAACATGCAACAGCTTTTCGGCGATTATTGTCTGTGATTTGTGAATAGGGCCGAAATCATCATGAGCGCAGAAATAGCAATGTCGGTGGCCAAAAGTGTTGTTCACCTCGGCCACAATAGCAAGAGGTTCACCATCTCGCATCGCGAGCCAGAAGCTGACTGGGTTAAAGTGAAACCACAGAAAGCTAGGTTGAGCTAGCAAAAGAAGTTGCGACCCTTCCAAAGCGAAGCCACGTTCCAACAACTTCTCTTGAAACCACTTAAGCCCGCGCCCATATCCGCGTTGTCCACCATGCTTACGATCCCAGATGGACCACAGATTGAAGCGATTGCGCGACAATACCCACAAGCCATCATCTTTCAAATCACTCAACACATAATCGACGCCATAGTGAAAGGCGTTTTTCAGCCCGCCGCGGCGGGCATGATAAGTCTTAGCTTGAATATGTTCTAACATGGTATTCTTATTACGTTACCTACATGCATTTGGATCAATAAATCAAACATTGCGCCAATATTGATCCAAGCCAGTGCCCCCTGCGTATATCTTATATAACAATGTTATAATGAGGAATTTATGCTTGATCAAACTCAAGGCTCCAAAAGAAAGATCGCAGTTATCGGAGCAGGGATTTCTGGGCTTTCCGCCGCTTATTATCTGTCTGATTATCATGACGTAACTCTATTTGAATCAGCGCCTCGTCTTGGCGGGCATGCCCGCACAGTCATTTCTGGTAAAAACGGAGATCAACCGGTCGACACAGGTTTTATAGTGTTCAATTACGTAACCTATCCTTACTTGACCCGCCTGTTTCGCGATTTAGATGTACCTGTAATCAAAAGCGAAATGAGTTTTGGGGCTAGTATCAATGATGGCTGGCTTGAATACGGCCTAAACAGCTTTCGCGCCATATCAGCCCAGAAACGCAATCTCTTACGGCCTCAATTTTACAAAATGATCGTGGATATTCTGCGCTTTGGAAAACATGCCGAGGCAGCGGCAACCAACGACGACAAGACCATAGGTGAGCTAGTGGACGAACTTGGTTTAGGAAGCTGGTTTCGCAATAATTACTTAATGCCAGTATGCGGGGCAATTTGGTCTACACCAGTAGAAGATGTGGAAAATTTTCCAGCAAAATCATTGGTTCAATTTTTCCGAAATCATGCGTTACTTGCGGGTACTGGTGCACACCAATGGTGGACCGTCAAGGGCGGCAGTATCGAATATATCCGTCGAATTGAAACTGCCCTTGTAGTACGCGGTTGTGTTATTCGAACCAGTGCGCCTGTTGTGCAGGTAAAACGACATGAAGCGGGTGTGTCGGTTCAAGTGGGTATACAAAATGAGTTGTTTGATGACATTATTTTGGCCTGCCATTCGGATCAAGCGCTGAGTATTCTTGGAGAGGACGCAACTGAGCCCGAATCCATGGCCCTTAGCGCAATACGCTACCAACCCAATTTGGCTGTTTTGCATTGTGATATAAACCAAATGCCCAAACGACGCGCTTGCTGGTGCAGTTGGGCCTATCAATCTCAGAATGGGGCTGCCAGCGTTACCTACTGGATGAATAAATTACAAGACATCCCTATGGATGATCCTCTCTTTGTAACGCTTAACCCATCGCACGACATTCCTTCTGAGAAGATTTATGATAAAATGGAATTCGCACACCCTATCTTTGATAAAGCCGCGCTACGGGCACAAAAGAAAATCCGAGACATTCAAGGACAGAACCACACTTGGTTTGCTGGCTCATATAACCGGCATGGCTTTCATGAAGATGGCATTGCCAGTGCAATGCGCATTATCCGCATGATCAATGACCCACAATATATGAAAGGAACAAACTTTGCGATTAACAAACAAAGCTCTGAAATTGGAATTTCTTGCAGCCTGTGAACGTATCCGTGAAGGGCAGCTGACCCTGCGGACACCGGAAGGAGAGCGTTATAACTTTGGCACTTCAGGCCCAGAAGCAGAAATGATAATTCGCGACTGGGCCGCCGTCTCGGCCATGGCTGCCCATGGGCAAGTCGGGCTGGGCGAAACATATGTGCAAGGTCTCTGGGATACGCCCTCAATCGAAGGCCTGATGTCATTGGCCATGCGCAACCGCGACCACCTTGGGGCATATGATCAGGCCAATCTTTTTAACAAAGCCAAATTTCGACTGGTAGATACGGTGTTGCGAGCCAACTCGCGGCGTGGATCTCGTAAAAATATCCGGTCACACTATGATGTGGGCAATGAGTTCTATCAACTTTGGTTGGATGAAGGGATGACCTATTCGTCAGGTTTGTTTGCCTCCAATGATGATGATCTTAGCCTAGCCCAAACGCGTAAAAATTCTCGGGCCTTGTCTCGGTTCGGTAGTGGCGAACGGGTGTTGGAAATCGGTTGCGGATGGGGTGGCTTCGCGGAGCACGCTGCGAATGAGGGGCGAGACGTTACTGGGATCACCATCTCGCGCAATCAGCATAGCTATGCTGATTGCCGTCTAGACGGACGGGCGGATATCCAGATGTGCGACTATCGCGACATTAACGGAAAATACGACAACATTGTTTCAATCGAAATGATCGAAGCAGTAGGTGTGCGCTATTGGCCCAGCTACTTTTCAACTCTCAAGAAAAACTTAGCCGAAGGTGGGCGGGTCTTGTTGCAGGTTATAACCGTTAAAGACAGTCACTTTGAAACCTACAGAACTTCGTCCGATTATATCCGGCAATATGTGTTTCCAGGGGGCATGTTACTTTGCGATAGCATGATTGCCGAGCAGGCTAAGAACGTGGGCCTTGAGGTGCGGGACAACTTTGCCTTTGGCCAGGATTATGCAAAGACTTGCCGAATTTGGTCCAAAGGGTTGGTCAAACAAAAACGCAAAATAGCCGAACAAGATTTTGGCGAAGATTTTTTTCGCAACTGGCAATACTATCTCGAAATTTGTGCTGCTTCATTTGCAATAGGGCACACTAATGTTGTGCAGGTGGAACTGGCACATGCATAGTTTAAACTTTGTTATTTTTCTGCTGCTTTCACCCACTCTTGCACGTGCTTCGATCGTTGGTAACATCTTGCTGGATGCAAAACAGTGTGGAAAGGCAACATTTAGGTTCCTCGGGTTTCCTATACACAAGGCTCGGTTATGTACCCACGGAGGTAGAGCTTTCGGCTGGCAACAAGATTTTGCACTTGAACTTACTTACCAACGTAATTTGCCCGAATACAACTTGGTTGAGGTTACGCCGCGCGAAATGAAACGTCTGGATCAAACCCCTTCAGTCGAAGATCAGCTTGCGCGCAGTTATGATGATGGTGGCCTAGGAGATAGGTACCTTGCAATCACCAATGGGTCTGTCCGCATTGGTTTATGGCGTAACGGACGATCTGCTTACACCTTATCCCACCCCCAAATCAAACATCACTTCATGTCTATTTTTCTGGGTGAGAATAGCCGTTTGGTAAAATTTACTCGTAATCTACGGGGTCTTTGATGGTTTATCCGCGTGTAAGCCTCTATGCGCTTATGCTGGCTGCGGCGGGCATACCACTTTACATACACTTGCCACGTTTTGCGGTGGTTAACCTTGGTATCGGACTAGGTGCCATCGGAACAATCTTGCTGCTGATCCGACTGATTGATCTGGTTCAAGATCCCCTGATTGGTTGGGCTATTGACCGTTGGCCCAAAGCACAAAGCCTGTTTGCCATGCTCGCCGCAGTTGGGCTTGCCATTGGCTTTCCATTGCTTTTCACCCCGCGTTCCGGACCCAATGTCGTTGCCGAGTTTGTACTAATCCTAATATTTCTTTTCTCAGCTCATAGTCTTGGAATGATTTTACTTTATGGGCGTAGTGCAACACTTGCCAAGCGGCCCGAACCGACTGAGTTAATGACACTGGCTGCCTTTCGTGAAGGCGGAATGTTGGCTGGTGTTGTAATCGCGGCAATCGCCCCAGCAGTGTTTGTATGGTTCGGCGCTGCGGATGAAGGATATCCAGCATTTGGTCTGTTTTTGGGGGCAATTGCTATTTTGACGGCCATCGTAACTCGCCCAATCTGGCGCCGCCCCCCAAGTGTTGGGGAAAGTTTTTCTTTTTCCGAACTTGCCGGGGCTGGTGCAATACGGCTTTTGATCCTGGCTATTATTAACAGCCTGCCTGTTGCCATAACCTCGACCCTGTTTCTATTTTTTGTCGAGGACCGCCTACAATTGTCAGGCAAAACTGGCCTGCTTTTGATCCTGTTTTTCCTCTGTGCTGGATTAAGCGTGCCTTTTTGGGCAAAGCTTAGTAACCGCATTGGGGGCAAAAATACCCTGCTTATTGCCATGCCCTTGGCTATAGCTGGTTTTGTTGGTGCAGGATTTTTAGCCGAAGGAAACATTATCGGTTTTGCCGCGATCTGTATTGCATCTGGTGCAGCCTTGGGTGCGGATATGGTGGTGCTGCCAGTTATGTTCTCCGTAGCACTTACAAAAGCGGGTTTAAAGGCTTCGGCCGCCTTTGGTATTTGGTCATTTGCCGGTAAGTTGGGACTCGCTTTGGCGGCCTTTATCGTATTACCCTTGCTGGAAAAGAGCGGCTTCACTCCTGGTCAAACTAACACCACAGAGGCACTGGCTACACTTAATATTGCCTATGCCGTAATCCCCTGCTTCCTGAAACTCATCGCCTTGGGCTATGTCCTGACGCTTCCCACAGAGGAACGAAACTTATGAAAATCCTTACATTAATTTTGCTCATAATTGTAACAATCACAGTAGCAAGGAATATGTTTTTAAGCTTTCGCTCTCAGTCACCGGCAGATTATGCGAATACAGGTCCAGATTTTATACTGAAAAAACATCTTTCTGGGCGCATTCTGTCAGAGGGGTTGATCTATGGTCCGAATGGTAAAATGACTAATAGTTTCATTGCTGAAATGCTGGGGGAATGGAATGGTGATACGGGTACATTGACCGAAAATTTCACCTACACCAACGGGCGCAAACAGCAGCGAAAATGGCATCTGACAATAGGCCCAAAAAATACGTTTACGGCAACGGCAGATGATATCTTTGGCACGGCCCAGGGTGTCGTGTCTGGCTCCACTGTTATGCTGACCTATAATATCATCCTGCCCGAAGAGGCAGGAGGGCATACACTCAGTGCGACTGATTGGATGTACCTAACTGCGAACGGAGTAATCATAAACAAATCCGAAATGCGTAAGTACGGGATCAAGGTAGCCGAATTGATAGCTACCATGCGCTCTGATCCTTCAGTCCAGCCGTAATTTTCAATTGATGCAGGCCTACGACCCAAAACACGGAGTAACAATAAAATGACCCGCCCCTTGCCAATACTCGCCTTATCCGTTCTGGCCACAGCAATTGCATTTGCCATGTCCCCATGGTTGAGTGAGGGTTTCGCTGGTTTCTCGCCTGCGCAATTCCCTATTCAGCAGGGTTTCTGGCCTGTGCAGCCTGCGGGTTGGGCCTTTAGCATTTGGGGCGCAATCTATGCCTGGTTAATTTTTGGTGCCGTTTGGGGCCTGATAAATGCACCACACGATCCCAATTGGAGATCTATGCGACGGCCCCTTCTGGTCAGTCTTGGGATTGGCACGTTCTGGGTAACGGCCGCCAACGCATCTCCGGTCCTTGCAACAATTATGATAGTCGCGATGGCGGTTCTGGCCACGTCCGCAATGCTGCGCGCAGGGTTAGAAAATCCAGCTTGGCAGGTTAGGCCAATTGCACTGTATGCGGGCTGGCTGACAGCAGCCACGGGTGTGGGGACAGGTGTAGTCTTGAGTGGATATGGCATATTGCAGCCCCAAACCTCGGCGATGGTTATGCTGAGCTGTGTTCTGATCACCGCCCTTTATGTGCAATCATGCCGACGACAGGAGTGGGCTTATCCTCTCGCTGTTATATGGGCACTTTGTGGGATTATTGCCTCCAACATGCCATCGCAAAATTGGCCAGTCATAGCATTGGCCACACTGGGCGTCCTGACCCTAACGTATCGCACAGTACAGGGGCGATCATGAAAAACTGTTTTTGCTCTTAATCTTAACTATCTGGCATCTTTCGAAACAACATCTGACTGGAGAGTAGTCCACATTCCTTTCGATAGTTTCAAACCCTCGGGGCGGATGTTGCGAACATCTTTAGGGCCACAGTCCATACGCAGCATAAGAATGGTGGTAGCCTACGGTCGCGTCAATGATACGGGGGATCTGTTGCCAGCGTAAGGTTCTATTGAATTTGACATGGTTTCACGAAGCGCCAGCGCATTGATCAGCCCGCGCTGCATAGATGGCTTAAAAAAATAAACACATGTTATATTTTTTACAGACGCTGATACGTTGCTTCCTTTCTAAAGCTTGGTGAACGAACCAAGAAGGGTACGACTTTGCCGTGACGTGCCACTGTTCTGCTTACATTGATACGACCTAACTACCCAATAATCCGTCTCAAAGATGTTTGCGCATAAAGTATTCTGGGTGAGCTATTTTGGTCCAAGGGCGCGTGTGGACCGCAATACAATTATATACAGGAGGCTTGAATGATAAAAAAATTAGTTTTGATTGCCGCAATGATGATCACCTTTCAGGCAAAAGCAGTTGAACTGGATGCCCCATTCGATTCCATTGATGGAGGAACACTATTTCTATCCCAATGGAGTGGTCAGCCGGTTTTTATCGTGAACACCGCCTCAAGGTGCGCTTACACAAAGCAGTATAATGGACTTCAGGGCCACAAACAGGAAGACATTGCGCTGCTACTGCCGTGGAATTTTTAGAAGTGAAGCACCGCTTAAAGTTAATTCTTGCCAAAGGTGAAGATATTGGCAGTTATTCGTGTTCACCATCTTTGCGGCGACCCGATCCTTTCACAAACAGCTTGGGATTTTTAGCAGCTGCGGTGTAAGTTATGACGGTAATCGCTGCTGCAGCTATCAGGACTGAGTGCCCAAGAATGCTAGCAACAAGTACTGTATAGCTTCCGATTGCTACAGCAAAAGCAACTGCCCACATCAGCCCTAACGCCTGCAATACATAATGCCGAATAGCGACATCTGGAATGTGACGAAGAGGGCTTACATCAGAGTTAAATATAAAGTTCCATACGTTGACGATAAGTTGTCTCATCAGATGTTTCCTTTTTGATCCAATAGCCTCAAGCGGACTACAATCTACAAATTGATAATATATACTATATACGGTCAAACGATCATTTTAGATCACTTTGACTTGCTCTTAATACTTAATGTTAACCTTTATATAACGCTGAGATCAGCGCTTAGGTGAGGTACCCCCACATGTCGTTATGTTTTCAGCCGAACTGGACCTGTCACGGAATTGTGCCGCTCCTTTAACCGCGTATTATGCGCAAAA
>OJDV01000764.1_pt1 | contig 10598 bp, 6 predicted proteins | sample 1592911 | NCBI WGS metagenome assembly OJDV01 (sample SAMN05416860, study PRJEB24817) | seawater metagenome | isolation source: Sea water | place: Canada:Atlantic | collected 2013-11 | reverse complement strand
GGCAGCGTCAGATGTGTATAAGAGACAGCTAATGCTCAGGATTTTCCAGAATTAGATAAAAGCCCAATGGATGCGGCATCATTCCCTACAGATTATAAGAATTCTAAAAAGCAGATTAAAATCATTTATAGCAGACCTCAATTAAAAGGACGCTCTCTTGATAAACTAGCTCCAATGGGAGAAGTTTGGAGAACTGGAGCGAATGAAGCTGCTGAAATAACGATTTACAGAACAATGAAATTTGGTGGCAAAGAAATTGCACCTGGCACCTATACATTTTATTTAATTCCTGGAGAAACAGAATGGACTGCAATCCTTAGTACTGATCTAAATGTTTGGGGAAGTTATTTTTACAAACAAAGCAATGATATAGCAAGAGTAGATGTCCCCTTAAATAGGAGCAAGGAATCATTAGAAGCTTTTTCAATTGCGTTTAAAGAATCTAAAGAAGGTGTACACATGCACTTAGGTTGGGGAAATGTTCGAGTAGCTGTTCCGTTCATGTATTAGAAACCATTGTATAGAATTTACATATAAATGTTCCTCAAGTAATTACCTGAGGAACATTTTTTTTATTACAGCCATTTCTATCACCTAATAATCACTTTCTGACTTTTGGTTTTATTTGTACTATTTAATTTTACCACATAGATGCCATCTTCAAAAGCAGATACATCTACTTGATTTGTTAACTGGCTGTCATCTAACTCAATTGTCAACACTAATCGTCCTCTAATATCATATAAAGCAAACTCAGTAGCTTCACTTAGCAGTCCTCTTACAGTTATTACACGTGGTGTTTTTGTTGCAAAAATCTTAAGGTCGTCTATTTCATTTTCTGAAGTCTCTAAAGTTTCATCAGCAAATCTTAAAAAGAAACGTCCTGTACTAGTTAAATCTACATTTGGTGTTATTACAAAATCTGTTTGATTTAATAAGGTAAAGGTATTATTCAAACGATCTTCTAAAAACACATCTGTTGATGCTAGTAAATCAGATTCTGAAATACTAACCGTTATTTGTTCGTTTGCATTTGAATTAATTCCTAAAGGAATGACCATGGATTCAAAATCTTCATTTGGTAAGGACTGAATAGCCATATGAATACCTGCATTCTCTTCAACCAATTCAGAATAAATTGAAAAACCGCCTGCATTATTGCCCCAAACTCCTGCGTCATAACCAGGATCTAATCCTAAAGTTGTGTTTTCAATAAAATAAAAATCAGTGCTTTTAGATGCATTGTTATTTGACAGTTGTAATTTTAAATGGGAATTTACAAATTCATTATTTCGACCTAAAATAAAATCATCACTTGCACCTGTAACTCTCATTGCTGGAGTAAATTCTAAATCATAAAGAGGCGCATTAGTTGGATCTGCACTCACAAAAAACCCTTGACCTGGAGCTATTACTGTAGAAGCTGTTGTAGTAGCCAAATTATAAATGGTCCAGCCATCTAATGCACTTCCGTCATAGCCATAAATAGCTGCAGTTCCTGCATTCATCAATTGAATATTTCTAACTCCAGTACTAACTTCATGATTAAGAAATGTTTGAACATTTAAATAAGATGGATAAGGATTTCCAACAAGATTCCATTCTTGTTCTGCAGGCTCTGTAGGTCCAGAATTTATAATATCAATACTTACAAGAGACTTATTAGCTGTTCCTGTAAAGGTAAATGTACCGTTGTCACTAGATGCAGCTCTATATCCAATTCCAGCATCTAAAGGCGTAGTATCTGTGCCAGCATAGGTTAGATATGTTCCAGTAGTTTTATCAAATGGACCAAATAAATATAATGTCCCATTGTTTAAAATATTAGGATTAACAGAAGCAAAATCATCAAATGCTTGACCAGTCAATGGCGCAGAAATTAAATCATTACTACCAGTTTCACCAGAACCATTAATATTGACATGACGATTGTAGTAAATTGTTCCAGTTATTGAACCATCAAGAATTAAACTAGAGTATGATGTAGATGACGATTCTAAAGTCACTGTTGGTGCTGTTAAAGTCACTCCAGCATTAATCGTGGCATCTGCACCTTCTCTCACTTTTAAACTTAATACAGACACATCTGACGCTATAATAGTAGATTCACCTTCCATAACCACAGCATTTTTAATACCAGTATTTGGTGTTGGTGTTTCATTCCAAGAATCATTGTCATAGACCAAATGATTAACGATTTGATTAGAACCACTCATTCCTGGAGACCCTAAATCTGGTGCATCAATGCCTTCTGATCTTTTGGCTGCTGCCCATAAGTTTCCATCGTTATTATCTTGAATATTACTACCTACATATTCCATAGAAGCACCTGTTGGATTTGGCCAAACTGGTCCACCATCATAGGACGTGATGTCTATTTGGGTGTTTTCACCATCTTCTAAAATAAGCACATCTGCCGTGTTATTTAGTATCGTACTTGTATACTGATAATCTACCACCACATTACCATTGCTTGCTAAAACACCATTACGTGCTAAGACTACAAAACCATCTGAAGGTATAATTACATCACTCGCAATAACGTGTGGTGTGGCATCTGCCAAATCATCTTTAATGCTCCAACCTTTTAAATTAACAGGCAATTTTGTTGGATTATACACTTCAAAATATTCTCCGTTTGCATCTGAAACCGCATCTGGATTTTGCATGATTTCGGTAATGATGACGTCTATTTTTTCTTGCGGACTTATAAAGCCTTCAGACACATAGGTGTTAGCAACGGTTAACTCTTGTACATGGACTTCACCAATAGTGTAGAGCACTTTGGTATTGCCCACTTTTACGTTGTCGCCTCCACTATCAACACCACTTTTATATAGCGTTTGCGCTTGGCAAAAACTAATGGCAATTAAGCTGGTAATTACTGTTTTTAATATGTGTTTCATATTGTTTTATTTTTTTAATTAAAAAGCGCGAACAGGACGTACTTGTAAAGTATGAATTTTAGCGAAATTGTTTTCATTTCCAGAACCAAATCCCCTAATAAACGCGTTATTACTTCCGTTTTCATAAGAACTCCAATAGTTACCCGTCTGAAAACCACCTATATTTCCTGAATCTCCTGGACCAGTATTATTTCCATTTTGATCTGAATCCGCGAGATTAGTCCACATTAATTGTAATTCGAACCTTGATGGTAAAAACCAATCACTGTAGGTTCCATCATCATAGTTATCACATGCCTCGCCTGCCAATGTAAAACCGTCTGCCATATGACAAGCATTATTAACAATAGCCGTTGTATTAGCCTGTCCACTACCTACTGCAGCAGCCGTACCAACTCCTGTCCCAGCGCATCCCCAAGAACTTGCTGGTAAATCTGCTGTTGCAGCTATCAAACCATGTTCACCACTAGCATCTAAATAAAAAATATAGCCTCCTTTATAGAAATCTCCTAAGGCTGGAGCGGCACTTGCCGTTCCTCCTATGATATTAGTCCATTCTGTACCGTTATATACTTGAACTTCTCCATTGTCACCACAATTGGTGCACCAGACGATTAAACCTGCAGCCACTGGTGCTGCAATTGAATTACGTTCAACCTCCGACATACGAGGAGGTAGAAATCCTTTCGTTGTAGAGCTTACATCTAATTGTGCTGAAGGGTCTGGACTTGTGGTACCTATTCCTATATCGCCATCGACATCATTTATAGAACCGTCAACTAAACTTGTACCATCCCAATTAGGAACTGTATTGGTAGTAACTGAAGCAACTTTTGGATCTGTTTCATCTGCAGAAGTGAATAATACTGGTAAATCAGTTAAATTATTATAACTTTCACTAAAGAGTGTTGGCTGATTGGTTAAATTGTTATAATCACCATTAAACAAAACTGGTACATTAGAAAGATCATTATAATTGCCACTAAATACAGCATCTATATAATTAGCATCTGCATACTCTTTCGTCACTAAAGCTTTAGCATTTGTAATTTGCGAGATCTCAAAACTTGGTGCCGTAATCACACCATCATCATTTACTTTAAAAACCTGATTAGCTGAACCATTTTGGACAACGAAATCACCCGTTTCATTTTCGTCATAATCTAACTGTATATGGACAGCATCATAACTGCGAAGAAAAATATCACTTCCTAAATAATTCGGGTCTGAAGAAATAATACCATCATCGCCAGAAGTTGTATTTTGGGTACCACTTACAATAATATCTGGAGCAGAATCAACTCTTGCTGTTAAGGTTCCGTTTAGTGTTGCATTGCCATTTTTTAAAATGACTAAGGCGTCACTTGTTGCACCATTCTCTCCATTACCAACAACTAATAGACGATCTAAAGCATTAAAAGCGGTCGCACTAAATGGTGTTGTAGGCACATTATAGGATCCTAAAGTGGTTTGTCCATAACTCTCGGCAATTGAATTTCTTCCCATTGACGTTGAAAAATTTCCTGAGGCTATTGATCCACTACCCATTGCTGTTGAAACAACACCTGTAGCGTCCGTATTCAAACCCATTGCTGTTGAATTATTACCTGTGGCTTCCGTATTCTGACCCATTGCTGTTGATTGAGCACCAGATGCTATAGTTTGATATCCCATTACTGTTGAATGAGCACCAGAAGCTGTAGTTTGACGACCCATTGCTGTTGCATAGTTTGCAGATGCAGTTGTCGCAGCTCCCATTGCTGTTGCATTATCTCCTGTTGCAGTAGTTGAACGACCCGTTGCTGTTGAATATGCTCCTGAGGCAATGGTTAAAAACCCCATAGCTGTTGCATTCGTGCCACTTGCTGTATTAGAAGCAGATTCAATTCCTGAGTTACTGGTCGTATTAAAATTAACAGGCGTATTCGTTAAATCATTATAATCTCCAGTAAAAATATTTTCTGCTGTTTTAGCACTCAAGGCATAAGGTACTGCATTAAAACCTGTTGTACCCATATCTGTAAGACCAGAGCCTGAGTTAATTTGTGTATTTAAAAAATAGTCGTCATTTGACCAATTAATATTGGCATAAATACCACTGTTAACTGCACCATCACCTATATTAATAATGATGATACCATTGGCATCTGTAGTTGGTGTGTGTGTTTCTTGATACACATTATTAGTTTCTCCTGCACCTTCATAAATAATAAATTGCACAGTCACTTGTGTATTAGCCACAACGGCGTTACTGGCATCTTTAATTAGTGCTTTGTAATTGATTCGGTTAGATTGTGCCATTGTTGTTATTGTAAACAATAAGAGCAATACGAGTGTAATTTTTTTCATTTTAGTATTGGTTTCAGTTTGTAAAATCTTTAGTTAACATATAAGACCTTTGCACGACTTAGTTCGCAAAGATTCTTTGATTCTACTCGAATGTAGACTTAAATAACATTAAATCTACATCTATTGTACGAATGGAAAATCAAGTGGTCATGTCACCATTAGATCAACGAATTGACCGTTGGATAGCTCTTGACATTTTGATAAACAAGCAGAACAATGCAAGCGTAATTCTCTTTACTTAATTTTGATTTTTATTTAGCACTATAAATCAACGCTGATTTCCTAGGGAAGAAGAAAACGAATCTTTAGATATCATCTAAGGCCTTAGCTGATATCAGTTGGCAAGGAATGTACTTTTATGATTACGAATAGTTTATGTTTATGAAGCAAGCAATACTTAGTTGACGCAAAAACTACGTAGTACTACGTAGTTGAAAAAAAGCTACAATTCACTAATAATTAACGAATTCTATATTTTCTTTTGCCCAATTGGTAAGGATATCTTTCTCTTTTACAAGACCCAATTTTCCAATAATATTTGAACGGTGTTTGTCTATTGTTCTCATGGACAATGACAATAATTCTGCGATGTCTTTTGAAGATTTTCCTTCGGCAACGAACCTCACGATTGTGCGTTCCGAAGATGACAATAATTTCATTTTTTCTAATTGTGGAGCGACTTCATCATTAAAAATACTATCGAAAACGACACTAAAGTATGAAGTTCCCTTATACACACTTTGAATACAATTATGTAATTCTACAAATGGTTCGTCTTTTAAGATGTAACCCGAAATATTCAATTTTTTCGCTTTATATACAAAGGCTTTTTCTTTATGTGATGTGAGGATGATAAATTTAGTATCTGAACCTTTTTCTTTACATTTCTGGATGACTTCAAATCCTGTAAGCAATGGCATTTGTTCATCTAAAACGGCTATATCCGGTTTTAAGTCCATAATCTTATCTAAAGCTACTGCTCCATTTTCTGCAGATGCAAGGACTTCGTAATTATAATCTTTAAGTTGATTGACTAAACCATTTAATAAAATGGGATGATCGTCTGCTACAATTAATGTGATATGACTATTCATTTTTAAACTGGTATTTGAACTAATATGGATGTCCCTTCTGTTGGTTTACTTTTAATAGAAAAACTGCCTTTTAACATACTGATGCGTTCTGCCATGGTTTTTAAACCCAAACTATTTTGTGTAATCTTGTTACCAACATCAAAACCTTGACCGTTATCTTTTATTAAGATTTTAATGCCGTCGCTTTGTTTCAAAATATTGACAATTAGTGTTTTTGCATTGGCATGTTTCAGCACATTATTCACAGATTCTTGTATAAACCTGTAAAAGTTGAGTGATTCAATGTCATTAAAACGCTCATTAACATCGTCGATTTCTAAAGAGATAAACATCTCTGTTTCTTCGTCTAAATCTAATAATAATTGTTCAATACTATCTGTAAGTCCGAGTTTTGCAAGCGTCACAGGATACAAGTCTCTAGAAATGCTTCTCACTTCTTCTAAAGCATCATGAGCAAGCTTAGACAATTCTGGTTGATTTGTATTTTGAGCTTTCATTTTCAGAAGCGTTATTTGCTGACCAACGCCATCGTGCAAATCTTTTGCTATTCTTGTACGTTCTTCTTCTTGAGTTGTAATGAGCTCTTGCGAAAACACTTGTTGTCTTAACTGTCTTCTTTTTGCATTTAAAAAAGAACGGTAGACTAAAATCCCACCAAATAGCACTAGAAAACCTAAAGACCCAAATAGTAATAGTTGGTTTTTATTTTTATTCTTAAGGTTTAAGACAACAATACTTGCCTTTTGGTTTTCAATTTCTAAATCTCGTTTTTCTGTTTGGTAAAGCGTTTGGTAATAGGCTAATGATTTTAATTTTTGAACACTTGACAACGAATCTTTAATAGTATAATGATTTAAAATATGCTTTTTATAATTAATCTGGTCTCCATTGGCTTGGTATGCCTCAGCCAAATATTTTTCGGCAGAAACGATATCACCAACATGTGCTTTTTTGTTTTTTAATATAGATATTAACCCTACGCTATTTTTTATAGCATTTTTATAATCGCCTTTTGTAAATGCTAGCACTCGTTTTGCTTTTACAAGTTCTTCTTTTAGTCTTTCAGTTTCGTCTTTTTGGTAAATGGCTTTTAGCTCTTCAAAATAGGTTTCAGCTTTTGCTATGCTATCATTTTCGCAATAGGCATGAACTAACTGCGACAAAATCCTAGGCTTTACTCCATAACTATTATTTGTTTTTTCATTGGCTAAAAAGCACGCTTTAATATTTATTAATTGCTTTTTAAAATCTCTGGTTTTCTTATTGTCTTCAGCTGCATTGAAATATAAGTTTGATAAGGCTCTATATCGATCTGTATCGCCAATCATTAGGATTGATTCCTTTCGTTCTTTTTCAGCCTCTTCAAAAAAAGCATTTCTACTATACAGAATTGCCAGTGCATTTTTTGCTCCAAGAATATTAGTGGTGTCTTTTAATTTTAAAAATATACTTGAGGCTTCTTTTAGATGCTTAGAGGCTTCAGAAAATTCTCCTAATTCAGATTCATTATACCCTGTATACATTACCGCATAGGCATGTAGCTTTTCATCTTTTGCTTTTAATGCATAATCTTTAGCGATTGCATAATACTCAAATGATGTATCTAAATCACCAGTATAGTAATAACTATCTGCTGCATTTAAATACATATAACCTATAGGACCAAAATCTGTTCCTTTACTTAATTTTTCATTATAGGTTTTGAATAATTTGAGTCCTTCTTCTGGTTTCCCTAAATAATTATTTTGAAACCCAATTAAATCGGTTACTCTTCGCGTTGCAAGGCGTAAGGAATCTAATGTTATCGCTAAAGAAATGGTTTGACGCACAATAGAATCATATTTTAATTCGGAATTACGATAGGTGAGTTTTGTTAAACTGTCTAGCCAGAAAAGGCGATCTCCTTTTTGAGTTTGTTGAATTTTAGAATTAGCAAATTCAATTTTAGTCTGTAATTCTATATCCTGCGCTGTTATTTGGAGCCCAAATAATAAAACAACAGTGATAAGAATGTACTTCATAACAACCAAGATAGCTTGTAAGATAATTCTTTTAAATTAAAATTATGGATTTACACTCTAATAGTTTAGTCCAGCTAGAATAACAATTTGGTTATAAGTATTTTAAGGAATATTTAAATACTTATGGGTTTGAAGAGATACTTTCCATTTGGGATTTGCCATGACATAGTCTACGATCTGCGGAACTACTTTATCGCGTTTACTCCATTCTGGTTGCAAATATAAAATGCAATCTTTGTTTACTTTCTTTGCTTGTTCTTCGGCAAAACGGAAATCGTCTTTATTGTAAATGATGCACTTTAATTCGTGTGCTTCTTTATAGACTTCTTCTGTAGGTAATTTCATTTTTTTTGGAGAGAGACAAATCCAATCCCAAATACCAGATAATTTATAAGCACCAGACGTTTCAATATGCGTTTGAACACCTTTCGCTTTTAACTGCGTTGTTAGGGGATTCATATCCCACATTAATGGTTCTCCACCAGTAACAACAATAGTATTACTATACTTTACAGCATTTTCGACAATGATTGAAGTTTCAGTAGGTGGATGTAATTCTGCTAACCAACTTTCTTTAACGTCACACCAATGACAACCAACATCGCAACCACCAATTCTTACAAAATAAGCTGCAGTTCCTTTGTGATAACCTTCACCTTGAATGGTATAAAATTCTTCCATTAAAGGCAATAGTATTCCTTTGTCGATTTGTTCTTGTCGTTCTCTTCTAGTCATAGCCTGCAAATGTATAAAATAGTCATCAGTATTCCGTAAGCAGTATGCAGTAATTTTTGGGTAATAGCTTTTATAGCTGTAAACGACAGAATGAAGATTGTATACTGAAGACTGGGACTGAAAAGTATTTCATACTTGATTAAAATTACACTATTTTTATGCAAAATTTGAATCATGAGTAGAACGGACGATTTTTTAAAAGAAATCACAGACGGAAACACCAACAAAGGTGACTATATCACTTTAGGGTCTGCAATGTTAGATGGAGAAACACTCGCTAATGCATTTGTAAATATACCTTTAAAAACCATGAATCGACATGGTTTAATTGCTGGTGCAACTGGTACTGGTAAAACAAAAACATTACAGGTATTAGCAGAAAATTTAAGTGAAAAAGGCATTCCTGTTTTATTGATGGATATTAAAGGAGATTTGAGTGGTTTAGCTAAACCAAGTCCTGGACATCCAAAAATCGATGAACGTCATGAAAAAATAGGCTTACCCTTTGATTCGAAAGCATTTCCTGTTGAAGTCATGACTTTGTCTGAACAAGATGGTGTACGCTTAAGAGCAACCGTAAGTGAATTTGGCCCTGTATTATTATCTCGAATTTTAGATTTATCTGATGCGCAATCTGGTGTTGTAGCAGTGATTTTTAAATATTGTGATGACAATAAGTTACCGCTTTTAGATCTTAAGGATTTCAAAAAAATATTACAATATGCAACCCAAGAAGGGAAAGCAGAATTTACTGAAGCCTACGGAAGAATTTCAACGGCATCTACAGGAGCAATTTTGAGAAAAATTGTTGAATTAGAACAGCAAGGTGCCAACTTATTCTTTGGTGAAACGTCATTTGAAGTAGATGATTTGTTACGTGTTAATGACGAAGGAAAAGGGTACATCAATATTATTAGATTAACAGATATTCAAGATCGACCAAAGTTGTTTTCAACATTCATGTTGAGTTTACTGGCTGAAATATATTCTACATTTCCTGAGCAAGGCGATAGTGGTCGTCCAGAATTGATTCTATTTATTGACGAAGCACATTTAATTTTTAATGAAGCGTCAAAAGCCTTATTAAATCAGATAGAAAGTATAGTTAAACTGATTCGTAGTAAAGGAGTTGGTTTGTATTTCGTCACTCAAAATCCTACAGATGTTCCTGAAGCTGTTTTAGGTCAACTCGGACTTAAAGTTCAACACGCCCTTAGAGCGTTTACAGCGAAAGACAGAAAAGCAATTAAATTAACGGCTCAAAATTATCCAGATACGGACTATTACGATACTGCAGATGTATTGACTTCTTTAGGAATTGGAGAAGCACTCGTTTCAGCATTAAATGAAAAAGGAAAACCGACTCCATTAGCTGCAACTATGATGCGAGCTCCAATGAGTAGAATGGATGTGTTAACTGAAAGCGAATTGGGCGCACTTTTAGGACTGTCTCTTATACACATCTCCGAGCCCACGAGACAGGCAGAAATCTC
>OJDV01000763.1_pt1 | contig 10600 bp, 9 predicted proteins | sample 1592911 | NCBI WGS metagenome assembly OJDV01 (sample SAMN05416860, study PRJEB24817) | seawater metagenome | isolation source: Sea water | place: Canada:Atlantic | collected 2013-11 | reverse complement strand
GATCTACACAGAGTAGATCGTCGGCAGCGTCAGATGTGTATAAGAGACAGAGGTGGAATTTTTGCAATTTTTGCTTATAAATTATTAGTGATGGTCCCTTTATTATCATTTTTACTACTCTTAACCCTATTTGTCGGATTCTTATTTGGGAGTAAACTATTTTCTAAAAACAAATTGGCTGCAATATTCGGCACAGGCTTTTCAACTTTTTTATTGATATTAGGATCTGTAACCTCTTCAGATTCTGAAGCAGGATCAGAAGTTTGGTCTAGAGTTGTCCAAATAACTATTGCTGTTTTATATGTAGTTATAGCTTTTAGAATTATCAGCTATTTTGAAGAAAATAAAAAATCAAACCTAAAATTACAATGAGACTTACTAAATTAAAAGTATCGGTAATTTTAATAACGACAGTTTTACTTGTTAATTCTTGTAAAGTTGGTGAAGATTATAAAAGGGCAGAGCAAAATTTACCTGAGACCTTTAGACAAGATACGACGCTATCTGACCAATCGATTGCAAATATTCCTTGGTGGGAATTATTTAAGGATCCTGTTTTGGTCGATTTAATAAATGTTGCCATAAATAATAACAAGAGTATCAATTCATCTTTGGCAAGGTTAAAAGAATCTTATTTATACTTTGATTTATCTAAATCTGACTTTTATCCAAGTGTAAATTATGCTGCGGGTGTTTCAACAAACACCAATTCAATAACTTCAGATTTTTCAAATTCGGTAAATGTAGGAGTTAATGCTTCTTATACAGTTGATTTATGGCATAGAATAAAAAGCTTAAATGATGCTGCGTTGCAAGAGTACCTTGCATCTGAAGAGGGACATAGAGCATTGACTATTAACATTATCACATCAATGGCTGTAGCTTATATATCTCTAAGAGATTTAGACAATAGGCTTATTATTTCTGAAAAAACTGCAAAAAATTATACTGAGAATCTAGATGTGATGCAAGCTCGTTTTGATGGTGGATTTGTTAATGAAGTTGATTTAACTCAGGCAAAAATTCAATTAATTGAAGCGGAAGCTACAATTGAAACAATAAATAGATCTAGAGTTCAATTAGAAAACGGTATCAGTGTTCTTATGGGAACCACCTCCAAAGATATTCCTAGAGGACTTCCCTTAAATGAACAAATTTCACTGCCCAATGTTCCAACTGGTATTCCTTCAGAATTAATTTCTAAAAGACCTGATGTGATGCAAGCTGAACGTAAATTAGAAGCCCAAACAATTCGCATAGGTGCTGCTGAAGCATTAAAATACCCATCTTTAACTATAAGTTTAAATATGGGAACTCAATTGTTAAACCCTACTTCTCTTTTTGCTGATTTAGGAGCTCAATTATTGGGACCAATTTTTAATGGAGGAAGAATTAAAAAAGGAGTTGAAATTGAAAAGGCTAGAACAGAACAATTATTATATAACTATCAATTAACGTATCTTTCAGCTATAAAAGAAGTTGAAGACGCTATGATAGCTCAAAATACGTATAACAAAGAGTATTTATTACGTAATCAACAAATGGAATTAGCTACAAAAGCAGCTCAATTATCTTGGGTAAGATATGACGGTGGACTAACGAGTTACTTAGAAGTTCTTTCATTACAAGAAGCACAATTCATTTCAGAATTAAAAGCTTCATCATCTTTGCAACAAGAAGTATTATCAATTATAGAATTATATCAAGCACTTGGTGGTGGTTGGTAAAAAAACAGTATAACAATCTAAAAAAAACCATTATGAAATCTTTAAAATCTAACGTTACCATTGACACTTTTTTAAAAATTGTTGTTCTTTCAATTTTAATAATATGGAGTTTTTACATCGTAAAACCTTTTGTATTATTATTGATGTGGTCTATTATAGTTGCTGTTGCATTATATCCTTTATACAATAAGGTCGCAATGTTGCTAAAAGGAAAAAAGAAAGGCCTTCTAGGAACCTTATTTATTGTAGTATTAATAGGTTTAATTCTTTTGCCAACTATTAGTATTACAGGTTCTATTGTAGAGTCATCTACTGAAATTTATACTAATTTTGAAAACGGGTCTCTTGAAGTTCCACCTCCAAATAGTTCTGTATCTGAATGGCCATTAATTGGAAAAAAACTTTATAATGCCTGGGCTAATGCTTCTAAAGACATGGAAAGTTTCATTTTTAATCACCCAGATGAAATTAAAAGTTCTTTAGGTTGGTTTTTTGATTCTATAAAAGGACTGGTTGGAGTTGTTTTTCTTTCTATTATCGCATTGATAATTGCGGGAGTATTTATGTCATCTGCTGAGGATGGCTATAAAACTGGAGTAAAGTTTATGGATAAATTAATGGAGGGTCAAGGAAAAGATTTAATGAAAATGTGCACCAATACTATTCGTAGTGTTGTAAAGGGAATTTTATTAGTTGCAGTAATACAAGGGATTTTAGCATTTGCTGGATTTTCAATGATTGGATTGGATAATACAGCAGGATTATTAGCGGTTATTGTAATTTTTGCAGCAATCATACAAATCCCTGTGGCTCTTATAGTATTGCCCATTATAGTATATGTTTTTTCTTTTGCAGAAACAACACCGGCTATCATTTTTGCTGTATATATGATTTTAGTTGCATTATTAGACAATGTCCTAAAACCGATGCTATTAGCAAAAGGATTGCAAACCCCTATGATTGTAATTTTAATTGGAGCTATTGGCGGAATGATATTTCAAGGAATATTGGGACTTTTTATTGGTCCTGTAGTTCTAGCTATATTACACAACTTATATACAAGCTGGGTAAATAATACTGAAATAGCGTAATACCGTTTATGAGAGTTAGAAGTTTGTTGAATTTTATATTTAAAAAAAATATAAAATTCAACAAATGCTATTTATTGTTACTAGAAATGTCATTTAAAGCCTTTTCATAAATAGCTTCATACAAGGGAACAATTTCTTTTGTTTCAAATTTCTTAGCGATCTCTTTTGATTTCCTTTTGAATTTTAAAAGTATTGCTTTATCATTTAAAATTTTAAAAGCATTACGGGTCATATCGTCAACATCACCAACATCACTTAAGTAACCGCTTTCTCCGTGAATATTAACCTCAGCAAGACCACCTGCATTACTTGATATTACAGGCACACCACAAGCCATTGCCTCTAATGCAACCAAACCAAAACTTTCGTGTTCTGATGGAAGAATAAACAAATCACTAAAACATAAAATTTTATCTACTTCGTGGCTATTACCAACAAAAAGTACTTTTTCTGTTATTCCTTTCTTAGCACATAATTTCTCTAATGATTTCTTTTCAGGTCCATCTCCTACAATCACTAACTTAGCTGGCATTTGTTTTTGAATTCTATCAAAAATTTCAATAACATCATCTACGCGTTTAACCTTTCTAATATTACTAATATGAGTAATGATTTTTTCGTCCTCAGTTGCTATCAATTCACGTTCACATTCTGAATATGGATTGTCATATTTTTTAGTATCAATAAAATTGGGCACTACATGAATTTCATTTTTAATATCAAATAAACGTAAGGTATCTTCTTTTAAACTTTGAGAAACCGAAGTAACCGCATCACTATTATTAATACTGAAAGTTACCGCAGGTTTGTAAAATGGGTGATTCCCTACTAAAGTGATATCTGTACCATGAAGAGTTGTCACCATAGGAATGTATATTCCTTCTTCAGCCAACATTTGTTTCGCCATATAACCTGCATACGCATGTGGTATTGCATAATGTACGTGAACCAATTCAATTTCATGAAGTTTCGCCATATTTACCAGTTTACTTGATAAAGCAAGCTCATAGGGTTGATAATGAAAAAGAGGATAACTTGGTACCGTTACCTCATGATAATGCACGTTACTATGCAATAATTGCAAGCGAACAGGTTGTTTATAAGTAATAAAATGTATTTCGTGACCGTGTTCAGCCAAAGCAATACCTAATTCAGTAGCAACAACGCCACTTCCTCCAAATGTGGGATAACAAACAATAGCAATTTTCATATAGATATCCGTTATTACGGTCGTATTAAAATGAGTTGTATTAATTAAATGAATTGAAATTAATCTTCAATTGCTTGATAAATTAACTCTTGAATATCACTTCTTAAATTATTTTTAATGATCTTCCTGTTGGTAGCATCTGGATACGTTCTATTAGATAAAAAAACATAAATGATATCTTCTTCTGGATCTGCCCAGGTAAATGTACCTGTAAATCCACTATGTCCAAAACTATCCATCGATACACAACCACAAGTTGGTCCAACATCTCCTAGTTGTGGTTTGTCGAAACCAACTCCTCTCCTTACATCAATATCGCAAAAATTACAAGTATTAAATAAATCGATGGTTTCTTTTTTTAAATAGGTCTTATTTCCATAACTCCCATTCCAAAGATACATTTGCATAATTTTTGCAATATCATTGGCATTACTAAACAATCCAGCATGTCCGCTAACGCCACCTAACATAGCAGCTCCTTGATCATGTACATACCCTTGAACCGTTTGCATTCTAAAGTAATTATCGTCTTCTGTTGGGGGAATCTTATCTTTTGAAAATTTTTCTAATGGTAAATACGTGGTGTTATTTGCTCCTAAAGATTTATAATAATGCTCTTGGACTAAATCTTGCATGGTTTTGTTATAATGACGCTCTAAGTATTCTTTAAGTAAATAATAAGGTAAATCACTGTACTTATACTTTAATTTAGGATTCAAATCACTTTCCATAATCCTCAGATAAATAGAGTCTTTCATATCATTACGCATATATAAATCATTCGCAACTTGTATTCCATACTCTTTTGATTTATTTTTTGAATAATATTTAAGATCCGGTTGTTTTAAGGAATCTAACGTTTTAGTATAAAATGGAATCCAAGACTTAATTCGTGCATAATGAGACAACATTTTTTTTAAGGTTATATCTTCTTTGTTAGACCCCATATATTCGGGTAGTAACTCTGATATTTTTGTGTTTAAACTAATTGTTCCATTGCCTACTAATTTCATCACCATCGGTAATGTCGCTAGTATTTTAGTTAGAGAAGCCACATCATAAATGTCATCTTCTGAAACTTTTATTTTCTTTTTTTGAGTATGATAACCAAATGTTTTATGATAGATTACTTTACCTTTTCTGGCTACCAAAATTTGAGCTCCAGGCATCATATCCTCATTCAAACCAATATTTGCCAAGGAATCTATTTTATTTAATTTTTCTGAATTAACTCCTACACTCTCAGGAGTTCCATATTGTAACCTATTCTGTTCTCTTGTAAAATTAGTTGTTTGAATAGGAAATTTTTCTCCAATAGAAACAGGAAGGGAACCTTTTGCTGTAATGGCTCCAAAAATGAGTTGTGCAGAAAGTTCTTGAGATACTTTACTGTTTTGATAAGACATAATAATACCATCAATATTTGAAGGAACAGTAACATCTAACAGTGCATAAGGCCTTGCAAATACATCTAAAATCACTTTATTATTTCGTGCAATTTCATAGAGCCTTGTTAATTCAATTTCGGTAAACTTATATCCTTTCCATGGGTTTTCATTAGATTTATGAAAGCCAATGATAGTCACATCATACTCTTTTAATTTTTCATTATACTCATCAACTGTTTTCGCCTTTACCCAATCAACCTTAGCATATTTTTGTAATTGACTTAAAAAAGAGCCACCAGAATCATTTCCAAAATGAACATAAGCAATTCTAGTATTTTCTAATTTTTTAATAGGAATAGCAAGACGTTCGTTTTTTAATACCGTTAAGGCATTTTCCATAGCCTCTTCATATATCATCTTATCTTTTGGTGTGTTTAAGTCTTCAACCAAATTATCTAAATCAACTGGTTGATAATTATTTAAACCTACTTTATACTTTGCGAATAATATTTTTTTTACAGAACGAGCTAAACGTGGTTCCAATATTCTTCCATCATTATAAGCATTCATGATAATTTGATGCGCTTTGGGTATGCTTTCAGAAATTAATAAAACATCATTTCCAGCCAAGAAAGCTGCTAAATCTATCTCACCTGGTTTTTTAAAATTAGCGGCTCCTTTCATATTCAATGCATCGGTAAAAACCAAGCCATTAAATCCCATTTCTTTTTGTAATAAATTGGTAACGATATCTCTAGAAAGAGAGGAAGGAAAATTAGATCTTGCTTCTAATGAAGGAACATTAAGATGTGCAACCATTACACTACTCAAACCTTCTTGAATTAACCTTTTGTAGGGATACAACTCAATGCTATCCAGCCTATTTTTTGAAAATGATATGGTAGGTAATGTTTTATGAGAATCTTTTTCGGTATCTCCATGACCCGGAAAATGTTTAGCATTTGCCAAAACTCCAGCACTTTGCATTCCTCGCATATAAGCCAAAGCCTTTTCGGTTACATTATCTCGATCTTCACCAAAGGATCGATTTCCAATAATTGGATTGTTAGGATTGGTATTAATATCAACTACTGGAGAAAAATTAATATGCATACCAATTCTTTTGGTATGCTCCCCTATTTGTTTTCCAACTTTGTATATGATGTCATTATTGGTAATAGCACCAAGAGTCATATTCCATGGGTAAGCAAAGGTAGAATCCAATCGCATTGCTAAACCCCATTCGGCATCCATGGCCATTATTAAAGGAGTTTTTGAAATACCTTGATAATGATTATTAAGTTTTGCTTGACGTTTTGGGCCTCCTTTTGAAAAAATGATTCCACCAATATGCTGGTTTTTAATTAAAGAATCAATTTTATCGGTTTTAGATTTTGGGTCACTCGAAAAAACATCTACCATAAATAATTGCCCGACTTTTTCTTCAAGAGTCATGGAACTATAGATACTATCTACCCATTTTTTTTGATTGAGTTGATCTTTTTTAACAAGCAGAGGATATACTTGTTGAGAAATACCAGAACTATAAAAGAATAGTATTAGTAAGATTAGAAGCAGTTTTTTCATATAAGAAATGGTAACAATAACTATGCTAGAAATCTATTGTGCCAACTATCTTTTGCAGGAACTTCCCAATTCTCTATATAATCTAATTTGGTATTTACCAAATTGTTAAATACCACAGTGTTCTTAGAAACTGATTTAGCTTTAGCCATCTTTTTAAAGTCAGCAAGTGATTTGTGAGCTATAAATTCACCATTATAAAAGGTAACATTCATTTTATCCATTAAATCAATTCCAAACTCTTTTTCTAAGGATTGAATAAAGTATACAGAGGCATCTATACTGCAACCAGAAGCTGAAGCATTTTCTTGGTTAAGTCCTAAAACTATAAAGCGATTGTATTTAATTTCATAACCAGCATCCAAGTCTTTGCCATGAGCAGTCCATTGCTTTAAAAACTCGATAACTTTTGGTTCTATTATTGAAACTTCTTCAGCACTAAATTTTCTATTAGATTGATATATCCAAATTCTAGATTCTTCAGGTAATTCTTTAAACTCTTTTATCATTATTATAATTCGTCAGCATTAATTATCATTTCTGCAATATCCAAAACTTCTACTTCACCCTCTTTTTCTTTTACTTTTACACCATCGGTAACCATTGTATTACAAAATGGACAACCTGTAGCAATAATAGAAGGTTTTGTTTCTATTGCTTCTTCTGTTCTTTCTACAAATATTTCTTTATCACCTGGTTCAGCATCTTTAAACATTTGAGCCCCTCCAGCTCCACAACACAATCCCTCAGATTTGCATCTTCGCATTTCAATAAGTTCTACTTCTAATTTTCTAAGTAGATCTCTTGGTGCCTCATATTCGTTATTCGCACGACCTAAATAACATGGATCATGGTAAGTGATTCTTTTTCCTTTAAACTTCCCTCCTTCAACTTTTAATCTTCCTTCATTTAAAAGGTCTTTTAAAAATTGTGTATGGTGCATTACTTCATAATTACCTCCCAAGTTTGGATATTCATTTTTCAATGTATTGAAACAGTGTGGACAGGTAGTCACTATTTTTTTTATTTCATATCCGTCTAAAACCTGAATATTCATCATTGCCTGCATTTGAAACAAGAACTCGTTACCAGCACGTTTTGCAGGATCTCCAGTACAACTTTCTTCCGCGCCTAATACAGCAAAATCTATATTTGCTTTATTTAATATTTTTACAAATGCCTTTGTGATTTTTTTTGCTCTATCGTCAAAACTTCCAGCACATCCTACCCAGAAAAGTACTTCGGGTTGTTTCCCTTGAGCCATAAATTCGGCCATTGTTGGTACTTTTAATGTATCACTCATTTTTTATATTTTTCTTTGCCAGTATTGTGTTCTTCCAATTAATGAAATTCCAATATAGCCTCTTAATTTTAATTTATTATTGCCTTCTAATTCTAAATAACATTTATAAGTTTTACCATTATTAGGGTCTAAAACGGTCCCGTCATTAAACTCATCATCATCTTCAATTAAATTTTCTATAATTACCAAGCCAATTACTGGTTTGTTATAATTATCTCCTTCACACATATCACAAACAGAATCTATAGGATCTTTAAAAAGTTGCGTGATTTTACCAAAGTATTGTTCTCCTGTTTTATAAATTTCAACAACCGATAATTTATCTCCCGTTACATCATCAATAGTTTCCCATTCACCTATAATTGATTGTGCATTTATAGTAGAATAAAATATAAAGAATAAGATGATTGATAGGTATTTCATATTCATTAACTAATCCTCAAAAACTTGTATTGTTACTTTCTTATCCACTAAATCCGTGAATTTTCCTTTGTATTGGGTTGCTTTTACTAGATGATTATCTACCCAATGATAATTTCCTCCACGAGGTTTTCCCATTAGCATAGAATGGTATTTAAAACCATGTTTTTTCAACCAAGTCTCAGTGTATTCTCTATGTTCTTCGGTACGAGAAGTGAAAAAACAAATCACATGTCCTTCATCATACCATTTGTTCAATGTTATTAGTGCGTCTGGATATACATTAGCTGTTAACATTCTTTCTGGCTCTTCATTTGGAATGTCATCACAAATAGTACCGTCAATATCAATTAAATAATTTTTAATACCACCTGGAAGTATTGGACTTATGTGTTCTCCTGCTAATACTTTATCATGTAGTAACTTTTCTACTTCTTCATTTTTCATATTATTCGTTTTTCCAGTTTAATCTGTCCATTTGATTATAAGGCCAAGGAGCTCCGTTGTTTTCAATATTGGTCATTGAAACATTAAGCTCATTTGGTGCTGCAGATTGCTCCATAACTAAATATTGGCGCATATCCATAATAATAGATAATGGATCAATACTTACTGGACATGCTTCTACACATGCATTACAAGTAGTACAAGCCCAAAGCTCTTCTCTTGAAATATAATCGTCTAATAATTGTTTATTATCTGGCTTAAACTCTCCATTGGTATCTATGTTTTTTCCAATTTCTTCAAGACGGTCTCTAGTATCCATCATGATTTTTCGTGGAGATAACTTTTTTCCTGTTTGATTGGCTGGGCAATTGTCTGTACAACGGCCACATTCCGTACAAGTATAAGCGTTTAATAATTGGGTTCTACTTAAATCAATGACATCACTAGCTCCAAATTTTGCTGGAACCTCTGCTCCTTCTGCTGGTGCTGCAAATGGATCGGCACTTGGATCCATCATTAATTTAACTTCATTTGTAACCGATTCTAAATTTTTAAATTTTCCTTTAGGTTCTACACTACCATAATAAACATTCGGGAATGCTAATAAAATATGCAAATGTTTAGAAAAGTATAAATAATTTAAGAAAATAAATATTCCGATAATGTGCAACCACCAAGCAGATCGTTCTATAATGTGAATTGTTCCTTCACTTAATCCAGAAAATAGTGGTGCCAAATACTGACTTATCATATTTCCTGAATTCATATCTTGAAAATGAATATCGGTAGCATTCATTATTAAAAATAATGACATCAAAACCATTTCAAAATACAAAATAATATTGGCATCATTTTTTGGCCAGCCTTCCATTTCTGAAGACCAAAAACGTTTAATTTTTTTTATGTTTCTACGGATCCAAAACACGATAACACTCACCAAAACAAGGAATGCCAATACTTCAAATGAAGCAATTAGTATGTTATAAAAAATCCCAAGACCAGAAAAAACTCGATGCGTTCCAAAGAGACCGTCAATAATGATTTCTAAAACTTCAATATTTATAATAACAAAACCAACGTAAACAACAATATGTAATAAACCGGCTACTGGACGAACCACCATTTTAGATTGTCCCAATGCAATTCTAACAACATTATTCCAACGTTCTTTTTTGTGATCTGAAGCATCAACTTTATAACCAAGCTTGATATTTCTGATTATCTTTTTACTGTTCTTTATAAAAAATCCTGAACCTGCTATAAGAAGTATTAAAAACAGAATATTGGGAATGTATTGCATAAACTAGTTCTTTTCGGTTTCTGAAGATTCATATTCTTTGGCTTTCTTACCAAATACTGAAATATTCACATAACGTTTGGGGCTGTCTCTTATACACATCTGACGCTGCCGACGATCTACTCTGTGTAGA
>OJDV01000762.1_pt1 | contig 10613 bp, 4 predicted proteins | sample 1592911 | NCBI WGS metagenome assembly OJDV01 (sample SAMN05416860, study PRJEB24817) | seawater metagenome | isolation source: Sea water | place: Canada:Atlantic | collected 2013-11 | reverse complement strand
CTTCAATCCACATAACTTTACCCCTCTTTCTGTCTAGACAATGGGGTCCACCTCATGTCACCGCGACCGAGTTGACCCATGTTGTTGGCCCCCCAACAAAAAACGCGGCCAGCCCAATCCAGCGCACATGCGTGCCCAAAGCCCATTTGCACGTCCTTCACCGCGCCATCGAGCGCGTCTGAAGAGTATGCGAACGGCATCGTCACAGGTACCTCTCCTTGCTGATCACCGACCACGGGCTCGCTGCTTCCATACACCTGTCCAAACTGATTGTTTCCCCAGATCCTCACACCTCCCCCCTCCTCGAACACGACGGCGTTGCCCAAACCAAGAGACACCTTCACTGCGTCATCGAGTCCGACAGAGTCGGGCGGTGGCATCTCACCAGGAGCTCCCCCGACGGACGCGGTCGTCGTCCCATGCCCCAACAACCCAAAGCGATTCACTCCCCAACATTTGACCTTGCCGTTCGAGAGCACCGCGCAACTAACCTGATCACCGGCCGCCACATCAACGACCGCGAGGAGTCGACCCGTATCCTCCAAAGTAATGACCTCCTCCACACCATCGGCGCGAAGCTGAGCTTTGTAGCCCACGTGGTCCCCATTGATTGGAGCACCGTCATGGGTGGCCTGGACGCCATCATCGGACAGAACGACGTAGCCGCCTGTGCCATCGTCTGCGCTGAATTCGACGTCGATCACACCGACCAAGCGCCCCCCTGTAATAGGCGATGAGCGCGGACCCTCCTCGTCAGCTCTCGTCGCGCGAACTGCGTAGCTTCGGCTGGCTCCGCGAACCGCCTCGATGTCACCATCGATCGAGAGGCTCACGACCTCATCCGACGTGCCATCGCTCGCCACGAGCACGGGTGACCCACTCAGCGTTCCACCTTCTGCGGCGTCATCCGTAAACATGAGTGCGTCACCGACCTCTACCCACTCACCATCCCCCGACTGAACCTCATATCCCGTGGCGCCAGGCACCTCGGACCAGCTCAAGACGACGGCGTCGACGGTCTCCTCCAGTCGAAGCGAAGGCGCGCCCAGGGCAATCGACACATCCACGCCGGCCTCGACGTCCAGTTCGAGTTCGCGAGTGTCGGCGCCAGCGTCACGTTGTTCGTCGTCCGTTTGGTATGGGGGTATTGGAGCGTACAAGCCACTCCATGGGTTGCACGCGGACAACACCAGACCCATAGACAACAACAACGCATTGCGCCTCATACCTGACCTCTCGAAACGTATGTCGAACACTACTACGAGAGGGTTGTCGGCAACTCGAACCCGGACGTTGCCATCCAAGAACGAAAAAGAGGCCACCTCGGAGGAGGTGGCCTCTCGAATCAGCTCGAACCCGGCGAGGTCATGGCCTCGGGCCGACCTCGGTCACCTGCTGGTTCGGATACTCGCTTCCTGTGAAACCCGTGTAGTCGACAGCTCCGGGGCGCGTCTCCGAGATCTTCTGAGGGACATCGCCAATCGTCGGTGTCCAGTAGTTGAACTTTGCCGTCGTGACGCCTGATGTCGTCGCGGCAACGAGCTCATAGAAGGAGCCGATGTCCTGGGACAAGAGGTCGACCTCGGGCATGGAGAAGGTCTCAGTGTCGCTGTAGCCGGTGTCTTGGAGGCGAAGGTTCACGGCAGCGACGCCCTCGGGAAGGAAGACCCAGCCGTTGAAGTCGCTGGTGCGCGTCCACAAGGTGCTGCCTGTGTCGGCGTCGATGAGCCAAGCCGTATCGAACTGGCTTTGCGTCCCGTCGTTGAACGACAGGCGGACTCGGTTGATCGTCGAGCCCGCGGGCGCGCGATACACGCTCGAGTTCTTGATGTTCGGGCAGTATCCACACGTCATCGATAGCGACTCCGACACCGTGCCCACCTGAGACGAGCCCACCGTCGCGTTGCTGTAGATGTTGCTGAACTGAACCGTCGGGGTCGGAGTACCCGAAGCACTGGAGAACACGCCTACACCCACATCATCGTTGAACTTGATGACGTTGTACTCTGCGACGGGCGAGCCTGACCCGACAAACCACAGCCCTCCGATACCGTTATATGTCAATAGGTTGTAGCGAATCGTGGGGTTTGAGTCGCTGACCAGAACACCATGCTCGCCGTTGTCTCGAACCACAGAGTCCATCACGTCCGGTGCGCCACCGTTCGAGATCTCCATCCCGTTCTTGTCGTTGTTGCGGCAATCCGCCTTGCTGATGGTCGGAGAGGCACCATCGATCTCGAACCCGTTGCCACCAGCGCCATCGACGTCGACCTGCGTCAGCGACGGCGTGCTGCCGCCGTCGATCACGACACCATGGCTGCTTGCTCCCTCGATGGCGACGCGCTCGAACACCGAGTCGCCTGCCGACACCGTCAGCGCGACCTTACCGTGTGCGATCGTCACGTCCTGCCACATGCTCGCATCCACGCCGGAACCGGAAACCTCGACAGTCTGAAATACGTCACCTGCGGGGTTTCCATATCCAGTGATGTCGATCTCGTTCCCAACGGCTCCATTCATCGCGAGGTTACCAGAAGCGGAAATGCTCCAGTCACCCTCTCCATCGAGATCCTGATCGTGGTCGATGAAGAGGATCTGAGTCCCAGGGCTCACGCTCACACTCACGCCAGCAGGCACGGTGACGTCACCGGTCACATAAACGACAGATGGCCAGGTTCCACCCACGACGTCCTGACCTCCGAGGTACGGACCGGTGTCCCAAGTAGGACCGAACGCCACTCCCACGAACCCTTGAAGGTCGATGCTGACTGCACGATTCATCCCGACCCTGGAGAGCACGTCGGGGAACGTCCCCAGATAGTTGAAGCGACCGTCAATCGTCCCCCCAATAGCATACGAGGAGATATCGTCAGCCCCTGTCTTTGACAAGAGGTCGACCTCGGGCATGGAGAAGGTCTCAGTGTCGCTGTAGCCGGTGTCTTGGAGGCGAAGGTTCACGGCAGCGACGCCCTCGGGAAGGAAGACCCAGCCGTTGAAGTCGCTGGTGCGCGTCCACAAGGTGCTGCCTGTGTCGGCGTCGATGAGCCAAGCCGTATCGAACTGGCTTTGCGTCCCGTCGTTGAACGACAGGCGGACTCGGTTGATCGTCGAGCCCGCGGGCGCGCGATACACGCTCGAGTTCTTGATGTTCGGGCAGTATCCACACGTCATCGATAGCGACTCCGACACCGTGCCCACCTGAGACGAGCCCACCGTCGCGTTGCTGTAGATGTTGTTCTTCTGGACGACGGGGTCGGGGTGGCCGGTCGCGTCGGAGAAGAACCCGACGCCCTCGGCGCCGTTGTCGTGGATGTCGTTCTGGCTGATGGTGCCGTCGACGTCGCCCGAGAAGTAGAGGCCGCGCTCGAGGTTGAGCGTGACGTTGGCGTCCTGGAGGTCGAACGTCGCGCCGTCGGTGACCGAGGCGCCGCTGGCGCCGTTGTCAGACAGCGTGGCGTCGGTGACGGCCACGGCGGAGTCGTCGCGCACGTCGACGCCGTCCTCGGCGGACTCCGTCGAGCTCAGGCGCGTGAACGTCACGCCCGTGGAGTTCGTCGTGGCGTGGACGCCGTCGGCGCCGCACTGCGTGATGGTCGTGTCGGTGAACGTCGCGCCGTCTGCGTTCTGGAGGAGCACGCAGTCGGAGAGCGTGCTGCGGACGGTGACGAAGTCGAAGGTCGAGCCGTCGCGCACGTCGAGCCCCACGTCGGCGTACTCCACGATGGCGTGGGTGAAGGTCGAGGGGGCGTCGCCGTCGATGATGACGCGGTCCCAACCGCCGGGGACCTTCGCGTTGGCGTCCTGGCCGCTGAAGACGACCGGCTCGGCCGCCGTGCCGTTGATGATCACGGAGCCCTCGACGGTCAGCGTGTAGTCGCCCACGCCGTCTCCGCCGATGTCCGCCCTCACGAAGAGGATGTTCGTGTTCGGCGCGATCGTGAGCACCTCACCAGCCGGCACGCGGAGGTCGCCGGTCACGATGATCGTGCCGTACCAGAGCGTGGTCGTGATGTCCGCGCCGCCCAGGTACTGGATGTCGGAGAAGCTGACGTCCCTCGTGGTCTCGCTGGTCTGGCCGACCTGGTCACGCGTGACCATGCGGACCGTGTAGGTTCCCGACTGGCCGTAGTCGTGCGAGACGATCTTGTCGGTCGCGAACGGGGTGTCGCACGTGTTGTCGTTGTCCCAGTCCCAGCAGACCTCGAGGTCTGCCGCCGCCGTCTCGGTGTCCGAGGACGCCGTCGCGTCCACGGTCACCGTGGACGTGTTCGTGATGGTCGCCGTGAACGCGGCCACGGGGAAGTCGTTGCGCACGTCCAGGTAACCATACGCCGACACGCCGACCTCACCGGCGTCGTCGATCGCCTTGGCCTGGAGCGTGATGCTCGTGTCCGTGGGGGTGGCCGCCGGGACGACGTAGTTGGTCTCGTAGGGGGCCGCGGTGACCGTGTCGATCACGGCGCCGTTGGCGTAGAAGTCGACCTGGCTGATGCCGCGACCGGGCGCGGGCGTGGGGTCGACGAGGATACGATGTGGGTTGCCCTGGGTCGTCTGCGTGCGACCCTGGGGCGCGATGAGCACGACCTCGGGCGCCGAGGCCGACTGGCACTGGTCCACCACGCAGCGCTCGGTCATCGGGCACGCGACCGCCTGCGAGTACTCCAGGCAGGAGTCCGCGTCGTAGTCGCCGCACGTGATGACGTTGTCGCCCAGGCACTGTGTGCCGCCTTGAGTCGTGCACTCGTCGACGCACGGGTCGGCGCACGCGCCGCCCTGGCAGGTCTGACCGGCCATCGGGCAGGCCGCCGAGGCGCCGTACTCGAGGCAGGAGTCCGCGTCGAAGTCCCCGCACGTCTGGATGAGGTCGCTGTCGCAGCGCTCGGCGCCCGCGACGCACTCGTCGACGCAACCGAGCAGCGCGTCTCGAGGCGTCGGGATAGTGGCCTCGGTGAAGTCGGACGCGTTGTCGTCGGTGTCGGTGCGTGAGGCGTCGCGTGAGAGCGACGAGCCCGCGGACGTCGGCGCCGCCGCCGCCCCCTCACCCGCGAAGGAGTCCTGCGCGCCGAACACGCCGTAGCCAAGCGCGTCCACGACGCGGCCCCGCCAACGCAGCTGCACCGAGTCCGGCCCGTTCTGCCAGTCCACGCTCGAGCTCGTGATGTCCGCCTGCGTCAGGAGATCCGGGTCCGCCCTGGGGTGCGCGATCACGAAGTAACCGTCCTGCGCGATGACCTCGCCGCTCAATGAGAGCGTGCGGTAGTCCGTGCCGCCGTTGCCGTCCACGCCGATGAGCTCCCAGCCGTCGAGCGAGGCGCCCGCGGGGCCCGAGAGCTCGACGAAGAGTGAGTTCCCGTCTGCGGTATCCACCGAGAGCGAGTCGTAGACGAGCTCGTTGATGACGATCACGTCGGGGGTCACGCCGAGGACGCATCCGCCCTGGTCGCACACCTCATGGGAGGCGCACGTCGTGGGCTGAGACCACTCGACGCACGCGTCCAGGTCGAACTGACCGCACGTGCGCGCGGTCGAGGCGTCGACGCACTCGCTGACGCCGTCGGAGCACCCGTCGGTGCACGCGATGTCGCACGCGCCGGCCGAGCAGGTCGCCCCGCCAGGGCACATGACCGCGCCGCCGAACTCGGCGCACGGGTCGGAGTCGTAGTCGCCGCAGCTCTCGAGCCCGGAGCCGTCCGCGGCGCACCGCGTCTGACCGGAGGTGCACTCGTCGGTGCAGGACGCCACGCACACGCCGCCCGAGCAGCTGAAGCCGCCCGGGCAGGGGATGGGCGAGGCGAGGTCGAGGCAGGAGTCGGAGTCGTAGTCGCCGCAGAGGGCGACGCCGCTGGCGTCGGCCGAGCACGTCGCCACGCCCGCCGAGGAGCACTCGTCGGCGCACTGCTCGGAGCACTCGCCGTCCGAGCACGACTCGGAGCCCTCGCACGCCTCCGGCGCGCTCCACTCGAGGCACGCGTCTTGGTCGAACTCACCACACGTGCGCACGCCGTCGCCCAGGCACTCGGTCACGCCCGCGGCGGGGCACTCGTCGGCGCAGAACGCCACGCACTCACCCGCTGAGCACGACTGCCCCGAGAGGCAGGCCACCGGCGGCCCGAGGTCCAGGCAAGAGTCCTGATCGAAGTTGCCGCACGAGCGGACCGCGTCGCCGTAGCAGGTCGCGTCTCCGTCAGTCGAGCACTCGTCCACGCACGCGGCGTTCTCGTCGACGCACTCGCCAGCTTCGCAGCGCTCTCCTGCGCGGCAGTCCACTCCGGCGCCCGACTCACGGCAGATGTCCGTGTCGAAGTTCCCGCAGATCTGGACCGTGTCGCGGTCCAGGCAGAGCGTCCCGCCCACCGGGCAGGTGTCGCGGCAGTCGGGCGCGCAGCGCCCGGCGCCGCACGTGTAACCCTGCGCGCACGAGATCGACGGGGAGAGCTCGAGGCAAGGGTCCGTGTCGTACTGACCGCACAGGCGGTAGCCCACGTCGCCGTCGCAGACTTGCTCCCCCTGACCGCACTCGTCCTCACAGGTCGGCCCGCCGCCAGCGTCACCGGCGTCGTCGCCGGTGTCGTCGCCGACGTCGTCGCCAGCGTCCGGGGTGACCCCATCGGCGTCCTGGCCGAGGTCGACGCCCTGGTCGACGCCGACGTCGACGGTGTCGTTGTTCGGGTCGGTCGACGAGGGCTCAGCCTCGGGACAACCGGTGGACAGGGCCGCGATCGCGAGCGCCCCCACCCACCACGCCGCGAGGTTGGTTCTTCGCACGCTCATATACATACTCCGGGGTCTCCGCCATTTTGGCGGTATGTTGTTCGTATTCATGGTCATTGGACCACTCGAACAACTACCAGAGAGGCCCTCACCTCACCAGATGACAACGCCTCTCGGAGCACGCCACGTCAGTGGCGATACGATCACACGGTTCCCTCCAGGGCTCGAATGAGGACGAAGGAAACGCAAAGCCGCCGCGCTCACGGATCGCGAGACCAGGGGAAGACGAGGATCGATCCTGCGTTCTCGAGCGCCTCCGAGGCATCATCCACGCTGACGCCCGGCGCCGCAGCGACCGCGTAGGAGTCGTCGAGGTCGACCGAGAACCCCATGTCGTCACCTGCCCAGGGGTTGGCCAAGCCGAGGCGATCGAAGCGCGCGGGCATCTCGGGTTCGAGCGCCACGACGAACACGGCTCCCACGCTGCTGAAGTACGGCGCGCCGACCATGAGGCGACGCTCGCCCACCGCGACATCGAACCCGAACGAGTCCCCTGAGGCGCTGTCGGGCGCGACCAACCGTGAGGTGGCTCCAGTCTCGGGGGAGAAGAGGAACACCGCGCCCTGGAGGTCGAGGCGATCGTTTCCGTCCTTGTCGAAGGAGGGCGCCCCCATGGCAACGATGGAGTCGTTTGCGTCGAGTGAGAACCCGAACGCGTTGCCGCTCTCGAGCTCGGCGGGCGCGATCGCGCGCTCGAACACGCCCCCCCCGTCGACGTCATCGTCGGGGCTGTAGAGGTAGACGACGCCGGTGTCGACTCCATCCTGTCGAAGACCCGTGGGGGCCCCGACCAGGAGACCACCGGCGCTCATCGCGAGCGCATACCCGAACATGTCGCGGGTGTCGTCGTCACCGTCGGGGGCGGTGAGGGTGGTGACGTGCTCGAAGCGAGCCTGGGCCGAGGCGCGGCGGTAGACCTCGACGCGGCCGGGCCGGCTCGGCGCGAAGGCGTTGCGTCGACCGAACAGGCCGCCGGGACATCCGACGTAGAGCGTGTCGTCCACGAGCAACGTCTCGGTCCCGCAAAGCGACGACTCGAGCTCGGTGTCGGGCGGGTCGATGACCTGCTTGATGACCCACGCGCGGTTCTCAAACGCGAAGAGGTACACGCTCCCCACGACCGGCTTCAACCCGAACCAACGCTCTGGCATGCCCACGACGATCTCGTCGTCGCGCAGCTCGACCGACGAGCCGAACTTGGGGTTGTACGCGAAGAAGAACGCGTCCTGGCCGTCCTCCCTCTTCGGGTTCAGCTTCTCGGTTCGGATCCAGGTCGAGTCGAGCCGCTCGTAGATCTCGACGAAGCCAGTGTCACCTCGCGTATGGCCCACGGCCAGGCGGCCCGACGACATCGACACGTGGCCGCCGAACCTCCCACCGTCAGCCGCCTCCGCCGACACGATTTCATCGGCCTCGCACGCCCCCTCCGAGCAGTACTCGCCGAACGCGCACCCGCCACACGCCACCTCGAACGGGGCCCCACACGAGTCGACGGCGTCCGCCTCGCCGCACTCCGCGCCCAGGTTGGCGCAGAGTTCGGCGGGGGGGAGCGAGGGCGCGGGGCGGCACTCGCAAACGTTGTCTTGAGTGCACACCTCGTCGTCCTCGCACGCCATGCCGAACTCTGCGCCGCAGTCGATCTCGACCTCGCCGCACGCGCCGTCGTAGAGAATCGACCCGCACTCGGCCTCCGCCAGCGCGCAGACCTCCGCGTACGAGACGTCCTCCACGCACGCGGCGTCGGGTCCACCTGCGTCGGCGCTCACGTCGCCGCCTCCGCCCGTGTCTTCACCGCCCGTGTCTTCCCCAGGCGACTGTCCAGGGTCGACGTTGAAGAGGCAGGCCGGCAGTGAGAGCGAGCAGACGATCAGGAGCGCATGTGTCCATGAACGCATCACGGGCCTCGAAGATATGAAGGAGGTGGAAGTCCGTATGAGTCTAAGGAGAGCGCGAGCGTTAATCAATCGGGAGCGCGGCGAGTTCGGCGAGGAGCTCGCCGGGCGCGGGCGACGCGTCGAAGGGGAGCGTGGCCTCACTGCCCCGCGCCTTCTCGAGGGCGTCGACCCGCTCGAGCAGTGACTCACGCTGCTCCCAGAACACGCGCAGGCGGGTGTCGGCCTCGTCGCTCGGGTCCGGGAAGAGCGCGGGGGTGATGGCGTCTCTCGAGAGCGCGCGCAGCGCGCGGATCAGGTGCGCGTCGAAGCGCTCGACGGACCGGAAGCGCTGGCGCACGTCCAGGCGCTTGAGGGTGTGGAACGCCGCGCCGTTGTCCAACGAGAGGAACGCCCCGTCGAGGAACTGGTTGTTCACGCCGTAGAACTCCTCGGCGGTGCTGAAGCGGTCCCAGTTGTTCGTGAGGTAGTCGAAGGAGAGCACGTTGGAGAGCTGGCGGGCGATCTCTCGAGTGGGGACGTCGCCCACGGCGCGCGTGATCCGGCGCCACCTGTCGAGCCCTCGCGGCTTCTGGCGCAGCCCCCACATCGCCTTCGTGATCGGCTGCGCGAGCAGCCGCTCCGAGGTCGAGCTCGAGAGCCACGGCTGCCACACCTCGACGTACTCGATGGGCCAGTCGACGAAGCCCGGAGTCCAGACCTTGGCCGTCCCGTAGAGGTACTCGCGCTCGACCCCGTCGGGGCCGGACTCGCGGGTCCAGGCGAGCGCGTCGAAGCGGCCCGAGTAGGACCTCTGTTTCGCGGTGTCACGAGGGTAGAGGCGCTCGAAGTCCTCCCTCGAGACGCGCGCGGGCACGTTCTCTGGGATGTCGAAGCCGCAGGGGAGCACCTCACAGAGCGTGTACGCGGCGACCTCCGCGCGCCACCCGAGCTCCCACTCGCGCTGAGAGGGCTTGAAGGCGTAAGCGGTCGCGCCGCCCTGGTCGAGGCGGAACGAGATCGACTTCCCGCCGCCGAGCTTGCGGATGCGATCGACCGGCAGGTCGTGGCCGATCGTGAGCGGCGCGCGGTGCAGCTCGGGGTCGTCCAGGATGGCCTCGTTGAACGCGAGCGTGAGGTCCTCGTCGCCCGGGTGCGCCGAGAGCCCATGGAGCGCGACGCGGCGAGAGAACGCGTGGAGGCCAGCCGCGGAGAGCGTCCGCACGAGCTGGACGGTGCGGACCGGGTCGCCGGGCTCTTCGGTCCACGAGGCCCTGGCGATACGGGCAGCGGCGCCGGCGTGGCCCTCCTCGAGCAGCTCCTCGATCGCGCGGCGCTGGGCGATGGGGTCGCTCGGGTCGGAGGCGATCGCCGAGAAGGAGACGGCGTAGCGCGCGGCGAAGACCGCGGCCCCTCGCGCCTGTTCGACCGGGATCGAGAGCACGTCGGGCTCCTGCGTCGGCGCGAGCGACACGGGCTCCGCGGGAGGCTGCGGCTCGGCGGCGCGCTCGACGCCGCGACCGAGCGCGAACGCGCCGAGCGCGAGCGTGAGCGCGAGCCCGATCCAGACGAACCGGCGCGCCCGAGGCGGCGCGCCTACGAGCGGATCTTCGACGTGGGCGGCCCTGGGAGCCCCGGCGCGCGCTGTCGCCGGCCTGGGCCTCACCTGGGATGCCGCCTCGTCGGCGATCGACACCGGGTCCTCGAACCCGCGCGCCGTGAGGGGCGCCTCTGCGACCGCGGGCTCGACCTCGAGCGCACCCTCGGGCTCCGTCATAGCGCGCGCGCCTTCCCCGAGGTGCGATGCCCCGGGCTCCATGACGACGTCGACCAGGAGGATCTCTTCCTCGTCTGCGTCGAACACGTCGGGCGTGGCCTCGACTTCGGAGACCTCTGAGACCTCGAAGATCGCGTCGATGAAGTCTGTCTCTTATACACATCTCCGAGCCCACGAGACAGGCAGAAATCTCG
>OJDV01000760.1_pt1 | contig 10654 bp, 8 predicted proteins | sample 1592911 | NCBI WGS metagenome assembly OJDV01 (sample SAMN05416860, study PRJEB24817) | seawater metagenome | isolation source: Sea water | place: Canada:Atlantic | collected 2013-11 | reverse complement strand
ATGCCATACATGTTTGGTTCTCCTTTAGGTGTAGAAGTCAACCTTAATATATTTAAGAAAGATTCTACATTTGTAACAGCTAGGCAATCTGCAAAACTTAACTATCAAGTTAACTCTAATCATATTGTTGGTATTGGTATTAGTGGTGTGAATTCTTCAGACTTACTAGACACTGAAGTCTCTTCTATAAACGATTTTAGTTCAAGTTATTATTTCACAAATTATGTTTATACCAAACGTCAGAATTATGATTTTCTATTCCCTGTAAATTTCTTGTTTGATATTACTGGAGGCTTTGGAAAAAGAGAATTTGATGATGTCAATGAAGATCAAACTAGGTTTGAATTAAATACATTTAAAATCTTTAACCTAAATGATAGGAATAGTTTTTATCTAAGAGGAAGTGGTCAAATTATAGATTCCGACACTTATCTTGAAAACGAGCTTCCAAGATTTGGAGGAATTAACTCTATTCGCGGTTTTGAAGAAAACAGTTTGATTGCTAATTTATTTGGAGTCATTAATACTGAATATCGCTACCGACTAAATCGTGATATTTATGTGCATTCTGTAATTGATGCTGCTTACTTTGAAAATAATATAAGTGATCAGAAAGGAAAACTATTTGGTTTTGGCTTTGGCTTTGGATTACTTAGCAAAGCAGGACTATTTCGCTTTAATTATACTAGTGGGAAATCAGAAAATCAACGATTCAAATTATCAGATTCAAAAATACATTTAAGCTTAACAGCTTCATTTTAGTTTATTTAGCTCCACATCAATATCTTATTTTTTTGACATCATTATAGATACCTTTATAACAATAATATTCTTCTATTTGCTTTTTGTGAAAATTTAGGATTTACTAATTTCATTATTAAGATTGATGATTTCTACTATGTTAAATTTAATCTCTAAAAGGCCAATTCAGTATATATTTATTAGGTTTGTTAAAAAGTTACAACCTACATACTGAAAATTACGCTATGAAAAAAAAATTACTTCTTTATTTTACTTTTTTGATTTTTAGCTTTGCTCAAGGTCAAAATACGGTAGGAACAATCTCTATTACTGAAAACGCTTTTGATGCCTACACACTAATTTCTGTGCATACAAAAGCTTATTTATTTAATAATTGTGGAGAAGTCATCAACGAATGGAATAGTACATATCCTCCCGGTAATTCAGTGTATTTATTACCTAATGGCAATTTGCTTAGAGCTGGCCGTGTAATAGACAATTCAAGTAATATATTTTTTGGCGGACAAGGTGGTGTTGTCGAATTATATAATTGGGATGGCGATTTGATATGGTCTTACCTTTACAATTCAAATGATTTTAGACAGCATCATGATATTTATCCAATGCCAAATGGAAATGTTATGATTCTAGCAGCAACTGTCATGACAGAGCTTGAAGCTATAACTGCTGGAAGAGACCCGGATTTAATTAACGATAATAGACTATACAACGAACGTGTTTTTGAAGTTGAACCTATTGGTACTAACCAAGGAAATGTTGTTTGGGAATGGAATGTAAAAGATCATCTTATTCAAGATTTTGACATTGCTAAAAATAATTTTGGCGATGTTGCAATGGCTCCAGGAAGACTCGATATCAACTTCTTAAATGGTGGATCAGGTGGTGCTAATTGGTTACATTTTAATTCAATTCAATATGACGAAAACTTAGACCAAATTGTGATGAGCTCACGAAATTTAAGTGAAATCTATATTATAGATCACTCGACAACAATTGCCGAATCTGCTACTAGTACTGGTGGAACATATGGAAAAGGTGGTGACTTTTTGTACAGATGGGGAAATCCTATAGCGTACCAACAAGGTACTACAGCTGATCGAACTTTATTTGGACAGCATTATCCACATTATATAGAAAACGGTTTAATAGATGCAGGTAAATTACTTATTTTCAACAATGGAAATGGCCGATTTCCAGCATATTCAGAAGTAGTAATAATTGACCCTCCAGCCTCTACTCCAGGAGTATATGAATACACACCAAATACAGCTTATGGACCATTAGCTCCTGAATACTCTTATTCAGACCAATCTACAATACCTTCAGAGTTTAACTCTCCAATATTAAGTAGCGCTCAGCGATTACCAAATGGAAATATATTAATTTGTGAAGGAGCTTCTGGTGAAGTTTTTGAAATAGATAGTAGTGAAAATGAAGTTTGGAGGTATGTTAACCCAGTAAGCAACTCAACTGGAACTGTTGCAACTCAAGGCGATCCTGCACCTGGAAGTAATACTTTATTTAGAGCTATAAAATATGGCAATGATTATCCTGCATTTATAGGAAGGGACTTAACACCTGGAGCTCCTATAGAGTTAAATCCTGATCTGACGCCTTGCGAAAGCTTAAGCGTAAATGATTTTGACATTGCTGGACTTAAGATATACCCGAATCCAGCATCTAATTCTTTAAACATTAAGGCAACAACTATTATTGATAAAATTGAACTTTACTCTGTTTTAGGACATAAAGTTCATGAGACAAACAAGACTAACTCAATTGATATTTCAAATTTTGATTCTGGTGTTTACTTTGTGAAAATCTACTCTGGTAATAACAGCTTAAGCAAAAAAATTATAAAGCAATAATTATAATGGAAGACATTTAAGAACCATTCTATTTTTAGAATGGTTTTTTTATACCTTTGGCCCATGGAAAAAGAGACTACAATTTTTGGTATACGTGCAATAATGGAAGCCATTAAATCTGAAGAAAATATTGATAAGGTATTTTTGCAAAAAGGATTACGAGGCGATTTGTTTTCAGAATTGGAAGACTTATTAAGAAAAGAACGTCTAAATATATCTTATGTTCCAGTTGAGAAGTTAAACAGACTCTCTAAACAAAATCATCAAGGTGCAGTTGCACAAATAGCTCCTATAACCTTTAGTACTATTGAGAATTTAGTAGAATCTGTTTTAGAATCGGACAAAACACCACTCTTCCTTCTACTCGACCAATTAAGTGATGTAAGAAATTTTGGAGCCATAATAAGAACTGCTGAATGCACTGGAGTTTCAGGAATTATCATTCAGAAAAAAGGAGGTGCTCCAGTAAATGGAGATACTATAAAAACTAGTGCAGGAGCCATTTTTAAAATTCCAATTTGTAAGGTAGACCATATTAAAGATGCTGTATTTTATATGCAAGCCTCTGGAATTAAAGTGATTGCTGCAACTGAAAAAGCAGAGAACACTATTTACGATGTTTCATTTAAAGAACCTTGCGCTATTGTTATGGGTTCTGAAGGAAAAGGTATTAATCCTTCTGTATTGAAAGTTGCTGATGACACAGCGAAGCTACCAATCTTAGGAGAAATTGAATCTTTAAATGTATCTGTAGCTTGTGGAGCATTTCTTTACGAAGCGGTTAGACAGCGACGTTAATCGTTATTTTCTTTAAAATTATAAGTAACATCTAATGTATTATCTTCGGAAAGTATTTCGTCTTCAATCTCTGGCTCTATAATTTCAATAAAATTTCCATCTTCATCAAAGTGCTTCAAAAAAGGATCATTCTCTTCGTTATAATCTGGTTGTTGCCAAACGTAACGTTCAGGCTTTGCAACGGATTTTCTGAAAATAAAAGCAAAGAGCAATCCAGTTATTAATCCACCTAAATGCCCTTCCCAAGACATGCCTTCTTTTACAGGAAAAACATACCATATCATACTTCCGTAGAGGAAAATAATTATAAGTGACAAGGCAACTAATCTATAATGCTTTGCAAAAATGCCTTTAAAGAAAATAAAACTTACGAGAACATATATCAATCCGCTAGCTCCAATATGGTTTGAAGGTCGACCAATAAGCCAAGTAATTAAACCGGAAAGTAAAATCCCGTAGAGAATTACTTTCCAAGAAATTTTCCGATAGAAATAAAACAATGCAACCGACAGTATAAATAGCGGGATACTATTGTGATATAAATGTTCGATATCTGCATGAATAAACGGGCTAAAAAAGATGCCACTTAGTCCTTCAAGCTTTTGAGGATAGACACCAAATGTTTTTATAGCAGGAAAAAATCGCACTTGCATCCAAAATACAATCCAAATCAAAAGCACAAAAAACACAGGATATGCAACGACTCCTGTAGAATATTTAAACTGTTGTTGGTTATGACTCATCTTCAAATTTAGAATTTAAATAGCAAAATGCACTCCATTTATTAAAACTATGAAATATTGTCACATTCGTTTTTTGTAATTTTACATTATGAATGAACCATTAGCAGAACGATTACGTCCGCAAACTCTTGACGATTATTTAAGTCAGTCGCATTTGGTTGGCAAAACTGGCGTTTTAACTCAACAATTACAACATGGCGTCATTGCTTCCATGATTTTTTGGGGACCACCTGGAACTGGAAAAACAACACTTGCTAATATTATTGCAAACGAATCTAACAGACCTTTTTACACATTAAGTGCTATAAATTCTGGTGTCAAAGATATTAGAGCAGTCATTGATAAAGCGAAACAAAGCGGTGGATTATTCACGACTAAGAACCCTATTTTATTCATAGATGAGATTCATCGGTTTAGTAAATCTCAACAAGATTCTTTATTACAAGCCGTTGAAAAAGGTTGGGTAACACTTATAGGAGCCACAACAGAAAACCCAAGTTTTGAAGTTATTCCTGCATTACTTTCTAGATGTCAAGTGTATGTATTAAATGCCTTTGATAAAAATGATTTAGAAGCACTTTTAAAACGCGCCATTAAAGAAGATGACTTACTTTCAAGTCGCAACATAAAATTAAAAGAAACTGAAGCATTAATAAGAATTTCTGGAGGTGATGCTCGCAAACTACTAAATGTTTTTGAACTCATTGTCACTTCTTATGACAGTGATGAAAAGATAATAATCACTAATGAAATTGTTTCAGAAAAAGTACAAAGTAATACCGTTAGATATGATAAAACTGGTGAACAACACTATGATATTATTTCAGCGTTTATAAAATCAATTAGAGGAAGTGATCCAAATGCAGCAGTATATTGGTTAGCACGAATGATTGAAGGTGGCGAGGATGTAAAGTTTATTGCAAGGCGTTTGCTTATTTTGGCTAGTGAAGATATTGGTAATGCAAATCCGACAGCTTTAGTCATTGCAAACAACACATTCCAAGCTGTATCTATTATAGGTTTTCCTGAATCTCGAATAATCTTAAGTCAGTGTGCTACATATTTAGCTACCTCACCAAAAAGCAATGCAGCTTATGAAGCTATTGGTAATGCTTTAAAATTGGTTAAAGAAACTGGTGATTTATCTGTACCTCTATCTGTGAGAAATGCGCCTACTAAGTTAATGAAGGAATTAGGTTATGGCGAAGATTATAAATATGCTCATAGCTACGATAACAATTTTGCAGATCATGAATTCTTGCCTGAAGAAATCAAAAACACAACCCTTTATAATCCAGGAAACAATTCTAGAGAGAATGCGCAACGTGAATTTTTAAAGCAACGTTGGAAAGACAAATATGGTTACTAAAATTTAATATTTAAAGTTTCTAGTGAAATTGATTTACCATCATTTCTTGATAGATACCAGAACCCGTCTTCTTTATAAACAATAGCATTTTGCCCTTTAACGATATAGGTATTTTCTTTTGGAGTTTCTAAAAGAATCATTACAACTTTTGGACTACTGTCAACCACTTGAAACCCGTTATCTATTGGTTGAGCGTAGAGTGTTTTGGAATCTTCTTTTAGCTCAATAAGTTTTTCTGCCTTTTTCTCTTTAGTTGGCGTTTCTATTACTGCTTCGATTACATTTGGTTTAGCTTCTTTCTCTTCTTTAAGTGCAGCTACTTCTTGTTTTAAACGCTCTATTTCTTCTTGAGCTTGCTTCTTTTCTCCATCACTTAGTTTCGCTGTTATGTTATTATTATTTGAAGACGAATTTATAACACTTAAAACTGGCTTGTATTTGTAATTATGAAACTGAAAACTTTCAAAAGCACCTCGCAATGCTATATTGTATGCTGCCTTATATTCTTTTTCTTTGGTCTTTCCAATTTTTGAAGATACGATTAATTGACCTTTACAATCCAATAGATTAATTATTAGTCTTGTACTCAAAAACGCACCTTTTGCCTTAACAAGTTCTGCTCTAAGCGCTAAACATCTATTTGAACTTAAATCTTCAGGAAAAGTGTCATTTTCTAAAAATGCTGAATACCCATATTTATTAAACAAAAACTTTGTCAAAGAATTAATTTGATATTGGTCAGCTTTACTTAAAAGCTCATATTTTAAGGGGATAACTATATACTTATAATTATTAATTGCATTTACATTTGTCTTCTCACCCTGAGAAGAAGCATTAAAAGAAAATAGGAATGATAGTGAAAGAATCAGAAAAATATTTTTCATTTGAATTGTCTTTTTATTGTAAAACGATGAATTAAAGATACATCTTTATATCCAACAATGTCTTTACTTGTTTTATGTGAGATTCTGCATTATAGTTATGATAGTTGAATAAAATCGCATCAAAACCCATATCAAGTGCTCCTAAAACATCGGCTTCAATATTATCTCCAATCATTATGCTTTCATGAGGTTTTGCTTTTGCGACATTTAAAGCATATTTAAAAATAATAGGATTCGGTTTTTTAACACCTGCAATTTCTGAATTTGTAACCGTTTCAAAATACTGAGAGATCTTAGAATTATCCATCTTTTTTTGTTGCGCTTCGTCAAAACCATTTGTAATGATATGCAATTTGTAACGTTCTTTTAAATGTTCCAAAAGATCAAAAGTGCCTTCAAATAAATGATTAAAGGTTGTTAAATACGTTATATAATCTTCAGACAACTGATTTATAGTATCATCTGAAACTTCAAATTCTATTGCATCAAATGTATCCTTCAAACGCTTATAACGTAAATTTGACTTATCAATTTTCTCTTCGCGATAGAGTTTCCAATAGTTCAAGTTAATAGGTTCATAGGCTGATGAAAACTGCGCTCTATCAATATCTAATTGATGCAGATGAAATATTTTATCGAATGTTAGTGCCGAATTTTTATCAAAATCCCAAAGTGTATGATCGAGATCGAAAAACACATGCTTAATGTCTTTAATTTTCATTTGCAGAATCTAATATCATGGTGAATAATTCTCTATAACCTTTCCAAAGTAAATCGTCACTAAAACTATAATTATGAAAAACAGGTGTAAACGTTCCATTTACTTGCTTTACTTGTTTTATGATACGTTGTATAGCTTCCTTTTTATCTAATTGAGATTGGTGTTTTAACAATGCAGAATCTAAACAATGAAATGAATGAATTTGTAGTGGTGTTTGTACTTCATAATCTAAATCGTAAAACAAAAATGGTGTGCACGTACCAGCTCTAAATCCTAATTCTTTAATATAACCCATTGTATAATCTTGATTGATTTCAAGTTCTACCATGTGACGATACGATTTCGGTAAATTTAATTTAGAAAAGGAATGTCTTGAGGCTTGAAGTTCATAATTAACAATAGCTTCCATTTTATTTTTTTCTTTCTTCAAAATAGAAATATCATCTAATGCAAAATACGAAGCTTTTATACCAACTTTACAGTAATCTGCTACCGATTTAATAAGTGATACAAATTCCTTTTTGTTTACATTAATATTTTTGTCATACGTAGAATAATCGCCAATTGAAAAAAGCACTATAAACTTATTATCACAGCTTTTCTGTTTATTAATTATCCATTTAAAAGTATCATGAGGATCGCGTTTAAATCCAGACAAAATGAGAGTTCTTTGATACAAACGTTTTAACCTTAATCTGAATAAATCGTTGAATATGCCTCCAAAGGTTCTAATCAGTCCTTTTTTTCTATAATAATATGCCCTTGGCACATCAATAACAGGTTGAATAGAATAGTTTCTTTGCGGGAAATTAAAGCTTTCAAATTTTTGTTCTAAAATTACTTTGAACTTATAAGCCCAAATATCTACTACAGGTTGATGCAAAAAATTGTTGTTGAAAGCGATACTTTCTGTAGCTCTAAATCTCCCATAATCATCTTTTACGTGAGGTAAATATTCCTCATATCGACTCAATAAATAAAATGACGCTGCGAAAATATCAAAAGGCAAAGCACTCTTTTCTCCAGTAGAAAAAAAGCATTTTGTTTCTTCCCAATCCTGAACATTTACGTCAATATCTGAGAGACCTTGTTCAAAAAGCAACTCATGACTTCTAACAAAAATTTCATTACTCAATGGTTGTTTGGAATATGACATTTTTATGCTGTCATGAGCAATAAAATCTTCAATAGTCGTCGTAAATGACACAGGAATTCCCAAAATCCGTGTACACAAATGTTTAAATGTGTAACGTAACCTTGGTGTTATTTTATGTGTATAAACGAGGAGCATAATTAATCTAAAATTCCAGTTTTTAAAAGTACCAAATTACGAATGGAAAACCGTCATTTTATAATTGGAATTTAGAAATTGGTTTTAGCGATTTTTATATTAGAGATTCATCAGCAAAACTGAAATAGCTACTTTCTGTAATAATTAGATGATCTAAAACTTTAATATCTAAACTTTGAGCAGCCATTTTCAATTTTTGAGTCAAGTTTTTATCCGCTTCACTAGGCTTTAAAGTACCTGAAGGATGGTTATGAGCTAAGATTAATCCAACAGCTCCTACTTCTAACGCCATTTTAAGTGCTAAACGAACATCGACTAAAGTGCCAGTAATTCCACCCTTACTTAATTGATTTTTCTGAAGGACTTTATTAGAGTTATTCAAATAAATAATCCAAAATTCTTCATGAGGCAACTCACCAATTATAGGCTGCATGAGTTCAAAAACGGAAACACTTGAGCTAATTTTACTTTTTTCTAACGCTTCATTTCCTCGTCGTCGTCTTCCCAATTCTAAAGCAGCAGCAATAGTTATGGCCTTTGCTTCTCCAATGCCTTTAAAAGCTGTGAGTTGTTTTATTGACAATTTTCCTAATGCATTGAGATTATTATCAACACTTGCCAAAATACGTTGACATAAAGCCACTGCGCTTTCTTCACGATTTCCAGAACCAATAAGGATTGCAACTAATTCGGCATCACTTAATGTTGCCTTTCCTTTATCACGAAGTTTCTCACGTGGTTGATCATCTTGTGACCAATTTTTTATGGAAAATGAGGATGGTTTATTAACCATGTATCTAATAAATTAGCGTATTTATAAACACTAAATATATAGAAAATAATCTACAAATAAAGATGTGTGTTTGAAGAATTATAAATAAGATTGATTCTATATTGCCTTTCTAACTACGGCTTCTTTACTATACGCTTTTAGTAATTTGTAAAGTTTTGTTGGGTTAAATGGTTTTCCCATAAAACCATCCATTTTATGAAGTTTAGTTTTTTCTTTAATATCTGTTTGGGCAAATGCAGTTAAGGCAATTATTGGAATATTTGCTTTTGATTTATCTGAAAGGTTTCTAATGATTTTTGCTGCTTGATAGCCATTTAATTCAGGCATTTGTAAATCCATTAAAACAAGATCAAAATCAAGATCTGAATTCTGAATATAATTAATAGCTACATTACCATTTTCAGCAATTTTAAAATTCACGTTCCATTTTTTAAAGAATCTTTCAATAATAAGTACGTTCATTTTATTATCCTCAGCAACCAAAACATTTATATTTAAAGGCTCATATTCTTTTTGGGTTTTAACCATTTCTGGCTCATAAAGATTTAATCTATTTGTAACTTTATAGGTAATTTGAAAAGAAAATGTTGATCCTTTACCTTCGTGGCTTTCAACTTCTAAATCGCTTCCTTGTAGATTTAATAATTTTTTGGTAATTGATAAACCAAGTCCTGTTCCTCCATATTTAATTGAAGTTTCAGAATTGGCTTGCATAAAGCTTTCAAAAATGGCATCTTGTTTTTCCTTCGGAATTCCAATACCTGTATCAATGACTTTAAATTCTAGATTAATTTTATTACTATTTATTCCTAAATTTTTAATCTTAATAACAATACTTCCATCAGCAGTAAATTTTAACGCATTACTCAATAAGTTTTTAATTATTTGAGTAAGCTTTAATCTATCTCCAATGACATTGCTTGGGATTTGATTTTCACGAATAATCTGAAAATCAATACCTTTTTTATTGGTTCTTAATGAAAAATGAGATTTAATGTTTCCTAAAAATTGATTTAGGCTAAACACTTTTTCATTGATCTTCATTTTACCAGATTTGATTTTATCAAAATCTAATAAATCATTAATTAAACCTAACAAATGGTCTCCAGAGTATTTTAGTGCTTTTAAATTCACAACTTGCTCTGGCAAATAGTCTTCCATTAGAAGAATATTAGACAAACCAGTAACAGCATTTAGTGGTGTTCTAATTTCATGAGACATCGTAGATAAAAATTGATCTTTAGATTTACTCGCTCTTTGCAATTCAATTTGAGTTAATTTTAAATCTGTAATATCAATAATAGTCCCTATAAATCCTGTTGGTGAACCATTATTATCTTTTACAAGTTTACATTTTAATTCAAACCACATTAGTTCATCATCTTTTTCTTCCTTAAAAATGAATTCAATATGTTTATTTTCATT
>OJDV01000759.1_pt1 | contig 10660 bp, 8 predicted proteins | sample 1592911 | NCBI WGS metagenome assembly OJDV01 (sample SAMN05416860, study PRJEB24817) | seawater metagenome | isolation source: Sea water | place: Canada:Atlantic | collected 2013-11 | reverse complement strand
CGAGATTTCTGCCTGTCTCGTGGGCTCGGAGATGTGTATAAGAGACAGAAGTATATGTGTACATTAGAAATGAATTATTTGCAGTTTTAACGAAAGGAAGTAAACCAGGAAAATCCTTATTAACAAAAAAAAATGGACCTTTGTCTAAAGTTTTGAAGTAAAAGTATTTTGAATATGAATTTAATAACTGAAATAGAAAACAAAAAACATTTTTTGAATGGATCTACAATTAGTCTGGCACAAGAAAAAGAATTACTTGAAAAAATACCCTCAGAGTTCAATGCTGATTGGTTGTTTAAAATCATGAAAAAATATCCAATTTCAGGAGTATGTTTTTCTCTTAGTAAAAAAGATGATTTATCAGGGCTTGGTTTAGAACTAAAATGGTTTAGTGCTAGTGAAATTATTGATGAAATGTTTCAGTATTATCCAGGAATTTTAATTTGTAAATCTGGATATTTACCAATTGGAGGATGTTTAAAAGGATCTGGCGATCCGTATTTTTTGAAAATAAAGAGTATTGAAAATTTAAAGGATCCAGCAATAGTTCGTATTCCACATGATTATGTTACAAATGAAAATACTTATCCAGAAGATAAAATTGAAATAGTTTGTGAGTCACTCAGTGTTTTTTTTCACAATTCAAAGCTGTATTAACTTAACAACTAATATAGACAGGCGCTTCTAGCAACTAATATAGACAGGCATTTTGAAAAAAACCAAAATCTTCACAAAATCGGTATTTTGGTTTTGAAAGTGACCAAAAGATATACAGAGGACAGGCATCTAAAGAATAAGTTATTGATATTAAAAGCAATTAAATTTAGCTTTTCATAAAAATTGAATAAACCTCAGCTTTAAGCCGCTAAATTCTAGCGGCTTTTTTGTTTAGTTGCTAATAGCTGATGCCGCTTCAGATAATCGTTTAACTTCATACTTAATAATCATTCCGTCAATCAACTCACGGATGATGCTTTGCTCATCTTCACTTAGTCGCTCAACAGAATCAACCAGTCGTTTCATTTGTGCGCTTGGTTGAGACTCAGCTTCATCAAAAACCAATTCATCCAAACTGACACGCAAAGCCTTGGCTAACCTAACAAGTGTTTCTAATGTAGGTTGTGCTGTTCCTGCTTCATATCTCTTTATTTGATTGACGTGTAAAGCAATTTTATCAGCAATTGCCTGTTGAGTAAATCCACGTAACTTGCGTAATTTTACAAGCCTATTTGAAAAATCCATTGGTAAGAACCAAATTATTGAAGTGCCCATAATATAACCTATAGTATTTTAAACTGTTGACAAAGGTACAGCATAGTGTATTATACAAAACATTACAAGATACTTGACAGCTTTTTAGGAGAAACCCAAAAATGGCACGTTTTACAGATTCACAACTCAATTCACTCAAATCCGATATCTCTTTGTATCGTTTAATCCAGTCTCAAGGCTACGATATCAAACCAGAAGGTAAAGACCATATCATGTGTTGCCCTTTCCATGATGACAAAACTCCAAGTTTAAAAATCAGCACTGCTAAAAACCTTTTTAACTGCTTTGGTTGCGGATCATCGGGCACGGTGATTGATTGGGTGATGAAAACTCAAGGTGTTTCATTCCGCCATGCTTGTGAAGTGTTAATGCATGATGCTGGCATGAGCCTGGATGCTAAAGTCACAGGCGTTAGCACAACACCAAAGCTAGCCAATCCTTTAACTGCTAAAGCCGATAATCAAACCATCTTAAATCAATCAATTAATTACTATCACGAGATGCTAAAACAATCACCTGAAGCTTTAGAATATTTAAAATCTCGTGGGTTGGATAATCCAGAACTAATCGACACATTCAAATTAGGTTTTGCCAATCGAACATTGGGTTTGAGATTACCTGCAAAAAACCGCAAAGATGGCAAAGAAATCCGTAGTCAGTTACAAGCTGTTGGCATCTTGAGAACTTCTGGCCATGAACACTTTAACGGTTCAATTGTTATTCCAATCATTGATGAAAATAATAACGTGGTTGAAGCTTATGGCCGTAAGATCAGAAACAACCTGAGAAAGGGAACACCCAAACATTTATATTTACCAGGGCAACACCTTGGCGTATTTAACCAACAGTCGTTGGCTAATCATGATGAAGTGATATTGTGTGAGTCCTTGATCGATGCTTTAACCTTTTGGAATCATGGATATAAAAATGTAACAACCAGTTATGGAACTGGCGGATTTACTGAAGATATTCTCAAAGCATTCAAAGCCAATAAAATTAAACGTGTATTGATTGCTTATGATCGTGACAAAGCTGGAGAAGATGCCGCTTTGGAATTATCTAAAAAGTTAAACAAAGAAAATATCGACACCTACAGAATCCAATTCCCCAAAAACATGGATGCCAACGAATATGCATTAAGCGTAACACCAGCAAGCAAATCATTAGGTATTGTAATTAGAAAAGCACAATGGATCGGCAACGGTCAAGTACCCGCTCGAACTCCCAGTTCCAAAGTAACGCAAGAGTTAAATCAAACATCATTAGCGGTTAAAGGTGAAAATCTTTCTTCCTTAACCGCTGAAGAAACAGTCCCAGAGCCATCGGCTTCGGTTATTCCTGAAGCTGGCTTGATCGTGGATGCTGAAATATCTGAGCATGAAATCCAAATTGCATTTGGATGCAGAAAATACAGGATAAGAGGTTTAGCGAAGAATCTCAGTTATGAACAACTAAAAGTAAATATTCACATAACCAAATCCGATAATTACTACATCGATACATTCGATTTATACCACGCCAAAGCCAGATCAACTTATATCAAACAAGCAAGCATTGAACTTGGTACAGAATCAAACACCATAAAAAAAGACATCGGAAAAATACTGGTCAAACTCGAAGAGCTTCAAGAAGCACAGATCAAGGCAACTTTAGAGCCTACAGAAAAAGAACAACCAACATTAACCGAATCACAATATTCTGAAGCTATGGAGTTGTTAAAAAGTCCAAACTTACTGGAGAGAATTATCCAGGATCTCACCGCAAGTGGAATCATCGGTGAAGACACCAATAAACTCACTGGATACTTGGCTTGTGTCAGCAGAAAACTAGACAGACCATTGGCCATAATAATCCAATCAACTTCGGCTGCTGGAAAAAGTTCTTTGATGGATGCAATCTTGAATCTCATGCCTGAAGAAGAACTCACACAATATTCAGCCATGACGGGTCAGAGTTTATTCTACATGGGCGAAACCAGTCTGAAACATAAAATACTGGCCATTGCTGAAGAAGAAGGCGCACAAAATGCCAGTTATGCTTTGAAATTATTGCAGAGTGAAGGCAAACTCACAATCGCTTCAACTGGCAAGGATGAAACATCAGGCAATATGGAAACCAAAGAGTACCATGTTGAAGGCCCAGTCATGTTGTTCTTAACCACAACCGCCATAGACATTGACGAAGAACTCATGAACAGGTGTCTGGTTCTCACGGTAAACGAATCTAGAGAACAAACCCAAGCAATCCACAACATGCAAAGAAGTATGCACACCATTGATGGAATCTTGGCAAAGCAATCAAAAAACAAACTCATAGAAATACATCAAAATGCACAAAGACTAATCCAACCATTATTAGTCGCTAATCCATTCGCTGAAGAACTTACCTTCATCAATGATAAAACAAGAACCAGACGAGATCATATGAAGTACCTCACGCTAATCAACTCAATAACACTATTGCATCAGCACCAAAGAGAAATCAAAACAGTTAACCACCAAGGCGAAACATTGAGTTATATCGAAGTCACAAAACAAGACATTGCAATGGCTAACAAACTGGCTCATGAGATACTCGGAAGATCACTGGATGAACTGCCACCACAGACCAGAAAGCTACTGACAGAAATACACCAATTAGTAATAAAGAATTGTAAACGTGAAAGCATTGAACAAAGTGATTATTACTTCAGCCGTAAAATGATACGTGATGCCACAAGCTGGGGAAATACTCAACTCAAAATACACCTTGCAAGGCTTGAAGATATGGAATATCTGCTAATCCACAAAGGTGGACGAGGACAAGCAATAGTTTATGAACTGCTTTACAAAGGCGAAGGAGAAAACGGCAAAAACTTTATGCTTGGACTAAAAAACATAGATAAAACCATCAAAAAACACAACTACGATGAAAACAAGTCGGGGCAAAATAGCAACCAGTCGCCCTCAAGTCGGAGCCAAGTCGGTGTGGTATCGGGGTCAAGTCGGAATAAGAAAAATGGCTCAAAACCCAGCAATACCAACGGCTTTGAAGAAATAAACGGCAAAACTATCAAAAATGCACGCCTAGGCAACAAAAAAGTAAGTGGTTCGTCATGTCGTACAGCTATATAAAAACCATTAAACCAACCTTCATGAACTTCATGTCCTTCATGGTAGAAAAACAACCCACAAAATAACTATGTCCAGAACAGGAAAACGCAAACAACTCCCACCAATAGGCAACACCTCAGAACCTGAAAGCCTGTACTTCTACTTGTTGAGATTTATTCAACATTGCAAAGTCATAAACATGAGCAAAAACACCATTCACTCCAGAGAAATCTATCTGCGCAGATTTATAAAATGGTGTGATGAACGAGGGCTGATAAAAGCTCAAGAAATCACCAGACCAATACTGGAAAGATATCAAAGACATTTATTCCTCACACGTAAACCAGATGGAACACCGCTAAGTGTGTCAGGACAGCTAAGCTACCTCAATGGAATAAGAGCCATGTTCAAATGGTTAACCAAGCAGAATTATATATTGTACAATCCAGCCAGTGATCTGGACTTACCCAAAGCCACCAAAAGATTGCCAAAACACATATTAACCGCATCAGATGCCGAAGCCATACTTAATCAACCAGATGTCAATACAATTACAGGGATACGTGATAGAGCCATCATGGAAGTACTTTATTCAACAGGAATGAGAAGAATGGAGCTAGTAAACCTGAAAACCACAGATATCGACATCGATCGAGGAACAATCTTAGTTAGGCACGGCAAAGGCGACAAGGATCGCATGATCCCAATTGGTGAACGTGCAATAAACTGGATAGAAAAATACCTCAACGAAGTTCGCCCGGAGTTGGTTATTGGCATGAGTGAAAACATTCTGTTCCTGAATACTTACGGTGAAGAAATTGGCTTAACATGGCTTTCCAGAATCGTTAAAAAATACATAGAACAAGCCGGAATCAACAAAACAGGATCGTGCCACCTCTTCAGACACACAATGGCCACCTTGATGCTAGAAAATGGCGCAGATATCCGTTACATTCAAGCCATGCTAGGACATGCCAAATTAGACACAACGCAGATTTATACACAGGTCAGTATTCAGAAACTTAAAGATATTCATACCGCTACGCATCCAGCTAAGAATCGGCTATCGAAACAACTACCGAGTGAATCTGAAACTAAACATTGAAAACTTGCAGAACTGCAAGTTTTATAAGAGGAGAGCAATTGCCACTCACAATCAGGCATTAAAGTAGTCAAATATTGGAGGCTAACTTTATCTTTTAGCTAGCTGAGAATACGGCAAATGCTCGGTATAATGTTCATGCTTACAAGCCAATGCCGTTGAACAAAGTCGATTACTGAAAATCCATGATTCGGCAATATCTTGCAAGCAACCACACCGAAGCATCGAATCAATACCCAGACATCCAGTTGCCGAATCACTGTCTACCCAACCCTTCAAAGGGCTCTAGTTATCGCAAAGTAACATAATGTGGCATTATCTGCACATGCAGTATTGTCTCCCTCGCTTAGGCTCGCCACCCACTGCAAATGTCCGCTTCGCCAGATAACACACATTATGTTAAATTGCTCAAAAGGCATACTATCCCTGATGCCATAAAGGTTGTTGTACATCCATGTGCAAGATAGTTAATAATCTATTCCCACCCACGCTAGTCAAACAATGAGAGCTACAGCCGGTTCCCGTCTTCCGTTCCTCTCATTGCTTGCCAAGCTCCACCCTTATTTATCATCAGCTATCGCCGAGCGCAGACCAAAACATCCAGTTTCAAATTAAAACCCTGGTTAACTAAGCATCGAGTAAAAAAGATCAAAAGCACGACCAGCTACGCGGTCAGCCAACTGTTGCAAAGCGGCAAGTGACACCCAGATACCTGAAGGTTCAAACGTCTTGCCGCTTCACACCAGTAGGCTTGATATTGACCGAGTATTCCTGACTGCACTTGCTGGCTAAATGAGAAAAAAGACTTGATTAAAAAGCTTTAAAAAAGGATAATCAAGTTGAGATGTTAGGCGAAAAGTCGCGTCTGGGCAGTAAAAAAAGTTTGATGGAGTTGATCTAAGGGAAATTGCTATTTAAGTTGTTGATTGCACTAGGAGAATTTAGGTTCTAGTACGACGGTCGCTATGGAAGTCATAAAAGGCCGAATGTATGATTATAACAACGGTAGGTTCTTGAGTGTAGATCCGTTTATTCAATCGCCAACATCGACACAGAGTATGAATCCTTATACTTATATTCTAAACAATCCATTATCTGGAGTTGATCCTAGTGGGTATAATGCTAAACCAGTAGATTGTAGTAATGGTCGTGGTGGTTTACGATGTGATCGTTTTGGACAAATTAAAGAACCAATTTCAATAGAAGATCGAATTATGAAAAGAGCTTCTGCGAATGGAGGTGGTGATGATAATGGGAATGATGAAACTTCTGATACTATTTCTGATAAAGAAGGTGAATCATTAAAGATGTTTAATTGTAAATTAATGTTTAATTGTGGTAAGGAAGATACATATACTTATGGAGGAAACCTGTCAGAAACTAAGGAGACAATGAAAGTAGGAGGTGAAATTTTAGAAGATCTTAACCCTCTAGATCCTTCGAACTTGTTACCAGGTAGATCTTTGTTAACTTTATCTAAGAATATTGGAAAACTTAATGATGCTAATAAAGCTAGAAAGGCTGCTAAGGGCTTAAAAGACACAAAGTGCTTTCCACCGGGCACTCAAGTTTTGATGGCTGATGGCTCAACAAAAGCTATTGAAAATATTAAGCCAGGTGAATTTGTAATGGCAGATGATCCCACCGATAGTAAAAAAGCCAATCAGGAACTTGTTACATCTATCATTGAGTCTAAGGCTGACAGGTTAATAAGAGTTTATATTAATAAACAAAGTGTTGAAAATTATCAAGGATATATTGAGGCTACAAGCACTCACCCATTTTGGACAACAAATAGAGGATGGCAGTATGCAAAAAACCTTTTGATAGGAGATATGTTTTTAGACCATTTGGGAAATCAGAACGAGATTTCTAATATAAAAATAATTGATATTATTACACCAACATATAACTTAACTGTTAATAATGTCCATACATATTTTGTTGTGGATGGAAATAATAGTATATTGGTTCATAATATTGATCCATTTGATATAGATTTTACAAGAATAGTAGATGCTGATGAGTCATTTACAAATAAAGATTTTATTCCTGAAAATATTAGAGGTAGAACCCTTAAGTCTGTATCTGAGGAAGCTAAACTCTTAGGTAAACTACCTGATGGTTTAACATTAAATGCAGCTAGATATAGAGAAGGTGGTCAAGAAGTTATCGAAGCCATAAACAATAGGACTCTTTATGTTGCTAGAACAGCTGGTTTAGAGAATGTTACTCCAGGAAATGATATTGATTCAGTTAATGCATATGTACAGGCTCAAAGACAAAAACAACTTGCTATTAAATCAGGCAAAAATATTTGCCCAAGATAGAGTATATATATGAAAAATTTAGAATTTGAATTAAAAATGCTAACCCAAGAAAAAAATAAATTGGATGCAGAAAGACTAAGTACTAATTTTGAAAAAAGTATGCTGTTAACTTCTAAGATACTTGAGGTAGAAAGAAGAATAAGTGACAAAAAAAACGATGAGTTTGCACAAGTTTTTGATTTTGGAATTAAATATTTTAACAATATAGAAGTAACTTCTGACTTTTTTAATACTGTAGTAAAATTAGAGAATGATATTTCTATTAAATTCATTGGAACTGTAGAATTATATTTTGGAGGGATTAACGATGAAGTTTTTGAGTCCCATCAATTATTCGGTAAAGGTATGGATATATGTGGAAGTTTCAAAGTTATCAACTCTAATTGGATAAAAAAACTTCAATTTCAAAACAGTATTCATGAAGGATATAAGTCTGAAAACTGGAAAAATATTAATCATTACATAATTAGAAGCAAAGAAGGTGAATTTTCTTGTATAGCTAGTAGTTGGGAGATTATATAAAAAATTATTGGGGTCTGCCATAAAGAAATAAGAAGGACACACATATTTAGAAGACATCATTCTAGTCAAAATCAAGGCATTTTGACTAGATATTCCTCTTGATTATAAGCTTTAATGTATGAATTGGATGCTTTTTGAAAATTCTGAGTAAATTTATCAGATTTGCCTTATTTAAAACAAAGCTATCCATTACACTCTAAAAGCGTAATTGAAATCCTTTAAATAGTGTCTATTCTAAAGCAGGTGTTAACTGAATGCCTGACCGCCATTTCTTGCCAACACTGTGACAGAAATCTTTGAGTTGACTCACAGTTCCAACAGCTGTAATTCCACTGGTTTTGAATTGATTTAACTCATCCATCCATGTATCTGGATTTAAATTTAATCTATCGAGAATATCTGGTAATTCTTTGGGTATAAACCCACGTTTTGTTTCTAATACAGCACGGCCGGTTAATTCTACAAGTTCTAAATAAAGTGATAGAGAGTAGGGTATATCATCATTGCCAAAAGACAATAAATCTGAATTATTGTTTTTGATTCGTTCTTGAATCGAAGTGTAATCAGATGACTCTGGAGTTTTAGCCATGGCTGCCCGAATGGGATTTAAATCTACATAAGTCATGCAAGTCAAAAGTGCTCTTTCATCAAGCAGGGCTTGGCTTTTGAACCGGCTTTCCCAGAAATGACCCTTACATCCATCCTCTGCATTGGCCCTAAATGCTATGTCTTGATTGAGAAGCTTCATAAACCAAGAGATATTCATTAACCGTTTTCTGTAAATATCAGTTAATTGCAAAACCATTTTCATTTCAGCTTTGCCCATGGTTTGTTTATCCATAAATTTCTGACACAAGTAAGGCAATTGACATAATGAAGACCAATGAATTAATACTTGATGAATAGACCAATTCTTGGTGTCATTAACTTTCAAAACCAGGTGATAGTGATTGCTCATTATTGCATATGAACAAACATCGATATGAAAAACTGATGCCAAATATTTAACCCGATCTACTATCCAACCCCTGCGGTGTTCGTATGATGTTTTTGTTGGCCTATCATGGCCACAAAGAAATGATCTACGAACGCAACGAGAGATGACATGGTAATAGGGTGTGTCTTCGAGAGATATGAGCTGTTTCCTTGCTAAAGTCATGTTTTTTATCCTTAAAAATGATTAATAACCACTATACACCTGATATTTGAGTTAGGCAATAGGTAATTTATGCTGTATGATTATTTACTTAGATGTGTGTCCTTTCTATTTTTCAGGGTCAATGTCACAATGGGCTGCAGGAATTAGTATTGGAACACCATGGGGTGGATCATTATCATTCAGCATTAGAGATAATTTTGAAAATCAGAATTGGGTTACAGAGTTGTTGGAAAAAGTCGAGGCAGATAGAACATGCCACAGTTGGTATCAAGCACTTGCAGCAGCTGGTTGTGGTATAGGTATTCAGCCTTAACAAATTTGGAGAAAAAAATGAACTTAAATAAATTAAAAATACCAGTAATTCTTATGACATGTATTATAGCCATTGCAATTTACTTTAATGACGATAATGTTGTAAATACTGAAAAGGTAGACATTGTTTCTATTAAAAACAAGAAAGTAAAAATTGATGAAAATGACTTAGATCAAAAAAGTAAAACAGATAAAAAAGCTCCTATATCTGCTGAGGCTCAATATTTGGTAGATGCCTTAATTCCTATTAGTAGTGAAGTGTTAGAAGACAGTTGGGAATCAGAATTTGGTTGTTACTCTTCGAAAGCTAAGGAAATGCAGGAATATGATGATAGCATTTGTAGCAATTTGTATTTAACTGCCAAATCCTACGATGAAGCATTGTGGATGCAAAGAAACGGATATCCCAGTAGCTCTCAACTAAAACTGCTAGACGAAAAAGAAAATCTTAGATATCTAAGTGAATTGGCCAATAAAAATAAATATACACCTGCAATGGCATTATTGACTATTTATGGACTAAATACCCATCAATACAAAGAAGCATCTAATATGGCATTAAATCTAAGGGCTTACTCTGAAAACCATAAAACCTTTCCTCATAGAATAAGAGGAGAATCATTAATAGCATTTGGAAATATTGAATTTGGACTCTCAAGTTTAAAGGTTTCATCATTATTGGGAGATGTCCAAGCTAAATATGTTTTTAATCGTTACATAACAGAATATCCAGATCTTGGAGTAAGTACAACTGATCTTGCATATCTGTATATGGGTCGAACATTTGGAGTGCCACCGGATCAATTTCCTGAAGACCCTAGACCCTGTCTCTTATACACATCTCCGAGCCCACGAGACAGGCAGAAATCTC
>OJDV01000758.1_pt1 | contig 10661 bp, 7 predicted proteins | sample 1592911 | NCBI WGS metagenome assembly OJDV01 (sample SAMN05416860, study PRJEB24817) | seawater metagenome | isolation source: Sea water | place: Canada:Atlantic | collected 2013-11 | reverse complement strand
ATCTACACAGAGTAGATCGTCGGCAGCGTCAGATGTGTATAAGAGACAGGAGGTGATCGCCACGGCAGGACACACCCAACTTGCCATCCGCGCCGCCACCGTGGCCACGCAGGACGCGTGGAACCCCGAAGCCGACGTGGCCGTCGCGTTGGGGATGGCCGCGGTGTACGGCTCGCTCGGCTTCGAGCGCGAGATGCTCGCGCAGGAGACCCGTGCCGCGACGATCTCGGCGCGCGAGGGCGGACCCGACGCGCTCTGGTGGCGCTGGCGTGCGTTCGCCGTCGCCGTCGGCAAGGGCGAGTTCCGCGACGCCAACGCGCTCGCTCAGGTCGAGGAGGCGTTCTCGGTCGACGACGACGACGCGACCTGGTGGCTCGCCATCTACGCCTCCCGCAAGATGATCGGAGAGCTCGAGGGAATGGATCGCGCGAAATACGACGAGCTGACCAAGCGCGCAGCCGAGCGCGGCGGCGAGAAGTTCTGGCGCGCGCTCGACGGCGACCTCGCCCCGCTCGAGTGCGAGCCAGGCTCGACGTGCCCGCTGGACAGCTACGGCCGCATCGACCGCCGCGCCGCGGACTCGCTCGACCTCGCGCTGCGCGCTCACCCGGGCGCATGGGCGCCTGGCTACGCGCTCGCGCTCGGGGGACACCCCGAGCGCCCGAAGACCTTCGACGCGTGGGTCCGGCAGGTCGCGCTCGACGCCTACGCCGAGCCGAACGCCTCCCGCGCCGCGTTGCTGGCGCACGCGACCACGCTGGGTGAGCGCGCGGACGCGTCCTGGTGCGCGAGCCTGCGCTCCGGGCAGGCGACCGCGCTCACTCTTCGCGCGCTCCCGTCGCCGCGCCGCGCCGCGTCGTGGCTCTCGGGGGAGGCCTCCGCCGCCGTGTGCGCCCACCCCGAGGATCCTGCGCTCGGCGTCGAGGAGCTCGTGCTCGAGGAGATGCGCTCGGCGCGCTGGAAGGTCGAGCTGACCGGGGCGCTGCTGCGCGGCGCGCTCACGCGCGCCTCGACCGATACGCTCGCGGGCAGGCTCGAGAGGGCCGCGTCGTTCGCGCGCTCGCGCCAGCTCGCCGACGCGTGCGCGGAGTGGTCCGCGGCGCTGTCTCTCGCGAACCTGGAGGCGGGCCGGCTGATCGACGCGCAGCGCCACGGCCAGGCCGCGCTCGACTGCGCCCCGACCGACCCGGGCGCCCTGCTCGCAGCTCAGATCGCCGCGGGCCTCGTCCAGCGCGCCCGCCAGGGCTCCTTGCCAGGCTCCATCCCTGCGGCCGTCCTGAGGCGAATCTCCGACGCCGAGCGCGTGCTCGCGCGCGAACGCGCCCCGGCGTGCCCCGCGCTCGTCTCCACCGGAGACGCGCCCGCGCGTTCGCTCATCCCACGCGTCTCCGCGCTCGCCGCGCGGACCTCGATCCCCACACCGCCCGAGGACGCCATCCGCCTCGCCACGCGCGGCGAGCGGGTCGATACGGCGCTGCTGTTCATGAAGGAGGCCCACGGCGCGCTCATCGGTGGAGACGCATCGACCGCGAGGGGCAAGCTCCGCGCGGCGCGCGAACAGGCCGAGTTCGCCAACGACGACGCCCTCCAGCGCGTGCTCGCGCTCGCCTCGTCGGCGCTCTTCCCCGAAGGCCTCGACGCAGCGAAACCTCTCGACGCGAACCCGTCGAGTCCGCACCTCGTTCGGGTCCGCTCCGGTGAGGCCGCGGCGTTGCTCTCCGAGGTCGAGGCCTCCGGTGGCCCCTCGGACGACGAGCGGGACGTGGTCGCCTCGCTCCAGATGTTGGGGGCGCCGGACGCCGCCCTCACGCTCGCGCTCGGGCTCGGCGGCGCCAAGGTGATGCCGGGGCTGTGCGCCCTGCCCTGACGCCGCGGGCCGCTGGAGCGCCGGCGGCCTCGGCTGGGAACGAACGTTCTCTCGAAAGGTCGAGCCCCACGCTCGGCTTGTCATGAGTGCGCCACGCACCGTAGTGTGTTGAGGTAGTGACACTTTGTCCCCTCCGTCCCTCACACGCGCGCGGCGATGATAGGCACACGCATCGGGCGATACGAGATCCTCGAGGAGCTCGGCCACGGCGGCATGTCCGTCGTGTACAAGGGCCTGGACACAGAGCTCGATCGGCTCGTCGCGGTCAAGGTCCTCCACGACCACCTCGCCAAGAAGGCGGACAACCGCGAGCGGCTCCGCCGCGAAGCGCGCGCGATCGCGCGCCTTCGCCACCCCAACATCCTCGAAATCTACGACTACGCGGCCCAGACCGAGACGCGCGCGTACATCGTCATGGAGTACGTCGACGGGATGAACCTCCGGGAGTTCCTGGAGGAGCAAGGACCCGTGCCCGCAGAGGTCGCCGCGCTCATCGGCGCGTCGGTCTGCTCCGCGCTCGGGCTCGCCCACGACGCCGGCATCATCCACCGGGACATCAAGCCCGAGAACCTGATGATCTCGGCGAAGGGCCACGTGAAGCTCATGGACTTCGGCATCGCGCACGTCTTCGATGCCGAGACCATGACCCAGACGGGGAGCCTCCTCGGCTCGCCGGCGCACATGGCCCCCGAGACCATCGAGGGCGAGCAGGTCGACGCCCGCGCGGACATCTTCGCGCTGGGCACGGTGCTCTACTGGTTGACCACGGGCGCCCTCCCCTACGACGGCAAGAACGCCCCCCAGGTTCTCAAGCGCGTCCTCGAAGGGATCTACAAGGCGCCCGAGGCGCTCGACGCACGCGTCGGCGCCGACTTCGGCAGAGTCATCGCCAAGTGCATGGCGTTCTCGCCCGAAGACCGCTACGTCGACGCGCAGTCGGCGCGCGCCGCCATGTGCGACTTCGCCCACGAGCTCGACGTCCTCGACGACGACGCGCTCACCGCGTTCCTGCTCTCGCCCGAGGAGTCGCTCCCGGCCCTCGAGGCCTCCATCACCGAGCGCCTGATCGCCGCCGCGGGGGACGCCTTCGACCGCAGAGAGATCCCCACGGCCTGCAACCACATCAACCGCGCGCTCGGTTACGACCCGACCCACCCCAGAGTCACGCAGATGCTCGAGCAGATGCGCCGCGGGAGCTCACGACGCAACCTCGCCATCGGCGCCGCCGCCGCCGCGCTGCTCACGAGCGCCGGCGCCTTCGCCTACCAAAGCGTCACGGCCCCTGAAGTGCCCGAGATCACCGCGGAGGCCGTCGGCGCGCTCCCTCCAGGGCTCGCGACGTCGGTGGACACCGCGCGCTCCGCCGTCGCCGCGTCCTTGTCCGTATCCATCGCGTCGGCCGCTGGCGCGCGCAAGCGCTCGCTCGACGACGCGCGCTCGTCCGCCAAGACGATCGCCGAGGGGCAGCGCGATTACGCGCGCGCGCTGGCCACCGCGGCCTCGAACTCGCGCACTGTCGCCGCCATCTCGCTCCCGCGTTTGCGCGCCCCGCTGCGTGTGCTGCCCATCCCCAATCCCGAAGACCTCCTCGCGCGACCCCCCGAGATCGACCCCGAGCCGACCACCTTCACCTACAAGTTTGATGTGTCGCCGCTCTCTGCGACTGTCTATATTGATGGGGATCGGGCCGGTAAGGGCGCGCTCGTCGCACGCGGGACTGGCTTCGAGCTCACTGCGGGCACACACAGCGTACGCGTGGAGTGCCCCGACAAGCTCTGCGTCCCGCACAAGAGCACCATCGACGTCGGCGGACCTCAACGTGACGCGCTCCCCATCAGGCTCAAATGGCGCAGTGGCACAATCAACCTGACGGCGAACACCCCCGGGATCGCGTTCGTCAGCACGTCGTCTTCGGACGAGCCCACGATCTTCCACTTGAAGCTGCCCGGCAAGAGCTACCCCTTCGTGACGCCCTTCGGCCTCGCCGACAATGGCGCGATCCCGAGAGAACGAATCCAGGTCACGTTCAGAAGATCCGTCCAGGGCAAGATCGACACGGAGTCCAAGATCACGCGCCGCGTGACCCTGGAGCCAGGACGCGTCGAGCTCGTCGAGGCGCGATTCTGACGCTGCTCGTCTGCCTCTCCCTCTCCTCTACGGCGTACGCCCAGGACACCACGGGCGAGAGTGGTACCTCACCCGACGTCTCACCCGTCGCAACGCCTGACCCCACCACGGATGCCGGCCCTTCGGACCCGAACGGTGCCTCGGAGGCGGCGACGCCCATCCAGCGTCTTCGTGACGCGCGCGAGGCATTCCAGCGATCTCAGTTCGAGCGCGTGCGCCCCCTCCTTCTCCCGACGCTCGAGCCGGTGACCACCCTCGAGGAGCAAGACGACATCGTCGAGGCCCGCACGCTGCTCGCCGTGAGCGTCTTCTTCGAGGCGCAGCAGCTCGACGACCCGAGCGCGCGCGACGAGCTCGTATCGCTCGCTCGCGATCAGTTCCTGTCGATCCTCCTGGACGACCCCGACCACGAGATCGACCCTCGCGTCTACCCCGCGAGCGTCGTCGACCTCTACGCAGACGTACGGGAAGAACACGCCGAGGCCATCGACGCCGCGCGCAAGGATCGCGGCGGCGGCGAGAACCCCATCGAGCCGGGGCTGAGCACCATCTACTTCGAGCGCGGCGTGCGTGAGCGCTACTACGCGCTCAACTTCGCCCCCTTCGGCATCGGCCAGTTCCAGAACGGCGACGAGAGCGCGGGCACCGCGTTCGCGCTCCTCCAGAGCGCCGCGCTCATCCTCAACGTCTCGGCCTACTTCATCGGCCTCTCGCTCATCGACCCGGAGACGGGCACCGTCTCCATCGAGGACCTCGCCTTCGCGCGACAGATGCAGAGCCTACAGCTCGGCTCGCTCGCGGCGTTCGGCGGCCTCTGGCTCAGCTCGGCCGGCTACGCTGTCTACCGCTACGAGCCCACGGAGTTCCTTCAAATCCGTACGCTCGACGCGCCACCGCCCGAGCTCGTCCCCGCGACCTCGCTGATGCTAAACTTCAAGTTCGACTTTTAAAGCATGACTCGAGTCACGAGTGCTCGAATGAGCGACCGGGAGCCCTGGAATCACCCTCGTGATCGTGGCACTCTGGACACCTCCCCCACTCGTTCTCGACCTCAAACGCGACAGACACATGCCAAGCCTCGTGCTCAAGGCCTCAGGCGGCAAGGCCGCCGACGCCGTCTTCTCCCTCGACAAGCCGCTCGTCTCCATCGGCGCCGCGCCCGATAACGACATCGCGCTCCAAGGGCACGCGGGCGTCGAGGACCACCACGCCGTGATCCACTTCGACGGGACGACCTTCCAGCTCCAGACCGTCCAGCGCGGCGCCGTCGTCTTCATCAACGGCAAGAAGCGACGCAAGCACACGCTCAGCCACAGCGCCCGCCTGCGCATGGGCGAGGCCGAGATGACCGTGAACCTGCTCGACGGCGCGCTCGGCGACACCGCCGACCCGGAGGCAGAAGCCGAGCTCGCCGGCTACCGGAAGCTCCAGAGCCTCGCGTCGACCCTTCTCGGTGAGTACGACCTGTCGCCGCTGCTCGAGCAGCTCATGGACGCCGTCGTCACGATCACCGGCGCGGACAAGGGCTTCCTCATCCTCGCCGAGGGCGACGACTTCCACGTCAAGGTCGCGCGCAACCTGCGCGCCGAGACCCTCACCGACGCCATCGCGCACGTCTCCGACTCGATCGTCGCCAAGGTCATCGCCTCGAAGCACCCCCTCATCGTCTCCGACGCGCTCCGACACTCCGAGTTCAGCGCCGCCGAGTCCGTCGTCAACCTCCAGCTCTCGAGCGTCATGTGCGTCCCGCTCATACACAAGGGCGCGCTGCTGGGCGTCATCTACGTCGGCAACACCTCGGTCGCCAACCTCTTCACCAAGGTCCACCTCGACCTGCTGACCGTCTTCGCGTCGCAAGCCTCACTCATCCTCGCCAACGCGATCATGGTCAACGACCTGCGCCTGGACAACGCCATGCTCTCGCAGCGCATCGATCAGATGCGCTTCGGCTCGATCATCGGGTCGTGCGACGCCATGCGCGAGGTATTCCGCTACGTCGAGAAGGTCGCGCCCACCTCGGTCAACGTCCTGATCCTGGGCGAGACGGGCACCGGCAAGGAGCTCATCGCCAACGAGATCCACAACCGCTCCCCTCGCACAGACGGACCCTTCGTGACGATCAACTGCGGCGCGATCCCGGAGTCACTCCTCGAGTCCGAGCTCTTCGGCCACGTCAAGGGCGCCTTCACCGGCGCCACGTCCTCGCGCACAGGTAAGTTCCAGGCCGCCGACGGCGGCACGATCTTCCTCGACGAGATCGGCGAGATGCCCCTCCAGCTCCAGGTCAAGTTGCTGCGAGTCCTCCAGGAGCGCACCATCACCAAGGTCGGCGCCACGCACCCCGAGAAGGTCGACATCCGCGTCATCGCCGCCACCCACGTCGACCTCGACCTCGCCGTGGCCGAGAACCGCTTCCGCGAAGACCTCTACTACCGCCTCAACGTCGTCCAGCTCCAGCTCCCGCCGCTGCGCAAGCGCGGCGACGACGTCATCCTCATCTCCACCTACCTCACCACCTCCATCAGCGAAGAGCTCGGCGTCTCCACGCGCACGCTCGGCCCCGAGGCCGTCGCCGCCATGAAGCGCTACCACTGGCCCGGCAACATCCGGCAGCTCCAAAACAAACTCAAGAAGGCCATCGTCCTCGCCGACTCCAGCGTCCTGACCCCCGACGACCTCGACCTCATGCCCGAGCTCCTCCAACCCATCCTCCCGCTCGCCGATGCCAAGGAGCGCTTCGCGTTCCGCTACATCATGGAGGCGCTGGATCGAAACGAGGGCAACCGTACGCAGACCGCGCGCGAGCTCGAGGTCGACCCGCGCACCATCTTCCGCTACCTCGAGAAGCGCGATGAGTGACCTGCGCGACATCCGCGCCACCGACCATGACTCCAATGTCACGACGTCGGGCGCCTCCCCACGGATGGGCACCCGACCTCGCGCGCGCTCCGCCACGCGCCCCGCCGCCCGAGCGCTCGTGGCATGCTCATTGCTGTGTACCTCTCATGTAACCGGCTGCGTCATACCGCCGCCCATCATCACCGTCGTCGAGGAGGAGTACCCACCCTTCATCTCATCCGACTTCGTCTCACCGACCGATCGAATCATCCAGGTCACCACGCCGGACGCCGTCACGCTCAAGCTCAACGCCATCTTCGACCAGAACCGAGAGGATCTCCTCTACGTCGCCTGGTACAGCCAGAACGATGGCGTCCTGCGCACGACGACCGTCCCGCTCGTGACCGAGGAAGACGACCCTGACTACCGCAACGTCTTCTACACCTATGGACCAGACGAGGTCGTCGTGGACCCTTGTGACGATGTGAACGCCAACACCCGCTCCGACGTCGTGTGGGCCTACGTCTCCGACGAGTCCTGGGCCACCACCGACGACGCCCTCGGAATCCAGGAACAACTCAACGCCTTCAAGGTGTCCTACTCCTGGGTCCTCGAATTCAACGTCCTGTGCACGGGCACGTGATGACACCAACGTCACCCATACGAGCGCTCACGATGAACACGCTCCGACCCCGAATACGATCGCTGCTCGCGACGCTCTGCGTCGTCGCCTCGGGCTACGTCGGCTGCGCCGACAACGCACCGTTGAACGCGCCTAGCGCTGCCTGCTTCTCCGACTCGGAGTGCGAGTCGTCGCTGACATGCCGCGAGCAACGCTGCACCGTCAGCGAGCCGGACGACCGCGACCTCAGCTTCATGTTCATCCCCCCCGCGTCCTCGGCCTTCCTCCCCCAACGCACCCAGTTCTTCGAGATCAGCCCGAGCTACAGCCTCGACTTCGCGCTCGAGCCCAGCGTCTCCGTGTTGGGCCAGATCGGCTCGTTCAACGTCAGCGGCACCCTCGTCTTCACACCCAGCGGCAGCGTCGACCCGCTCCTACGTCGGCAGGCCCCCGTGGACCGCGGCGACTACCAGGTCTCCCTCGTACCGGGGTCCTACACCATCGACTTCATCTCGAGCACCGAGGGCGTCCCCAACCGCGCCTGGCGAAACATCCGCTTCGAGACCGACGTCCAGCACGACCTCCCGCTCCCCGACCTCAGCCAGGCGATCTCGATCACCGGCAACGTCAACTTCAAGGATCCCACCGTCGGCATCGGCTCGGGCCTTGGCCTCGCGCGCGTCACCGCCGTCTCGCGCACCACCGGCGTCCTGTCGACCAGCGTCGTCACCGACGCCAACTCGGGCTTCTACGAGGGGCTCCGCCTCTGGCGCGGCACCGGCTCCTACGACGTCGTCGTCTCATCGGCCAACGGCGACCCGCTCATACCCACCGTGACCTTCCGCGAGGCGATCGACACGGACACCATCCCCGCCAACGCATCGACCTTCGAGACCAACCTCTTCGTCGGGGACTTCTCGGTCGCCGAGCGCGTCGTGCGCCTCGAACTCGACGAGGCCGTCGAGCAGAGCCTCTTGGGGCTCTCGCCCAGCGACCTGGACGTCCAGCTCACCGCGAGCCTCGACACGGGCGACCCCAACGTCGACGCGGTCTTCAACCTCCGTGGCTCCGTCTCTGCCTCCGACGACGAGTCCTCCACGCCGCTGAGCGCCCTGCCGCTGCGCTACATCGGCGAGATCGTCCCGCCCGCGGGCTCGCGCTATGCGCGAACCCCCATCGAGGTCGACCTCAGCTCGATCGGCGCGCGCGTGGTCAAGCTCCCCGCCCCCACCGAGCTCGACCTCTCCAGCACGCTCATCCGAACCTTCACGGGCGCGCCCGCAGAAGGCGCCCGCGTCACGTTCACCCCGCGCACCCGCAACACCGGCTCGTCGACTCAGAAGTCGACCGAGAACTCGCGGGCGTTCGAGGTCTACGCCAACGCGGACGGCGAGATCGGCGTCTGGCTCGAGCCCGACGTCGACTACGACATGCGCGTGGATCCCATGACGACAGACTCACCGCGAGCCACCGTCACCATCACCGGTGACGCGCTCCCGCCCGTCTTCGAGCTCCCCTCCCCGTCCTTGATCTCGGGGTCCGTCTGGTCCAACGACTCCTCGGGAGCGTCCATCGCAGACGTCACGGTCCGCGTCATCGAACGCAACGACGGCGTCGAGCAGGTCATCACCGAGGGGCAGACCGACGCGAACGGCGCGTTCCGCCTCATCGCGCCCGACGACGCCGACTGACGCCGACCGGGGCGCGGAGGCGCGCGACCAGGCGTACAGACGCGACGGCGCCGCGCTCACTCCCCCTTCGCTGCCTCATCGATCATACGCTCGAGAGCGGGGCGCTTTGACGCACACTCTCCTACCCACTTCTCACGACGCGCATCCCACTCGGAGCCCCCCTCCGACGCGTCGCGCATGAGGCCCGCGGCCGAGCGCTGACATACGTCGAGATCCGCCTGAGCGTCGACGACCCTCACGCCCGTCTCGGGATCCCAGACGTCTCCGCTCGAGACGCCTCGCGCGACCCCGATGAACATCGGGATCGACAGCGCGAACACCGCGAGCCCGAGCGTCGCGAGCCCGCCACGGTTGACGGCCTTGCGCGTGTCCTCGAACACGGGATCGACCTGCTCCTCCCCACTCTCTTCATGCTCACTCACAGCCCAGAGCCTCCTGCCATCGACACCCATAGCACTCAGGGTTAGCGCCCCTCGACCCATGATGGCAAGCCCCGAAGCTCACTCCGACAACGCAGGCGCGAGCTCCTCGATCGCCGGCATCTCCTGGATCCTCTCTCTGGCGATCTTCCACGCGAGCTCCATGATCCAGCTCAGCGAACGCTCCTGGCGACCCGCCTCGGTCTTCGTCTGCGCCACGAGATCCTCGGGCAAGTAGAGCGTCATCTTCTTCTTCGTCGCCATCGTGTGTACCTTCGTCTGGACGTCGCCGCGTCCCATGACGCGATGCACCTACATGTAGGTTCATGTATACGCGACCCCTCTTGGGGGTCAAAAAAACCTCGCCCATCACCTCAACACCGTCGGAGTGACCTATGCCCAAACCACTGAACCACGACGACTTGCGCGAGAGACTTGATGCTTTGGTTGAGGTCTTCGACGCCCGCGAGCACCGGGACAACGACCCCATCTCTTTGGTCTGGGAGTACAGCGACCCGGCGGATCAAGAACTCGTCGCGCTGCTCGCCAGCGGGGTCGCCTACGGGCGCGTAGCGTTGGTCCGCGACGCAGGGAGGCGCGCAGCGACGCCGCTCGGTCCCGCCCCCGCGAGCACCCTCCTCGGGCTCTCGGACGACGACCTCACCGACATCTACGACGGCTACGTCTACCGAATGACCCGCGGCGCCGACGTCGCGGACCTGCTCGCGGGCTGCCGAGACCTCATCGCCACGCACGGGTCCCTCCACGCGTCGTACGCAGCGCAGAGCGGGAGCGACCACGTCGAGCGGGCGTCGAACTGGGTCAAGGCGATACGCGCAGGCAGGATCCGCCCCGAGCTCGAACGCGGGCTGCGCTACCTGCTCCCCGACCCTGGCGATGGGGGCGCGTGCAAGCGCCTCCACCTCTTCTTCAGGTGGGTCGCGCGCGGCCCCGACGAGATCGATCTCGGCATCTGGCCCACCCCGGCCGCCAACGAGCTCCTGATGCCGCTCGACACACACACCGCGCGCATGTGCCGTTACATCGGACCTGTCTCTTATACACATCTCCGAGCCCACGAGACAGGCAGAAATCTC
>OJDV01000757.1_pt1 | contig 10667 bp, 11 predicted proteins | sample 1592911 | NCBI WGS metagenome assembly OJDV01 (sample SAMN05416860, study PRJEB24817) | seawater metagenome | isolation source: Sea water | place: Canada:Atlantic | collected 2013-11 | reverse complement strand
CGAGATTTCTGCCTGTCTCGTGGGCTCGGAGATGTGTATAAGAGACAGTTATTTCTGTATCATTTTCTATATCATTAGTGGATTTGTATTCTTATCATTAATTCCATTTATTGGCAATGTATATGAACCCAATATAGTCCTCGGTATATTTATTCTAGCTTGGACCAATGACACTTTTGCATATCTTGTTGGAAAAGGTTTTGGAAAAAGAAAATTAATGGAAAAAATATCCCCTAAAAAAACAATTGAAGGGTTTTTTGGAGGGATGGCAGGTGCGCTTTTAGCAAGCTTTATATTTTTTAACTTTACATCACTTTATACTCTAACATTTTGGTTATTTTTGGCAATATTAGTTTCTGTATTAGGGACTATTGGCGACTTAATTCAGTCAAAATTTAAAAGACTAGCTGGGGTAAAAGATAGCGGTAATATAATGCCCGGCCATGGGGGTGTTTACGATAGGCTTGATAGTATTATATTCGCGAGTCCATTTATATATTTGTTTATAATTATCATAAATTATGTTTCATAAAGAAGGTTTTAAAATAATATCTACCGTTTTTTTAATAAGTGCAATCCTTGCAGTTTCTACTCATTTTTTGATTGAAAACGAACTTATTGAAAAAGGTATTTTACTGGTTATATTAATACTATTAGCACTTGTTCTTCAATTTTTCAGAAACCCAAAAAGAGATTTTGCTTTAAATACAAATCAAGTATTGTCACCAGTAGATGGTAAAGTTGTTGTAATTGAAGAAGTGTTTGAAAAAGAATACTTTAAAGACAAAAGGTTACAGCTTTCAGTATTTATGTCACCACTTAACGTTCATGTTACTCGCTACCCTGTTGGTGGTAATGTAGTTTTTAGCAAATATCATCCAGGTAAGTTTTTAGTAGCATGGCATCCAAAATCTTCTGAAGAAAACGAACGTACAACTGTTGTTGTAAAATCTAAAGAATTTGGCGATGTTTTACATAGACAAATAGCGGGAGCAGTTGCAAAACGAATCGTAAATTATGCAGAAGAAGGTCAAGAGGTATCTCAAGCTTCTGATAGTGGCTTTATAAAATTTGGTTCACGTGTAGATATTTTTTTACCTTTAGGAACTAAAATAAACGTAGAACTTAACCAAAAAGTAAAAGGGGGAATTACCATATTAGCAGAAAATGACAACTGAAGAATTGGAAATAGCTTTTAGAAAAGCAGTAGATAGTGTAAATGATCATAAAGATCCATTTCCTGCTGACTTATTATTAAGATTATATTCTTTTTATAAAGTGGCTACTAACGACCAAGATACTCCTAGAAGCAGAAATCAATTGATCAATGCTTTTAAAACCAATGCTCTTTTCCAAGCAAAAGGTTTAACTCCAGATGAAGCAAAAGAACAATATATTGAGTGTGCAAAGCATTATTTTTTATACCGAAAATAATTAAATATGATTATTCATCATATTGGAAAAGATAATTCCATATTAAATAAATTTATCGCAGAGATTAGAGATGTTTCTATACAAAAAGATTCCCTTCGTTTTAGAAGAAATATTGAACGTATAGGTGAAATTTTAGGATACGAACTTAGCAAACAAGTTGATTATAATAACAAAAGCATCCTAACTCCTTTAGGCGTTAAAAACATGAACCTACCAACTTCTAAAATAGTAATCTGTTCTATTTTACGTGCGGGTCTACCCTTACATCAAGGATTATTAAATTATTTTGATAATGCAGAAAACGCTTTTATTTCGGCATACCGTCATCATCCAAATCAAGATGATCATTTTGAAATTGTGGTAGAATATTTTGCGGCTCCTTCCGTAAAAGGTAAAAGTTTATTATTAGCAGATCCTATGTTAGCTACTGGTCAATCTTTAGTTGCTGTATATGAAGCCATAAAAAAACAAAGAACAATTAATGAAATCCATATAGTTTCTGTAATTGGAAGTACTGAAGGAATTGATTTTATAAAAAATCATTTTCCTGAAAACACTCATCTTTGGATTGCTGCAATCGATGACGAATTAAACGATAAAGGATACATTGTTCCAGGTCTAGGTGATGCTGGTGATTTGGCATTTGGAACAAAAATATAAGCAATACCTTTTACAATATTTAATGAATTTCAAATGCAGCTCATTGAAAACATTTATTAATACCATGAAAAATACTATTAAAACCTTAACAGCAATTGCAATTTTAGTATTTATCACATTTTCATTTACCACCCTTTTAGATAGCAATAAGAATATTAATGTTGAAAAAAGCATTATTACTTGGAAGGGTTATCAAGTAACTGGATCTCACACTGGAACAATAAAAATTAAATCGGGATTATTAATTTTCACTAAAGGTGACTTGGTAGATGGAAATTTTGTTATGGATATGAACAGCATTTCATGCACCGATTTAGGAGAGAAACATAAAGGTAAATTAGAAGAGCATTTAAAATCTGATGATTTTTTTGGAGTAGTAAAGCACCAAACAGCAACTTTAGAATTTATAAAAGTAATTCCAATTGGCAAGAATTCTTATAAGATAAAAGGAGATTTAACAATTAAAGGAAAAACAAATAGCATCGATTTTGATTTTTCTGTTTATGGTAAAAAGGCAACTGCACTATTAAAAATAGACAGAACAAAATATGATGTAAAATATGGTTCTAAGGCTTTCTTTGGAGGATTAAAAGACAATGCTATTTACGATGAGTTTGAGTTAATTGCAAATTTAGAATTTTAATAAAAATTTAAAAGCCCTTAGAAATAATCTAAGAGCTTTTTAAAAATATTATTTTAATCCTTTTAAACTACTTTTTAAAGTTTCAATTTTAGCTAAAGCATCCGCTTCTTTTTGTCTTTCTATAGCTACAACACTCTCTGGAGCATTATTGACAAAACGATCATTACTCAACTTACCTTGAATACTTTTTAAAAACCCTTCTGTATATTTTAATTCTTCAGTAAGTTTTACGATTTCATCTTCAACATTAATTGCCCCTTCCATCGGAATAAAATATTCATTCGATTTTACACGATAGGTCAATGCTCCATCAATTTTTCCAGTAATATAATCCAGACTTTCAACATTACCCATTTTTTTAATTACAGTGTCAAAAGATTTAGAAGCATTAATATTATTAATAATTGATAAATTGATTGTTTCTTTAAATGAAATATTTTTCTCTTTTCTAATGGTTCTAATTCCTGAAATTACCTCAGAAGCTATTTCAAAATCTTTTAAGATTACAGTATCTATTGATTTTACGGAAGGGTACTCAGAAATAATTAAAGCCTCCTCTGTACTTCTATCATCAATTTGATGCCAAATTTCTTCAGTAATAAAAGGCATAAATGGATGCAATACTTTTAAATTATTCTCAAAAGCTTTAATAATTAAATCGAATGATTTTCGATCGATTGGTTGCTGGTAACCAGGCTTCACCATTTCTAATAACCAAGAACAAAAATCGTCCCAAATTAATTTATATATAGTCATTAATGAATCTGAAAGACGATATTTCGAAAAATGATCTTCCATTTCAACAAAGGCACTTTGAAATTTAGATTTGTACCACTCTAATGCAATCCTACTTGATTCTGGTTGCTCTATTGTTTCACTAACTTCCCAACCGCTAACTAACTTATAGGCGTTTATTATTTTGTTTTTAAAAGCTTTTCCCTGTTGTAATTTAGTTTCATCAAATAATAAATCGTTTCCAGCTCCAGAACTTAATAACATCATTCCTGCTCTTACAGCATCTGCGCTATAATCTTCAATTAATTTTAAAGCATCTGGAGAATTCCCTAATTGTTTAGACATTTTTCTACCTTGATCGTCACGAACAATACCAGTAAAATAAACATTATTAAAAGGCTTTTCATTTCTAAATTCATAACCTGCAAATATCATACGTGCTACCCAAAAGAATATAATATCTGGCCCTGTTACCAAATCATTGGTTGGGTAATAATAGTTAATCTCTTTATTGTCTGGGTTTCTAATTCCATCGAAGACAGATATTGGCCAAAGCCAAGAAGAAAACCAAGTATCTAATGCATCATCATCTTGCCTTAAGTCATCAGATTTTAAATCATTGTTTCCTGTTTTTTCAATAGCAGCTTTTAAAGCTTTTTCTTTATTTTCAGCAACTACAAAATCTTCTTTTCCATCTCCAAAATAATAAGCTGGTATTTGTTGTCCCCACCATAATTGACGAGACACATTCCAATCTCTAATGTTTTCTAACCAATGGCGGTACGTATTTTCTATCTTTTTAGGAAATAGCTTTATTTCTTCGGTTTCTAACACAGCTTTTAAAGCTGGTTTCACCATCTCTTCCATTTTTAAAAACCATTGATCTGAAAGTCTTGGCTCTATAACAGCTTTGGTTCTTTCTGAAGTACCTACTTTATTTAAATGTGTTTCAACTTTTTGAATACAACCTAAAGATTCTAATTCTGTATAAATTTCTTCTCTAACTACAAAACGATCTTTACCTTGGTAATGCAAACCAAAACTATTTAAACTGGCATCATCATTAAAAATATCGATTACTTCCAAATTATGCTTATCTCCTAAAGCCTTATCATTCATGTCATGAGCAGGTGTTACCTTTAAGCATCCTGTACCAAATTCTACATCTACATATTCATCTTCTATAATTGGAATAACACGATTACAAATAGGAACAATTGCTTTTTTTCCTTTTAAATGAGAAAAGCGTTCATCATTAGGATTGATACAAATAGCGGTATCCCCTAAAATAGTTTCAGGACGAGTAGTAGCTATGGTTAAAGTATCATTAGACCCTTCAATTTTATAATTTATATAATATAACTTTCCATTTTGCTCTACATATTCAACTTCTTCATCAGATAGTGTTGTTTTTGCTTCAGGATCCCAATTTACCATTCGATATCCTCGATATATTAAACCCTTGTTATGAAGGTCTACAAAAGTTTTTATTACAGACTCACTCATATCATCATCCAAAGTAAACTTTGTCCGATCCCAATCGCATGAACATCCTAATTTTTTAAGCTGCTCTAAAATTACCCCACCATACTCATGAGTCCAATCCCAAGCGTGTTTCAAAAATTCATCACGAGATAAATCATTTTTATCAATTCCTTGTTCTTTCAGTTTTGCAACCACTTTTGCTTCAGTAGCTATAGAAGCATGATCAGTTCCAGGAACCCAACAAGCATTTTTACCTTGCAAACGTGCACGACGAATTAATACATCTTGGATCGTATTATTCAACATATGTCCCATATGTAAAATACCCGTAACATTTGGTGGCGGAATTACGATACTATATGGCTCTCTTTCATCTACTTCAGAATGGAAATAGTTATTTTCCATCCAGTAGTCATACCACTTGTTTTCAATGTTTTGAGAAATATTTTTTGCTTCTGAAGCCATTTTGGTCTAATTTTTGAAAAGTAATCTGCAAAAGTAGGTATAACTATAAGATTATAAAAGTGAATGATATATTTTGCAGAATGTTTTAAAGTTACTTACTTTAGCAATAATTAAACCCCCTAAATTATGAAAAAGATAGCAATTATAGCTTTAATAGCTTTTATTGGATTGGTGCAACAAGCGAATGCACAGGCAAAAATTGAATTTAAAACTGATGTCATTGATTATGGTGAAATAGCCAAAGGCAGTGATGGAGTAAGAACTTTTGAATTTACTAATACTGGTGATGCACCATTAATAATTAGCAATGTAAAATCATCTTGTGGTTGTACAGTACCATCTAAACCTGATGGACCAGTTGCTCCAGGAGAATCTAGCACGATTGAAGTTAAATACGACACTAAAAGAGTAGGTCCTATTAGAAAAACAGTAACTGTTTATTCTAATGCAGATCAACCAATTATTTCTTTAAAAATTAAAGGAAAAATATTGGCTGATGACGCAAATGACGGAAAAAGTGTTTTAGAAAAAACTGAATAAAATTTTAATATTCTAGAATAAAAAAACTGGTATCAATTAATTTTGATACCAGTTTTTTATTATTCGAAAACTTCTTTTAAAGTAAACTTTTTTCGGTAAATAATTTCATTTCTTTTAATTTTCAAAGTGATTCTCTTATCTGCTTTTGATGCAAACAATCCAATTATTTCATGTAAATTATAATGATGCGTCTGTTTTCCATTTACAGTTATAAGCTCATCTCCTTCTCGTATATCCGCTAAATCTGCTGGAGAATCTTTTCTTATTTCTGAAACCACGTATTTTGGCACAAGAAAAAATTCATAGGTAGTTGATATGGTAATATTGGTAGCACCTTCATTATTATTGACATTATTATTAAAAGAGTCTTTTTTGTTTTTTACCATTGCAACTCCATCGTGCTTAACAGTTAAGCCACTCATATTATAATGAAAAGGATCTTTAAACTTATTGTTCTTTTTTAATGTAATTTTTTTTGATGGATAGTCCATTATAATCGTAAACCTATTTAAAAGTTCTCCGCCAATACTTCCATCTCTTTGTTCAAAAAACTTAATGTTTTCTGTTGATTCTTCATCTGGAAAAGCAACTTTAACATCTTTAAGTTCAAAAGTTCCTATTCTCATTCTTGGGATTTTAGATCTTCTACCAAATATATCACCACTTAGTCCTTGACCTAGGAAATCATCAAACGATTTGTTATCAAGATTATTTTCAAGAATTGAATTATCAAACAACCAAAGAGCATCACTAGACCCAGAATCTATAAGTAAAGTGTGAATATCTGAATCATCATCATAGATATTTGTCACATCTACATATGGTTTTTTATTATGAAAGACTAAATCGAAAACTTCACATTTTTTACATTCTTTATAGGTGTATGATTCTGGTTTATAAATTGTTAGTTTACTAATATTGTAGTTTGTTTTTACTACCAAATTTTTAAAAAAATCATACCCAATGATACCGTGTATTGGGATGCCCATTCTTTTTGAAAGACTAAGTGAGTTATCAAAAACTACATAAAGAGTATGATTAACATCAACCACTTCCCCTATTTTCAATCTATTGTGTTCACTTTTTAAAGCAGGAATACTACCTCCTTCTCCAAGTCCTCTCAATCTTATAGTTGTTGTGCTTTTAAGTTCTAAGGAATCAACTTCAGATAAACTAAACATCATTGTTGAACTCACTCCTGTATCTAATAAAAATGATAAGGTAACTCCGTTTACTTCAACTGGAATAACCACCAAATTATTAATTAATTGGAATGATATTTTGTCTTTTTCTTTTTCGTTTACAAATAAAAAACCACCTTGAGCTATTCCTTTTGTAACAAAACAAAAAAGAATACTTATTAGAAAGAATTGACGATTTATATTAATTGATGTTTTAATAATGTTAAGATAACTAATTTTATCAAAAGACCCTTTAATTGAACCAAAATTTAAGAATTATTTTGCAACTTTGCTTTTTAAACAAAAAACTATGCCTTCTATATCATCCAAAGGATTAAAAATGCCTGAATCACCAATTAGAAAATTGGTTCCCTATGCAGAAAAAGCGGTAAAAGCAGGAAAAAAAATATATTATTTAAACATTGGTCAACCAGATATAAAGTCACCTCAAGTTGCTATGGATGCAGTTGCTAATAGTAATATAAGTGTACTTGCATATTCAAGATCTGAGGGGTCTCAAGAATATCGAGAAAAAATCTCTAATTATTATAAAAAAAATGACATCCCTGTAGATGCAAATGAAATTATAGTAACCACCGGAGGTAGTGAGGCATTACTTTTTGCAATGGGAACAATTTGTGACCAAGGAGATGAAATTATTATCCCTGAACCATTTTATGCAAACTATAATGGGTTTGCTACGGCGTCTGGAGTTAATATTGTTCCAGTAATTTCGAAAATTGAAGATAATTTTGCGTTACCTCCAATTTCAGAATTCGAAAAACTAATTACTCCTAAAACTAAAGCAATAATAATTTGTAATCCAGGTAATCCAACGGGTTATTTATATTCAAAGGAAGAAATAAAAAAACTAGCGTCTATTGTATTAAAACACAATTTGTTTTTAGTAGCGGACGAAGTTTATCGTGAGTTTACTTATGATGGTGACGAACATTATTCTATTTTACAAGAAGAAAATCTTTCAGAAAATGGAATTATCATAGATTCTGTTTCTAAGAGATATAGTATGTGTGGAGCTCGAATTGGGTGTTTAGTTTCAAAAAACAAAGAAGTGATTTCTACTGCTTTAAAATTTGCTCAAGCACGATTAAGCCCACCAACATTTGCACAAATTGCAAGTGAAGCTGCTTTAGAAACTCCACAAAGTTATTTTGACGAAGTAATTGTTGAATATAAAGCTCGTAGAAATACACTTGTTGAATATTTACAAACGATTCCTGGTGTGAAAGTTGGAAAACCAAAAGGAGCTTTTTACTGTATTGTGGAGTTACCTGTTAAAAACAGTGATGATTTCGCCCAATGGTTGCTAGAAGAATTTGAATATAATAATGAAACTATAATGGTTGCTCCTGCTGCAGGTTTTTATTCAACAAAAGGAGTTGGCTTAAATCAAATAAGAATTGCTTACGTTCTAAAAAAAGAAGATTTAATTAAATCTGTTGAAATTTTAAAACACGCTTTAAAAGAATACAAAGATTAATGCATATTGAAGAACATAAATCTTTAAAAAAATACAACACTTTTTCAATTGATTGTAATGCAAGATATTTTGTCTCAATTGAATCTATAAGTGATCTTAAAAAGGTTTTAAAACTAAACATACATCCCAAAATATTTATTTTAGGTGGAGGAAGCAACATGCTTCTAACACAAGATGTTGATGCTTTAGTATTGCATATTAATTTAAAAGGAATCGAAGTACTTTCTGAAGATAAAGAAAATATAAAGCTAAAAGTTATGGCAGGTGAAAACTGGCATGACTTTGTACAATATTGTATTAACAATAATTATGGTGGGCTTGAAAATTTATCATTAATCCCAGGAAATGTGGGTACCGCACCTATCCAGAATATTGGTGCATATGGAGTAGAATTGAAAGATCTTTTTAAAGATTGTGAAGCGATTTCTGTTTCTAATTTATCTGAAAAACATTTCACAAAAGAGGAATGTAAATTTGAGTATCGAAACTCTGTTTTTAAAAATGAAGAAAAAGGTAATTTTATAATTACAAGCGTAACTTTTGAATTAACAAAAATCAATCACAAAAAAAATATTGGTTACGGAGCTATTCAAGAGGAATTAAAAAAGCATCAAATAGAAAATCCAACTATAAAGAATATCTCGGAAGCGATAATTGCGATAAGGCAATCAAAACTCCCAGACCCAAAAGAATTAGGCAATAGTGGTAGTTTTTTTAAAAATCCAATTATTAGTGAATTTGATTTCAAAAGATTTTATAGCAAATATCCCAATGCTCCTTTTTATAAGTTATCATCATCAGAATACAAAATTCCAGCGGGTTGGCTAATCGAACAAGCTGGATTTAAGGGAAAACGATTTGGAGATGCTGGAGTTCACAAAAATCAAGCTTTGGTTTTAGTGAATTATGGAAATGCAACTGGACAAGAAATAATATCTCTTTCCAAAAATATTCAAAATAAAGTAAAAGTGGAATTTGGAATTTTTATTGAGCCAGAAGTAAATATTATCTAATTTACAGACAATAATTTATCTATAATAAAAATAGATCCATTTTCAGCATTTATATTTTTATCTCCAATTACAGAAGCTTCATTTCCTTTATTATCTTTAATGATAATAGCAGTTCCATTTAATGAAGCCTTCAATTTTGTACCTGACAAAGACTTTAAATTAACAGTACCTCCTTTAGAAGCTATTTTAGCAGAAAGTTCAGAATAGTTTAAACTTCCTTCAATAATATGTCCTTTCATTTTTTTAGATAACAATTCTCTATCTGAAAATAATGTTGATAATTTGTCACTCTGCAATTCTTTAAAAGCATCATTGGACGGTGCAAAAACAGTGTATTTTTTTTCAGGATTAGAAAAGACTTTGGTTAAGCTACTTGATGTTAAAGCACTAGCATACAATTTAGTTTCAGCAGTAAACATCAATCTCGTAAAAATTAAATTATCGCCATTATCAATGGGTTCAATTATTCTTTTAGTTGCCGGTTTACTATTTGTGATACTCTTATTATCGACTACTTTTTCTAATTTTTTCTTACTATCTATTTTATTTTCTTTATTATCATTTTTACATGAAACTAAGATTAACATTAAGCCTAATAAGTATGCAACGTGTTTTAATTTTACCATCGAGATTATCTTTTTTTTACGATGCTAAAATTACTAAAATCAACAATAAAAAAGCAATAAAGATTGTATTTTTGCACTTTAATTAATTGATATGGGAATTTATATAATTACTATTGGTTTAATACTGCTTGCTTTTGCTGGTATAGCCCTAAAAATATGGGCTAAAAAGGATGGGAAATTCGCAGGTACTTGCGCAAGTCAAAGTCCTTTTTTAAATAAAGAAGGTGAATCTTGCGGGTTTTGTGGAAAAACTCCAGACCAATTTGATAATTGCGAAGAAGAAACTCACAAATAAGAATTCTTTTTCATGGTATTACTTTACTTATTTGCTTTTGTAGTACTTATAAATCTGTCTCTTATACACATCTCCGAGCCCACGAGACA
>OJDV01000756.1_pt1 | contig 10681 bp, 9 predicted proteins | sample 1592911 | NCBI WGS metagenome assembly OJDV01 (sample SAMN05416860, study PRJEB24817) | seawater metagenome | isolation source: Sea water | place: Canada:Atlantic | collected 2013-11 | reverse complement strand
ACACAGAGTAGATCGTCGGCAGCGTCAGATGTGTATAAGAGACAGATATAATGCTTTTGCCTCAGCAATTCTCCAATCATTTATTGGCAATTGTGCTTGTCGTACTTTAAGCACATGGTTTATTTTTTTATGGGCCTTCTCAATTTGACTGTTTAATAAGTCTATTTCTGCTGAAGCCGACAAAGATTCAACATAATACAAGCTGTCTTCTCCCAGTTTTTCTTGTCGATTTAATAGGGCTTTAGAAATCCATTTCTCTGCTTGCTTTGCTTCTTGCTTGTACAAATACATCCTTCCTATGTTTGTCATCGAAAAGGCCAGTTTAATGTGGTCTTCAGCATATTTTCTTTCTAATATGCCATGTGCTTTTTTAAACAACCCAATGGCCTTATCAATTTCTCCTAAATCTGCAGCAACCATGCCCAAGTTGTTGTGCATTCCCGCCACGTCATCGTGCTGCTCTCCAAGTACTTCGGTTTCAATTTTTAAAGCAACCAGGAATGTTTCTTGTGCTTTATTATATTGTTTGTTTTGCCTTTCAATCAAACCTAAATTGTTTAATGTCTTGGCATATTTTATGCTTTGATTTAGGTCTAAACTTTCATAACTTTCCTTTGCTAGGGTGAGCTTTTCTAATGCCAAAACATAATCACCTGTTTCATAATAAAGCGCACCTAAACGGTTGAATGCTTCTGCTGTAACAGAATGGTTTTTTCCCAGTTTTTCTAACCTGGCATCAGCAACAAAACTTAAGTGTCGTAATGCTGGGTTATAATCTCCTTGTGAATAGGCAAGTATGCCCAATGAAGAATGGCTTTTTAATGTTTTGTGGTTTTTTTCTCCGTACATTTTTAGATTAATATTGTGGGCCTTTTGATAATGAATCTTAACCTTGTCAAATTCACCAAGCCGCCAATACACATTGCCCAACAATAAGTATATGTCGACAACATGCTCGTGTTCTTCTCCATATACTTTGGTGCGCTTGTTCAATGCAGTATTTAACAATTGTTCGGCTTGTTTAAGCTGGCCTAACTTTGATAGATTTTGTGCATACAAGACCTCAATCTCTGCCTGAATTAACGGATTTATATTATTTTGTTCGTTAATATAAAGTGCAGATACTTTGTTTTCGGATTGTTTTAGTTTTCCTTGTAGCTGCATCAATCGCACCTGGGCTAGTTCCACTTCTAAACTGCCTCTGTTGTCTTGTAAATTCTTGTATATTTGAGCTGCTTTTGAAAACAAACTCTCTGCCTGAGTCAAGTCGGTCAAATTTAAATAAACATTGCCCAACGTTAAATACAAAGCTGCTTTTGTTTTTGGCTCATTATTAAATTGCGAATCTAGTTTTTTACTAGAAAAATCCAACAAGTCCTTAACGTCAACTATTTTTTTATCGGTGAGCAATGGGTCAGATGTTTTGAATATGTTTTTTAAAAAAGATGTCACCTGTAACACCTTTTTTTGCTCTTGATTTATTTCAACTAAAGACTGCTTTAAGCTGTTTGATTGTATGTAAAGGTTTATAGAAAGAAACAGCAATGAGCTTATTGTTATTAAGCCCATTATTACGCCAAAAGCATGCCTTTGTATAAATTTGCCGGTACTATAAAATATTGAATCTCGTTGAGCTATAACTGGTCTATTGTCTAAATAATTTTGTATGTCATCAGAAAATTGTTCTGCCGATGAATACCTGCGTTCAGGCGATTTATTAATGGCCTTTGCAACTATTTGCTCTAAATCACCAGAGAGTTTTTTAGAGAGTTTTGGTTCGGATTTAAAAATTTCAGAATCTTTGCTTGTGTTTTTGCTGGCGTATTTTGATTGTTGTTCGGTTATTGTTTTAATTGTCTCTGACAAATTGTTGTCATGAACTTTATAGGGCATTTGTCCTGTTAATAAATAATACAATAAAACCCCCAGGGAATATACATCGCTGGCGGTGGTTATTGTTTCAGCATTTATTTGTTCAGGGCTGGCATAGGCCAACGTCATCATTTGTGCTGACATGGTTGTTTTTTTGTCTTTTTTTTCGCTTTCGTTTTTGCTTAATTTTGCCAGCCCAAAGTCCAGGAGCTTTGGTTCGCCATCTTTGCCAACCATTATATTGCCTGCTTTAATGTCTCTGTGTACTATTAATGACCGGTGAACCGCCGCAACAGCAGCACAGGTTTTTTGAAATATTTTCAGCCGTTGTTTTAAGTTAAGCTTGTGGTGATCACAATGCTTGTCAATGTGCATGCCATCAATGTGTTCTACTATTAAAAATGGCACCTTGTCTTCAGTTACACCGCCATCAAATAATCGCTCAATATTGACGTGGTTCAAAGATAAAAGCACAGACAGTTCTGTATTAAAGCTATTTAAAACATGTTGCGAAAAACGGCCTGTTGTGGCAAATTTAATCGCTACTTTTCTGGTAAAGCCATCCTCTGCTTTGCTGGCCAGATACACTTCTCCCATTCCACCGGAACCCAGCTTTTGTTCAATTTTGTATCCGTGAATTTCTTCGGGTGGCTTGAAGGCTTGGCTAAAATCAGAATGCCACTGGGGTTGTTCATCCAGAACAGGGGATTCTGAATAATGTGCCTCTAATAATTTTCTGAGTTCTTTTTGTGTTTCTTGATTTAATTGTGCAACAGAAATCAATTCTTGGTGCATTGATTGTGGACTGTTGGTTAATTTTTCAAACAGCTCCCAAAGCGCGTCCCAATTGTTTTCTGACGGATTCATCTTTTCATTATGTCATAATTTGAATTTCTTTGCTAAAATAGTGAAATGTTTGAACAATCACAACCCGCTAATGCCATTACAAAGTTGCTTATAAGTGATGATATTACTGATGAAAACAAAAACAACCAGCTGTTGTCTCTGGTTTATTCTGAATTGAAATCCATTGCCCAGTATAAAATGGTTTCAGAGCGTTCAAACCACACACTAACTCCCACTGCATTAGTGCACGAAGCTTATTTACGATTAGTGAACGACCCTCAATTAAAGTGGCAGTCTCGCAGGCATTTTTTTGCTGCCGCTGCAGAGTCCATGCGCAGAATCCTTATCGAATCTGCCCGCCGAAAGCTTTCAGCCAAAGGCGGAGCAAGGGCACCACATACACACAGTTTCGATAATATTCAAACCGATTCGAAAACTTTTAATGCCAACATTCTTGATCTCGATAGGGCTTTAACACAACTTGAGGCAAAAGATGAAAATATGGCCTGTGTTGTCAAGTTGCGCTATTTTTCTGGTTTAACTGTAGATGAAACGGCCTTAGCATTAGATGTTTCTGCAAGAAGCGTTAATCGCTTATGGGTTGCTGCCCGAGCATGGCTAATTGTCCACATGTAGTTTTGATGAGTATTAATGATGAAGGAATCTTTAATAACTGTTAATTTATAATTTACTTAAGTATTCCTCAATCACTTGTTCAGGCAAACAAAGGTGAGATGTGTCTTCGGCAGGCCACGCTTTTGATCTGAGTTGTGTTTTCATTGGAGCAGGGCTTATGCTGTGAACACTTACCTGGGCTTCTTCTAGTTCCTGTTTTAAGGATTTAGCAAAGTGCGCCAACGCTGCTTTGGTTGTTCCATAAGCACCCCAATAGGCTTTTTCCAGTGTTTCTAGGTTTTCTAATGTAAACAAAATAGCCCCTTTTGATTTCACCAGCAAAGGGATTAAAGCCTGGGTTAGAAAAATAGGGGAGTTTAGGTTAATTTGCATTTCTTTTAACCACCTGGTTGGTTCATAGTGAACAAATTCTGTTAAACCACTAAATTCAATTGCGGTATGAACCAAGGCATCAAGTGTTCCTATGTTTTGTTCAATATTATCTGCCAACTTAATAAAATCATTGGGTGTAGAACCCACCAAGTCCAAGGGCAGCATAATCGGTTCCTTGCCGCCATGCTCAATTATTTTGTCACACAATATATTTAATGACCGTGGGTTTTTATCTGAAATAATGACATCGGCTTGATGCTTACAAAGTGCCAACGCTAATGTAGAGCCTAGCCCACCGCAAGCACCTGTTAAAAATATTTTTTTTTCTTTTAAATTATTCATCTGTGTTTATTTTCCTATACAAAAAGAAGAGAAGATTTCACCCAACAAATCATCGCTACTAAATTCTCCAGTAATTTGACTTAAACTTTCTTGGGCTTGACGCAAATCTTCAGCAACCAATTCTCCTGCCTGGTTATTTATGAAATTGTATTCGGCAGTGCTAATGCTTTCTAGGGTTATTTGTAATTGGCTTATGTGTCTTGCTCGTGCTGAAAAAATGGTTTCTGTGTTACTTTCATGGCTTATCATTTGTATAATCTTGTTTTCTAATTCAACAAACCCTGCACTTGTTTTTGCTGAGATGTACAGTTCATTCTCTTTTAAACTGTCTTTTTTATCACCGATATCGGCCTTATTAAACAACACCAACTTCCTTCTGTTAAATGGCAAATCTGATAAGTTGTCTTTTTGAGTTTGTATGTCTCTGGAACAATCGATTACTTGAAGTATTATATCGGCTTGTTGAAGAATTGATTTGGCTCTTTTTATGCCTTCTTGTTCAATCTTATCTGCCGTTATGTGAATTCCAGCGGTATCAATAATGGTTACTGGTACACCTTGAATATTAATATTTTCTTTTATAATGTCACGCGTGGTGCCGGCAACGTCTGATACTATGGCTGTTTCGTTTCGTGTAAATAAATTCAACAAAGATGATTTTCCAACATTTGGTTGGCCAATGATTCCTATAACCACACCCTTGTTCAACAATTCTCCTTGTTGTGCTTGGGCCAATAACTCTTTCAGGTTTTGATGCAGTAGTTGCATTTTGTTTTGTTGTTGTTTGTCTGCTAAAAAGTCTATTTCCTCTTCTGGAAAATCTATTGCTGCTTCAATCCATACCCTTAAAGCTATCAGTTCTTTTAATAATTGAGAAATTCTTTTAGAAAAGTCTCCTTGTAAAGAGCGCTGGGCTGCTTTTGCGGCTTTCTCAGTGGATGAGCTAATTAAATCAGCGATGGCTTCTGCTTGAATCAAGTCTATTTTTTCATTTAAAAAAGCCCGTTGTGAAAACTCGCCAGCCAATGCCATGCGTGCACCTAGATCGAGTACTGCTTGTAACAAAAGGCTTAAAATGACCGGTCCGCCATGGGCTTGAAGCTCTATAACGTCTTCACCTGTAAAGGAATGAGGATTTGGAAAATACAAAATAATCCCTTCATCGATTAATTCATTTTTATGTATAAAGCGACTAAATATGGCCGTTCTTGGTGTGGGGTTTACTTGGCAAAGTGATTGGCAAATTTCTAAGGCTTTATCGCCTGATATTCTTATGATACCAACACCGCCTACACCTGGTGCAGTTGCAATGGCAGCGATGGTATCGTGTTGTTTCATTTTTTTGGCGCCTATTATCCTTGCGCGTCAATTCTTTTGGTAATTACCCATTGTTGTAATAACGACAACGAACTATTGACCGCCCAATAAAGAACGAGTCCTGATTGGAAGAAAGCAAACATAACCGAAAAACCAATTGGCATAAACTTCATTATTTTTGCCTGCATTGGATCCATACCTGGAGTCGGAGACAATTTTTGTGTCATATACATGGCAAAGGCATTAATTGCCGGCAATATAAAATAAGGATCTGGCGAACTCAAATCTTGCAACCACAACATAAATGGTGCTTGGCGTAATTCTACAGACTCTAATAAAACCCAATACAAAGCAATAAACACTGGTATTTGAACCAACATAGGTAAACAGCCGCCCATTGGGTTAACTTTTTCCTTTTTATACAACTTCATCATTTCTTCATTGAATTTTTGTTTGTTGTCTTTGTGTCTGTCTTTTAAAGTTTTGATGCGCGGTTGAAGTTTGCGCATGCGTGCCATAGAATTGTATTGTTTTTCTGTTAATTTAAAGAACAACAACTTAATTAAAATGGTTAAGAAAATGATTGACCAGCCCCAGTTACCCACTACTTTGTGTATATTGTTCAATACCCAAAAAAGTGGTTTTGATATGGCTGTAAACATGCCATAATCTACGGTTAAATCTAGGCCCTTTGCAATATCTGGAAGGTGTTCTTGAATTTTTGGTCCTATGTACAACTGCGTTGATAAATCAACACTGGCACCTGATTGGGCTTCGCTGAAACCTGATGTGGCTCTTATATAATAAGGTGTGCTTGATGTTGGTGAATATATACTTTTAATAGATGACTCTTTATCTTTAAGTATAAAGCTTGCAAAAAAGTAATGTTGATCCATGGCAATCCATGCATCTGATTGCAATGTAACATTTATTTTTTCGTCTGCAAAATCCTCAAAATCTAATTGAGTATAGCCTTCATTGGGTTCAAAAAATGAAGCCCCTTTAAAAGACATGCGATCCGTGTCAGTAAAAGAAGGTTCATAATTCAACCAAGCATTGGTTCTTTGTAGCTGTTTGTACTGCTGACCTTGCCACACTGTGTTGCTATTGTTTTGAATTGAATCAGTTAATTGAATCAGATAAGAGTCAGCATCAATACTGTATGTTTTCGTCAGTGTTATGCCATTTTTTTCAATGGTAAACGGCACATCAATCGTGCCAGATGTTGCTGTATAGTTGTCTTTAACTGAGTTATATTGATCCGTATGAACAAATCCCTGTTGCGTGCTTAATAAACCAGATTGAGCAAAATATGGGTTATCAGAGTTTCTGTTCAACAATACAACATTGTCTTTAGAGTTTTTCTCTAAAGGGTAACCTAATAATTCTGCATAGACAACTGATGCACCAATGGTATCAAACTCTAATTTTAAGACATTAGTAGTCACCGTAACTATTGATCCTGATTTTTTACTGTTTTGTAATGCTTTGGCTTGTTCTATGGCTGGTGCTTGTGAAGAAACTTCTGGTATATCATCGCTGTTAGAAGCGACTACCTGCGGAATATCAGATGATTCAGATGGTATGTCATTAGATAAACTTTGTTGTTCAGGACTATTAATGACAGGAGTCGGTTTTGGACCATAATCTTGTTGCCATTCACTGTATAAAAGAAAGCCTAAAAAAATTAATGCAATTAATAGCATGTTTTTTGGATTGTTCATTATTTTATCCTGATCGTTTTACTTTTGATTGTGCTTGAATCCACAGCTTATCTAATGATTCGAAAATTTCATTGTTTGTTAAACTGGTTATTTTACCTCTTGCCAATACAGCATAGTCACATTTTGTTTCAAATTCTTTATTGCGAAAAGACTCTCTTACAATGCGCTTAATCCTGTTTCTTTGGACTGCTCTTTTATCAACTTTTTTGGAAATAACTAAACCCAAACGAGAGTGGGTATTAGAGGTTTTATGAATTAAAATGAGAAATAAAGCATTTGAGACTTTGACTGACTTTGCAAAAACTGCATTATAGTCTGCTTTATGAAGCAGCCTAACTTTTTTTGGTAAGCCAGCCAATGTGCTTATTCTCTAAAAACTAATTTTAGAGATTGTTGTATAGCTATGTGGCGAAAGAAAAAATAGAGAAAATTTACCAGATTGAGTTAAAATACGATTGCAATAACTAGCTATTACTAAAGTTTTTAACGAAAAATTGGTGAATTTAATCATTTTTACTCATCATCATAGTTAAACAATGATCTCTTTAGTGTTTAACAGTTAATCTATGTCTGCCTTTAGCTCTTCTGGCATTAATAACTGCTCTTCCACCTTTAGTTTTCATACGTGCTCTAAAACCATGCGTTCTCGCACGTTTTAAATTGCTTGGTTGAAAAGTTCTTTTCATGATACACCTTGTACTTTATAGTTTTGAATTCAAATGCATTTTTAAGGATTTTTAACATAAGTTAAAGTACTTCCTTAAAAAAGGTTCGCTAGGATACTCATTTTCAACAAGTTTTTCAACTGTTTTATTACTTTCTTGTCTTAAATCAGTCTTTCTGCTCTCTTTATTTTAAGCTTTGCGTATAATAAGTCTTTTTTTAATGGTTTACAAATAAAAATTTATAATGATTTGGGGGAAATGTTTAAAGCGATTAGAGTCAGAATTATCTGTTAATGACATCAATATATGGTTAAAACCATTACAAGTTCAAGAAACCCCTACATCGTTTACACTAATTGCTCCTAATGACATCATTATTGATAAAATAAAACAAGAGTTTTTGGCATTAATTAAGCTTGCATTAAAAGACATTACAGATAATGACTATGACGTCTTTATCATTCTTCCACAACAAAGTCCCAGTGATTTTATAGAAAAGAAAACTGTTGATCATACAATTAAACAACTTCCATCAAATATTGATGAACGCTTTACATTTGATAATTTTATCGAAGGCAGCTCTAATACCATTGCCAAGGTATCGGCGCTTCAAGTGGCTCAAGAACCACTAACACAGTTTAATCCATTGCTATTATATGGCAGTACCGGGCTTGGTAAGACACATTTATTACATGCCATAGGCAATAAAATTTTAGAAAAAGACCCAAAGGCCATAATTTGTTATGTCCATTCTGAACAATTTGTAAATGGTATGATTAATGCACTGCGTACTAATACTATTTCAGATTTTAAAAAACAATACCGTTCAGTTACAGCTCTATTAATTGATGACATACAATTTTTTGCTGGCAAAGAAAGAACACAGGAAGAGTTTTTCCATACATTTAATTCATTATTAGAATGCAAACAGCGCGTCATTATCACATGTGATAAATTTCCAAAGGAAGTTAATGGTCTAGAGTCTCGACTAAAATCACGTTTGGGCTGGGGCTTAAGTGTCAGTATTGATCCACCAGATTTTGAAACCAGAGTGGCCATTTTACAAAAAAAAGCCATACAACAAGGTTTTGAATTAGTTGATGATGTCGCTTACTATATTGCTAAAAAAATCAAATCAAACGTAAGAGAATTAGAAGGTGCTTTAAACACTTTATGGGCAAATGCCAGTTTTAGACATGTAGATATTTCTTTAGAATTTACAAAATTAACATTAAAAGAACTATTTAACGTGCATCATCGACATATTACGATAGATAATATACAAAAACAGACTGCAAACTATTATAATATAAAATTATCAGATTTACTTTCAAAAAAAAGAACGCGTTCTTTAGCCAGGCCAAGACAAATGGCCATGTATTTAAGTAAAGAATTAACTGATAAAAGTTTACCAGAAATTGGAGAGGCTTTTGGTGGAAGAGACCATACAACTGTTTTATATGCCCATAAAAAAATGAAACAATTGTTTGATGAAACACCTGATTTTTTCGAAGACAAACAAAAGCTAATAAATTTACTCACTGCTTAAAAAGAATAACCAAATTAAGTTGTGTGTAACTTGTGTATAACTATTGAATAAAAATAATTTGTTTTTTTACTAACAACTTATACACAGTTTTTTAAAACAGAGTAAAACTAAATTAATGCTATTTATCAATAACTTACATTAAATTTAAACAAGTTTTACTTTAATTACTACTACTATTTATATATATATATGATATTTAATATACAACGAGAAACTTTATTACATCCTTTATCTGAAATAAATGGTGTTGTAGAAAAAAAACAAACACTTGCCATTTTAGGTAACTTTTACATTAAAGCTTATGCAGGAATATTATCCATTACTGCCAGTGATTCTGAAGTTGAAATGGTCGGTACTTGTCAAGCAGACATTATTGAAGAAGGAGAGGTAACTGTTCCTGCACGTAAGTTTTTTGATATTTGTCGTGCTCTGCAAGACGGAGCAATGATTACATTTTCAACAGAAGATAATAAATGTCTTGTTCAAACTGGTAAGAGTAAATTCTCTTTGGCAACTTTATCAGGCTCAGAATATCCCTTAATTGAAAACATTGAAACTTATGATTCATTAGAGATTGAAACAAGTTTGTTAAAAAAGCTGTTAACCCAATCTGCTTTTTGTATGGCTGTTCAGGATGTGCGTTATTTTCTCAATGGTTTATTGTTTGAAATTGATAATAATAAAGTGCGCTGTGTTGCAGCAGATGGTCACAGGTTAGCACTTTCTGAAGGGGACTTTAACAATGAAAAAAATATTAATAAACAATTGTTAATACCAAGAAAAGGAGTGTTAGAGTTACAAAAACTCATCAGAGATAAAGATCAAAAAATAAAGATTAACATGGGAAAAAATCACATTAACTTTATTTGTGATACAACCAGCTTAACTTCAAAATTAATTGATGGAAATTTTCCTGACTATCAAACTGTTATTCCTCTAAATATGCAAAAGTCATTAACCACAGATAAAAATCTTCTTAAGTCAGCTCTGCAAAGAGCAGCTATTTTATCCAATGAGCAATTTAAAGGAGTAAAATTAAATATTACTGATAGCAGCATGAAAATAGTTGGTCACAATCCTGAACAAGAACAAGCTGAAGAAATTGTAGAAATAGAATCAGACATTGAAGACATTAAAACAGGTTTTAATGTGACCTATTTAATCGATGCCATTAACGCTATAGATGGCGATGTTATTATGTTTAATTTTAAGGATGCATTAAGTAGTTGTTTAATCAAGCATCCAGAGGACAATAGTTGTCGCTTAGTTGTTATGCCAATAAGAATTTAGAAGTCATACAATTAGATATTCCTGTCTCTTATACACATCTGACGCTGCCGACGATCTACTCTGTGTAG
>OJDV01000755.1_pt1 | contig 10695 bp, 3 predicted proteins | sample 1592911 | NCBI WGS metagenome assembly OJDV01 (sample SAMN05416860, study PRJEB24817) | seawater metagenome | isolation source: Sea water | place: Canada:Atlantic | collected 2013-11 | reverse complement strand
TTTGCGATATGTTTTGAAGTTGACGTTTTAACATGCTCTAAAATACGTTTTTATTCCAGAAATCACTCTATTCAATTCATTTTCAGTTAAGTTTGACCCACTAGGTAAACATAAGCCTCTTTTGAATAAATCATCTGAAACACCATTTTTATAGCTTGGGCAAGACTTGAAAATTGGTTGCTGATGCATTGGTTTCCAAAGCGGTCTTGATTCTATATTATACTCTAAAAGTTTTAACCTGAGACCCTCTCTTATGCTTTCCGAAGGTGTCATAATACAACTCAACCATCTATTAGAATAGCAGTCTTTTGGTTCGTTTAAAAATGTAATCTCTTCAATATTATTAAGAGTTGATTTATAAGTTTCAAAATTTTGTCTTCTTGCGTTAACACGGTCTTCTAAAACTTCCATTTGACCTCTGCCAATTCCAGCTAAAACATTCGATAATCTGTAATTGTAACCAATAGATGAATGTAAATATTCCACAGCATTATCTCTTGCTTGAGTAGCTAGAAATATAGCTTTTTGTTTTACAGCTTCATCTTTAGTAACTAAAGCACCACCACCAGAAGTTGTAATTATTTTGTTTCCATTAAATGAAAGTATAGCAATGTCTCCAAACGTACCACATTTCTTGTTTTTATAGGTGCTTCCTAATGCTTCTGCATTATCTTCGATTACAGGAATATTATAAGATTTAGCTATGGCATGAATTTCAGTAGCTTTATAAGGCATGCCATATAAATGTACTGCAATAATAGCTTTAGGTTTTTTTCCTTTTTTTATGCGGTCTTGAATAGCTGTTTCTAAAACTTCTGGAGACATATTCCAGGTGTCCTCTTCACTATCAACAAAAATTGGAGTTGCACCTTGATATACAATTGGATTTGCCGACGCAGAAAATGTTTTACTTTGGCAAATAACTTCATCACCTGCTTTAACATCTAAAACTATTAGTGCAAGATGAAGTGCTGCAGTACCAGAACTTAATGCAGCGACTAAACTATTGTCTTTAAGAAAATTTTGTATATCGTTTTCAAAACCATCAACATGTGGTCCAAGAGGAGCTATCCAATTAGTTTCAAAGGCATTGTTAACATAAGATTGTTCATTACCACCCATATGAGGTGATGACAACCATATTTTAGATTCCATAATCAAAATTGTTAAGTAAGTTAATTACTATTCAATAATATTGTTAAGTGAGGGATTTGGGATTGAAAGTTCCAGCTTAATCAAGAACATTCGGCATAAAGATGCATTAATACACTTTTACGAACCAAATAAACACGATAAAAAACGCTTTTATACGATATGTTTTCAATAATATGGCTATAATCAGGATTATTTAAGCACCAATAATTATGAAGTTTTTAAATGACTGAATGCCATTAACTCTTCTATTGAACTTGGAAGATTGTAAATAAGAAGTTTATCTAGATTTAAGTTTTCATCACTAATAGCAATTGATGCAACATAATCTTCATCCAACTCGAAACTCAACACCTGTAAACTTTTAAGACCATTCAACAATTCTGAATTGATTGAATGATGTCCATTTCTTGCTGGGATTTCCAGTAAATTATCACTTATTCCTGCTCCTGTTGCTTTTACAATGGCTTCTTTTCGTGTCCAAAATTTAAAGAACTCATGTAATTTTTTATCGGAATTTAATAGCGTATCAATTTCTTGTGTATTGAATACATATGATAAGACTTCTGAATAATTAAAATCCCTATTTACATATTCTGTGTCAATTCCCACAGGAGTATTACTAAGAGTGATGATTGCAAAGTCTTCGGCATGTGACAGGTTAAAATATACAGATGGGTGAGAAGAGAGGTATGGTTTTTTATTCTCATCTGTTTCAACATGAATTTCAGAAATATCCAGACTCGTGTTTCGCGCTAAAATAAATTTTAGAAGTGCTCTGCAAATTATAAATCGATTTTTATCTTTTTCAAAATGATAGTTTTGAGCACGTTGAAACTCGAATTCACTCAAATAATTTACTAGTTCTGAAACTAAGTGATAATAAGACGAAAGCTTGATCTTGAATACCAGAAAATCTGGCTTAGTATCGGCCAACTTTCTGAAATCTTCGTGAGACACTTCAGCTGTTCCGCAAAACACCTTACTCATAATGATCTAAATTATGGTTGTCTAGAACATGCTGAAGTTTGTCTGCAAAGTCTTTTACATCAGGCTTTTCAAACATATCAACATGATTACCGACGACCATGTGCTTACGAATACCTTTATGAGCCATTTTTTTCCATCCAAGATATTTGTGATCGTGAACCAAATTCACCTCTTCGGTAGCTCTAAAAAGGTCGATAACGATATCTTGTGGAGTAATTGTATATTCACCTGTAGCCTTATTGTGGTATTTTAACATTTTATAAGGCACATTAAATTGCATCTCGTATTGTTTTGCCTTACCATGTTTGAGCCTTAATTTCCAGCCTTTAAGTTGTAAACCTAACAATTCAGATCTTCGCCCAAAATTCTTTTTACTACTGAACATGTTTACGATGATAAAGCCGACTTTACCAAGCAGATAAAAGGCAGAAATCATTTTCTTTATAACTGGGTTTTTGTAATAATATTGAGGAAAAACGTAAGTATCAAATTGAGCTAGAATAGTTACTTCTCGTCCTTGCTCTTTTAACTGTCTAGCCATTTCATATGCAACAATTCCACCATAAGAAAAACCAGCCAGTGCATATGGTCCTTCTGGATTTGAAGCTACAATTTCAGAAATATAATCTGCGGCCATTTCATCAATGGTATCATGCGGTATAGAAACACCATTCAATCCTCTTGATTGCAATCCATAGACAGGTTGGTCTTTATCTAAATATTGAGCTAATGCATCAAATATTAGCACTTGATGATTTGCTCCATGTACAATGTATAAAGGCGGTTTTGTACCTGTGGGTTTTAAAGGCACTAACGAATCCCAAGTAAAAAACTCACTATCCATATAGGTGGCAAATTTTTTGATTGTAGGATGCTTTAGCAATCCTACTAGTGGTAATCGATTTCCAGTTTCCTTCTCTAGACGAGCCATGACCTTCACACCAACTATTGAATGACCTCCAATCTCAAAAAAGTCGCTATCGACATCTATCTTCTCTATTCCTAAACAGTCTTGCCATATACCTGCAATTATTTTTTCAGAAGGCGAAGAAGGAGCCGTAAAACCGGACTTCGCAGGATCATTGTTCGGTAGGAGTTTCAATAACGCTTTACGATCAATTTTCCCATTTAAGGTCTGCGGAAATTCTTTTACCAAATTAAATTGTTGCGGTATCATGTGCTTCGGAATCTGTTCTTTAAGAACGGCTTTCCAAGCACTTATTTGATTTGGATCTTGATTGTCAATATTTGAAGTAATCAAATTCGCAACCAGGCGATCTTCATTTAGTAATACAACTGAGGACTGCACACCTTCTAACGAATCTAATGCTTCCTCAATTTCACCGAGTTCAATACGTTGTCCTCTTATTTTTATCTGATGGTCTATTCGTCCTAAACATTGTACCTTCCCTGAAGGAAGTAATTTCGCTAAGTCTCCTGTGCGATAGATTGTTGTATTTAAATCGTTTTCAAAAGGATTATTTATGAACTTTTCAGTTGTTAAATCTGGTCGTTTCAAATAACCTTGTGCCACACCATCTCCAGCAATCCACAACTCACCAATCTTACCAGGTACTGCTAGCTTACCTTGTTCGTTTACTATGTACAATTGAGTGTTGGCCATAGGATAACCTATTGGTATCAACTCATCAGTTTTTTCAATTTTCGTGTAAGCCGACCAAATGGTTGTTTCGGTTGGGCCATACATATTCCATAGCTCATCTACGAGAGCCAAAATATTTTTTGCCAATGCTAGAGGTAGCGCTTCACCTGTACTTATCACTCGAATTGGTAAATGTTCGTCCCAACCTGAATCTAAAAGCATTTGCCAAGTCGCTGGTGTTGCTTGCATCATAGTTATAGACTCACCTTTCATGACATCTAGTAGCAGTCGTGTATCCTTCGCCGTTTCTTCATCAGTCAACACTAGTTTAGCGCCTTTTAATAATGGAGCAAACAATTCTGCCATGGCAATATCAAATGATATTGTGGTAATAGAAATCAGTGTATCTGATTCCTGCATACCTGGTTTCTCTAAGAAACTATACAACAAATTTACCAAGCTTTTATGTGTGACTGGTACGCCTTTAGGTTTTCCAGTTGAACCAGATGTATAAAGGATGTATGCAATTTTGTCGTTGTCAATTTTTAAATCAAGAGGGTTGTTTGGATAATTTGATATCCCAGAAAACAGATCCTCAAAAAACAATGGTGTTGCCTTTGATTGCAATGTCGAAGAAGCCGACTTAGCTGTAATCATGAATTTGGCTTCCGAATCTTCCAACATAAACTCTAATCGTTTACTTGGATAGCTAGGATCCATAGGAAGGTAGGAGGCACCACATTCCAAAATGGCCATCAACGTAATTATTAATTCTATTGAACGTGGCATTAAAACGGCGACACAATCGTTTGGTTTCACCCCTTTTTCTGCCAATTGATGCGCTAACTGATGCGCCTGTTTCTCTAGATTTTCATAAGTAATTTCAGAATCATGAAATTTTAAAGCTGTCTTGGTTGGATTATTTTTAGCCTGCTTTGCTAACAATTCGTGTAATGGCAATTGCGGATAAGAAACAGTCGTATCGTTTAATTCTGTATAGGGAGTATCATCAACTTCTATAATATTCCCAATTTCAATACTTGGATTCGCTACAACTGTATTAAGCAATTCCTCAAAAGTATCCATCATTTGTTTTATGGTGGATGATTTAAATAAGGTGGTATTATAAGACCATTCTAAAATAAAATTATCTTCACTACCACTGGCATTTAAGAAAATTTCAAAAGTCTCATATGTTCTTGGATTGCTTTCTAATTTAAATTTAAGGTCAGCAAAATCAACATTGCTGTCCATACCCATATCTATATTAAATACTACTGGTACAAGAGGTACTCGAGATGGATCTCTTTGAATGTGCAATTCTTGTACAAGTTCACCAAAACTCAGTTGTTGATGATCATAAGCGTCAAAAATTGATAGTTTTCTATCTTTTAAATACTCATTAAAGGATTGATTTGGTTTTATCTTGCTTCTTAGAGGCAATAAATTAACACAATGTCCTATTAAGTGTGTTTTTCCTGTCGCTGCTTGTCCTGCTGAAGGTAATCCAACAACAACATCATCTTGACCAGTTTGCAGATATAGCAACACTTCAAATGCTGACATTAATGTTGTCACAAAACTGCATCCAGATTTTACACCAACTTTCTTAAATTTCGCAATTAGTTCATTATCTATTGGAAAGTCTAAGCGTTCACTTTTATGAGTCCTTAATTCCGGTCTTGGAAAATCTATGGGAAGATTTAATTGAGGAATATCGTTTTTGTATTGGTCTAGCCAAAATTGTACGGTTTGAACATGCTCTTGACTACCTTCATAATCTTGCAGCTCATCAGCAAAAGCACTAAAGCTTTCTGCAGGAGGAAGATCAGGAACAGTATTAGATATTGTAGCCGAATATAATATGCCTAATTCATAGAGTATTGTGCCTAAAGACCAGCCATCACAAATGATATGATGTGCGGTTATCACCAGGTGATGTTGAAGATCATCAGTTTTAAGTAAACCAATTTTCACCAAAGGTCCGTTAACTAAGTCAAATACATAATTTGCATCTGCTAATATATAATTTGATTTGGCCTCTTTTTGTTCAATAGCAGATAACTCAGAGAAATCTTTGTGTTCAGTTTCAACATGCTCATACTGTAAAATACTCATGAAACTACCGTTAGCACTAAACACAGATCGAAGTGCCTCATGTCTTTGAATTAATTGCTGGATGGCATCTTCAAGCGCAGCATAGTTTAATGCTCCATTTAATATTAACGTAATAGATTCGTTATAGGCTCTACTTGCATTCTCACCTCCAATAGTACAAGAAATCCATATTTCAGCTTGTGATTGCGTAATATGTAGCACTTTTTCAACGGCAGGCCCTTGAAATGGGTTGAAAGTTACAACGTTATTTGGTTTGGTTATAGTTTGTTTCATACGAAAAAAAACTCGTGTAAGATTTTGTTTATCAAACAGTTGTTGCTTTATAAGTCTATTTGTACATATTCACCAACCTTGTCCTTATCAGCAACAAACCAAGCTGGATTGCCTGCTTCGTCAATTCCTAATCTTGCTCCAGGAACTGGTGGTTGGTTTAATTCTTTTGTTGATGGTTTGTTTTCACTAGCATTAGTTGTTGAACTCTCATTTCCTGATGGATTAAGAATGCCAACTTCTGATAGTTTTACAATACACTCTATAGATGTATTTATTAAACGCGTAACATCATCTTCAGTGTATGCTTCAGTCACATAACATGGGAAACCATCCCAAACATGAATACCTTGTTCTCTCATCAGTACAAAAAACAATTCAGCATAAGGTACATCTTTTAACATTATCAACTTCCATAGTGAGCGATAGTAAACAACTTCCATCGGAAGATTATTCGATTTAAAATAGGCATTCAATTCAGAAGCAAATCGCTCTGTTTTTCTAGCTAATTCGTCTTGTAGTGCTACACCTTGCTCTTTCATATGTAAAAGTGATGCTTTACATGTAGCCAAAGCAAGAGGATGACGCACAAACGTACCAGCAAAATAAGTGACTCCAGCTTCTGGGACTGAATCGTCTCCAAAGTTCCAGGTACCACCATCAAGCGCATCCATACATTGTTTACTTCCAACAATAGCTCCAATTGAAATTCCACCGCCAATTACTTTTCCGTAGGTGCCCAAATCTGCTTTAACACCAAATAGAGCTTGAGTTCCTCCAGGATGCATTCTAAACCCTGTGATAATTTCATCAAAGATTAAAACGGATTCAGATGCTGTCGTTATTTTTCTAACTTCTTTTAAAAACTCTATAGGTCTAAAATCAGGTCTACGACTTTGTACTGGCTCAACAAGAACTGCAGCTATTTCATCTGCACGCTCTCTAATTATGGCTAAACTTTCTTCAGTTCCATAATCTAATATGAGCATATTCTGAACAGCTTCAGGCAAAATACCTGATGCTGCAGGGAATGACTTTAATTTTTTAGAGCCTCTTACGATTACTTCATCATTAATACCATGATAAGAACGTGAGAATGCTACAATAAGTGATCGTCCAGTTACGGTTCTAGCAATTCTCATGGCACCTAAAACGGCCTCTGATCCTGTATTACATAAGGCAGCGCGATCTTGATTCGTGAATTCACATAATAATTCGCAAACTTCACCAGCTAAAGGGTGTTGCGGACCAACTTCAAAACCACTTTCCACTTGGTCATGAATTGCTTGTTTTATAAAATCTGGTTGATGTCCAAAAAGACATGCACCAAAGCTATTGAGTACATCAAGGTATTCGTTACCATCAATATCCCAAAGGCGACTTCCTGAAGATTTATCTACAACAATAGGGTAGACGAGTTCTTTTGTTTCAGGTTTAAAACCAGTAACGACTCTTGGGTCAGACATATGTCCTCTGTGTTTTTGAGTATATGCTTTACTACTAGCTGTTTTCTTATTATAACTTGCGATTAATTGATCTAAAAAGGCTTGCTGTTTCTCATCTAATCCAGTGGCTTGCTTCTTTATTTTTGGAGAAGCCCCAAAAGGCTTTTCGTGTTCTTTCTTTTCTTCTTCAGATAGATCTTCATTTGAAGTTTTAGGCACTTTATTTATCAAAGGCGATAATGTTGCCTGAGGTGCAGCATGGTTTGTTGTAATAGGAGCAACTGGTTGATTAGTTCCTTGCATCAATTGTATTTGTTGACCTAATAACTGTATTTGTTGAGCAATAAGGTTTAGTGCTGAATTTTGATTACCAGAACTAGCTATATTCATTGGCTGTGCCATTGGCACATTCATTGTTGCTGGAACAGGACTAGCTTGAGGTGCAAGAGCAAAGTCTTCTTTTGGAAGCACTTTGTCAATATGTTCTGCCAACAAATCTGGTGACCCAAGTTCTCCATTTAATTGTCTAAACGAGATAGGAGTTTTGAATTCATTCTTTAGGTTAATTGCCATTTGAGTTAGAACTAAGGAGTCTAAACCGAGTTCTAAAAAACTTTGGTTGAATTCACTCGCTTCAATTTCAATACCAGAATTATCTTCTATAATTTCTGCTATTTTATTAAGAATTATGGGTTTTCTCATAATTTGGGTATTTTGGTTTGGTATAGGCTCTACAGGTTGAAGTGCAGTGTTTATAAAGTTATTGCTAATGTTTGTTTCAATTAATGGTTGAACCACTGGAGGATCTACCCAACATGGTTTGCGATCAAATACATAAGATGGTAGCCACACTTTTTGTCTGGTTTGATCTTTATAAAAATTGTTCCAATCTGGTTCGACACCATTTACCCATAAATTTCCTAATGCAGAAAGTACGGTATGATGAGCGTTTTCATTGTCATCAGGAATGGTTAAACTTGAAATAGATGCCAAGGATTTTAGGCCAGTTTTCTGTTTTGACAATGTTGTTAGCGCTCGACCAGGACCTATCTCTAACAAAATTGGATCTTCTTGTCCTAAGACGGTTTCCATTGCTCCAGAAAAGTTAACAGCTGCTCTTAAATGATTCGTCCAATAAGCAGAACTCGTCGCTTCTTCATCAGTCAGCCAATCTCCTGTTACCGTTGAAACAACTGGTAAACGAGGTATATTCTTTGTTACTTTCTTCACTTCAGCTTCGAAAACATCAAGCACAGGATCCATCATTGTTGAATGAAAGGCATGGCTCGTTAATAAAAGCCTATTGGCTATGTTTTCCTTATCTAAAGTTTTTGAGAAAGCTTCTACATCTGCATCCGGTCCTGAAACCACAATTAAACGATCAGAATTGATAGCCGCAATTGATAAATTCTCAGGAACTAAATCTTTAATCTCATCAATGTTTTTACGAATAGATAGCATACTTCCACCTGGAAGCTCACTTACGAGTTTGCCTCGCATAGTGATTAAATGTAATGCGTCTTCTAAAGTAAATATGCCAGCTAAATGAGCAGCAACAAATTCTCCGATACTGTGACCACAAAGCAAGGTTGGTTTAATTCCCCAACTTAGCCATAATTGTGACAAAGCGTATTCTATAACGAATAGAGCAGGTTGTGTATATTGAGTATCCTTTAATTTTTCTTCAGCGTCAGGTGAGTTTTCTTTAGGATATATGATGTCTCTGATATCTAATTTTAAATCTGATTTCAATAATTCTGCACATGTATCAACAGCATTCTTGAATACATCTTCTTCTTCATAAAGTGACTTACCCATCTGAAGGTATTGCGACCCTTGTCCTGGAAATAAAAATGCCAGTTCGTTTGGTTCAGCCTTTAAAGTATTTGTTTTTATATGTTTATGATCTGAGTCTAATAGTTTTTCATTGGCGTCAATCGATGAATTGGCAATGATAAAGCTACGCTCTGCAAATGATTCTCTTGTATTAGTCAATGTGTGCGCAACATCAGCAAGTGAACCATCAGCAGTCGATTTTAAATAATCGCCCAATGCAGCTTGATATCCTTCAAGACTGTTTTGTGATTTGGCTGACCACGTTAACAATTGTAACGATCTACCTTTATCTGCCTTAACTTGTTTTGGTTCGTATTCTTCTACAACGATATGTACATTGGTTCCACCAACACCAAAAGAACTAATTCCAGCTTTTCGGGTTCCTTTAGAATCCCATGGATTTAATTTATTGTTGACATAAAACGGACTGTTATCAAAATCAATTGAAGGGTTTGGGTTTTCAAATCCTAATGATGCCGGTATCTGACGATTTTTTAATGCCAATATAGTTTTTATAACGCCAGCTACTCCAGCTGCGCCAGTAAGGTGACCCATATTACTTTTAATCGAGCCAATGGCACAAGAGCCATTTTCAGCTTGCTCTCCAAATGCCATTTTCAGGCCTTCAATTTCAATTGGATCTCCAACAGGAGTCGCAGTTCCGTGTGTTTCTATATAGCTGATTTCCGAAGGATCAACCTCAGCATCAAGAAACGCTAATGAAATAGCGTCAGCCTGACCTTCAGTACTTGGAGCTGTAAAGCTTCCTTTATTTCCACCATCATTATTGATTCCTATACCTTTGATAATACCATGAATGATATCTCCATCACGCTCTGCATCTTCTAAGCGTTTAAGTAATATAACTCCTGCACCATCACTAAAAATAGTTCCTCTAGCATTTTCGTCAAACGGTCTGCAACGACCGTCTGGACTCATGATTGAGCCTTCTTGATATAGATGACCTATATGAATTGGCGCTGTCACACTTGATCCACCAGCTAAAGCAACGTCGCATTGACCATTTCTAATGGCTTCAACAGCTTGCGCAATGGCAAGCGAAGACGTAGAGCAGGCAGCGTGAACGCTTACTGCAGGACCTTTTAAATTTAATTGATATGCTGTTCTTGAGGCGATATAGTCTTTTTCATTAAAGGTATCTGCAAGAAAACTGCCTATTCTGTCCATTACTTTTTTATTTGGAAGAATATTATTTTTATAATAGGTATTCATACCCTGTCTCTTATACACATCTGACGCTGCCGACGATCTACTCTGTGT
>OJDV01000754.1_pt1 | contig 10696 bp, 7 predicted proteins | sample 1592911 | NCBI WGS metagenome assembly OJDV01 (sample SAMN05416860, study PRJEB24817) | seawater metagenome | isolation source: Sea water | place: Canada:Atlantic | collected 2013-11 | reverse complement strand
GTCCCCCAGCCGCTCACCGAGCTCGTCGTAACCCACCGCAACGACCTCGAACACGCCCCGCGCGTCCCACTCCGCCTCGAACTGGTCACCCTCCCAGAACCGCTCGCCCACGAGCGCACCGTTCACGTACCAGCTCACCTGCGCCACGCTCCACGGCGCGATCGCCCTCGCGCGCGCCCTCGACCCCTCTCGACTGAGCTCGATGGCGATCCCCTCGCCCGCCCCCGGCAACGCACGCCCAGCAGACGCGCAGCCCGGACCCGACGCGAATCCTCCCGAAGGCGCCTGCTTCAACCTCCCCTCCGTCTGAGGGCCGTAGACGCCGTCCTCTCCGATCCTGTCGTCCGGGTTGTTCGTGTTCCAGAGCTGCTGGAACGCCAACACCGACAGCGACCTCACGTCGCGCCCGCCGTTGAAGTTGAAGTGCACCGGGTCGCTCGAACCCAGCCACGTCCACTCACCGGACGTGAACCTCGACCTCCACGCGCTGTAACCCGGCGTGTCCACCGCGAGGCCGCCGTTGTGGTTCGATCTGCCCGGCGTCGCCGCGAGGCCGATGTCGCAACGCCCCAACCTGTACCAACGGTACAGCAGGTACTGCTGTGGCAGCGTACGCAGCGCTGACGACAGCGTCATCCGCTCGACCTCCCCTCGCATCACGTCCTCCAGACCACCCACCGCGGGCGTCTGAAGGTACGGAAACACCGCCTCCTGTAGGTCCAGGTTTTCGATGTGCGCGAACGACGACATCACACCAGGCTCGATGCAGTTCATCTGCGCGATGAGCTGCTCACTCAACCCCCTCACCTGCGACGTCGTGCACCCCGCCGTGACCTTGTCCTCGACGGGGTCGCTCGGCGGCACGGGCGGGTCGACCTCGCCAGCGTCTGCCCCGGCGTCCTCGACCACTCCCAGGTCCGGCGGCGCCTCGCCGCCGTCGCGCACGCCCACGTCCCACGCGCGGACATCGCGCCCGCCCACGTCGAGCGCGATGACGCCGCCATCGTCACCGCCACCGCCACCACCCGCGTCGACGGCCCCGGCGTCGCGCTCGGGGACGTTGACCACGATCTCACCACACCCCGACCACACACACGCGCTCGCCAACAGGCACCACGTCACTCGACGAACCATCACACACCTCATAACGCGCTCACGCGTCAACGCCTCCTCGGGCGCGCCAGCGCCTCGAGGTCCTGCTCCTTCTTGATCAGCGTGCCGATGAACGGGAGCTCGTCCTTCAGACGCTCCTCGCTCACGCCGCCCCGAGACAGCGCGCCGACCCAGTCGATCAGCTCGCTCGTCGACGGCTTCTTGCGCAGCCCGTCGAACCCGCGCAGCTCGTAGAACCGCTCCATGCACCGCGCGATGAGCGTGTCCTCGAGGTTCGGGTAGTGTACCCGCACGATCCGCTCCATGAGGTCCTCGCTCGGGAACGAAATGTAGTGGAACACGCACCGCCTCAGGAACGCGTCCGGCAGCTCCTTCTCGGCGTTCGACGTGATGATCACCACCGGGCGGTGCTTCGCAGACACCTCACGCCCCGTCTCCGAGACCGCGAACCTCATCTGGTCGAGCTCGTGGAGCAGGTCGTTGGGGAACTCCAGGTCCGCCTTGTCGATCTCGTCGAGCAGCAGCACGCAGCGCTCGTCACGCTCGAACGCCTCCCCCAACGGCCCCAGCTTGATGTAGCGCTCCATGTCGTGGACGTCGCCGTCACCGAAGCGGCTGTCGTGGAGGCGCTGCACCGTGTCGTAGGTGTACAGACCCTCCTGGGCCTTCGTCGTCGACTTCACGTGCCACGTGATCAGCTCCATCCCCAGGCTCTGGGCCACGGCCGTCGCCAGCAGCGTCTTCCCCGTCCCCGGCTCGCCCCGGATCAGCAGCGGCTTCTCCAACGCCACCGACACGTTCACCACGTCCTCGAGCTCCTCGCTCGCGATGTAACCCCCGGTGCTCGAGAACCCCGTCACACTCGCCATGCTCTTCCTCTTCATTTTGGAGATGTGGACCTCGCAGAGCGCGATGGCCCGGCCTCTCTTGAGAGAGGCCGGGCCATCCTAACTGATCCTCGAACCCCGCGCGACGCGCTCAGGCAGGCTCCATCGTCGCCTGCAGGTTCAGCACGCGCAGGCGATCGCCCTCGTGCACGAAGCCCATGAGCACGTTGTCGCTCGAGAAGAAGATCGCCAGCGGATCGCTGCCCACCAGCCCGACGTCCAGCATGTGCATGCCGTTGATGACCTGGTAGAGACCCACGGCCTCCGGCCTCGTCGCCAGACCGATCAGGTAGCCGTCCTCGCTGAACGCCACGTGCCTCACGTCCCCCTCGGGGGACATCCTCACGCGCACCTGCTTGGCCTCGCCGGATCGCGAGACCTCGACGTCTCCACCCTCCCGCGCCACCGCGAACACGTCCCCGCGCGGGGACAGCGTCATCCCACGCACCGGGCCGCCGCCTCGCACGCGCACCCAGTCACGCTCGGTCTTGTTCACCGCGCTCATGTAGATCTTGCCCGAGCGCATCGCCGCCAACATCAACCTGTCACCGGGGCCGATCGACACCGAGACCACCTCGTCGGCGAAGACCGACTCGAACAGCGTCTCGTGCAGCCCGTCCTCGAGCCTGTAGCGGTCGATCTTGCCGTCCACGCGGCCCACCAACACGTACTCCGCGCCCAACGCCAGGCACCTCGCCTGGTCCGCGTCCACGATCTCGAGCGTGATGACCTCGCTCGAGGTCATGTCGCACACGTAGAGCGTGTCTCCGTGGATGTAGGTCAGCCTGAAGTCCGTCGAGCACCCGAACCGGCTCCCGTCGAACCCCTCGGGCAGCTCGATGTCGTCCATCCCCACGACCGCCGAGGACTCGCCCTGGAGCGTCGTCGGCGCAGGCTCGTCGAGCGGGTTCTCACGCGGCGGCACGAACGACCCCGCGACCCCCGGCTGCGTCCCCGAGGACGGCCTCGACACGAACTCGCCCGACACGTCCGCGTCGGTCGCGTCCTCGACGAGCGCCTCGCTCGGCTCCTTCGGTGGGAGCATCTGGTGCATGCCCGAACGGAACGTCCCCGAATCGTTCCTGTCGAAGCGATGCTGATCCAACGCACGGATCACCTCCGCGAGGTCCTGCGGCCGCCTCGACATCTCCTTCGAGAGCATGCCCCTGATGAGCTTGTCGTACGCGATCAGGCTCGGCGTCTTGCGCCCGAGCTCCTCGGTCAGCTTCGGTGCTGGCCGCTCCACGTGCTGCCGGAGCACCTGCATCACGTGCTCGCCCAGAAACGGCGGCCTCCCCGTCAGCATGAAGAAGAAGATCGCCCCCAGCGCGTAGATGTCGCTGCGGTGATCCACCGCCTCGCCCATCGCCTGCTCCGGCGACGCGTACAGCGGCGTCCCGATGAACCCGTGGGTCATCGCCGTCTCTCCGTCCAGGTGCACGATGCCGAAGTCGAGCACGTGCACGAACTCGTCCCCCACCGGCAGCCGCTCCACCATGATGTTCTCGGGCTTGAGGTCCCTGTGCGTCATCCCCGACAGGTGCGCCTCGTACACCCCGTTGCAGATCTGGCGCAGCAGCGACGACGCCCGCTCCTCCTCCAGCCCACCCTCGCTCTGCACCAGCTCCTCGAGCGTATCCCCCGCCACGAAGTCCATCACCACGCCGATGTGGTTGAGCGGCAGCTCGATGACGTCGTAGAACCTCACGATGTGCGGGTTCCTCAACCTCCCGAGCGCCTCGATCTCGCGCTCGAGGCGCGCCGCGATCTGCTCGGCCGATGGCCCGCTTCTCGACTTCGCCGGGTGGATGATCTTGATCGCGAACTGCCTCGAGATCGCCAGCGACTCCGCCCTGTACACGCTCGCGGACGCACCCGTCCCGATCTGACGGGTCAGCAGGTACCTGCCGTCGAGGACCCTCCCCAGCCACGGGTCCAGGCTGTCACGCAGCAGGGGCCACCCGTACTCTTCGGGCCGCGCCGTGTGGCACTCCACGCACTCGTCATCCTCTTCGAACGCCACCGTCGAGCAGTTCCCACAGTAGTGGGCAGGCATCCTCGCCTGCAGCTCGCGCCGCCTCCGCTCAAGATGTTTCCTCGAAACCGACATCTCGCTCTCTCACGCACTCGCACGTCGACGAGACCGCGCATTGAAGCTACGAACCGGGCTTCGATCGGACATCGTGCCGTTTCGACCAGACAAACCCACCATGTTATACAACGTCAATCCTTCGTATCTCAAGACAAACCCTCCCACTCCCACGGGCTCCCTCACGTGGACCTACCACTCACAGAGCGTATCCTGGAGCGCGCGCGAGACCTCGGCTTCCCCGTCGCCGCCGTCTCCACACCCGACCCCCTCACCTCCGGCGCGCGCTTCGACGAGTGGCTCGCCGAGGGGCGGCACGGCGAAATGGCATACATGCGCGACCACCGCGCCCTGCGCGATCGCCCCGCCGACCTCGAGCCACACACCCGCTCGCTCGTCACCGTCCTCGCCCCCTACCGCCACGGCCCTGACCTCCTCGAGGGCGGCCTGCGCATCGCACGCTACGCGCAGGGCAACGACTACCACGACGTCCTGCGCGATCGCCTCCGCCGCCTCGCCGCCTTCATCCACGCCGAGGCCGGCGTCGACGTCGCCGCGCGCCCCGTCACCGACTCCGCCCCGCTCCTCGAGCGCGACCTCGCGCGCTCCGCCGGCCTCGGCTGGATCGGCAAGAACACCATGCTCATACACCCCGAGGTCGGCTCCTTCACCTTCATCGCCGAGCTCCTCGTCGACCTCGACCTATCACCCTCGAACCTCCCGCACACACCCGACCGCTGCGGCACCTGCTCCCGCTGCCTCGACGCGTGCCCCACCCAGGCCATCGTCTCCCCCTACGTCCTCGACGCACGCCGCTGCATCTCCTACCTGACCATCGAGCTTCGCGGGCCCATCCCGCGGCACCTCCGGCCCCTCATCGGCGACCACGTCTACGGCTGCGACGTCTGCCAGGACGTCTGCCCCTGGAACACACACGCCCCCCTCTCCGACGACCCCGACCTCTCACCGAGGCGAGCGCTTCGCTCGATCTCGCCCGAGCAGCTCCTACAGCTCGACCACTCCTCCTGGGCGCGCATCTTCCGCGGCTCCGCCGCCAAGCGCTGCAAGCACCGGGGCGCCCTGCGCAACGCCGCCGTCGTCCTGGGCAACCGCCGCGACCCTTCCCTCATCCCGCTCCTCTCCTCACGGCTCGAGCTCGAACCCGAACCACTCGTGCGCGGCCACGTCGCCTGGGCGCTCGGTCGCATCGAGCACCCCGACGCCCGACGCGCACTTGCCCACGCCCTCACCCGCGAGCACAATCCCTACGTCCTCGACGAACTCGACGACGCGCTCGCCATCACGACCGCCACCCCACACGACATCAGGCCATGACCGACTACTTCCGCGTACTGCACCCCGACTCACAGACCCTCCCCATCGTCGTCGACGTCCCGCACGCCGGCGAGTGGATACCCGACGAGGTGCTCTCCGAGATGTCCGTGGGCGACCGCACGCTGCGCCGCGACCTCGACCTCTACGTCGACGAGATCTGGCGCGACGCGCCAGCCCTCGGCGCCACCCTCATCGCCTCCAACGTCTCCCGCTACGTCGTCGACCTCAACCGCGCCGACGACGACGTCTCCCCGCTCACCGTCCGCGGCGCCTCTCGCATCAAGCGCGCCGGCTACTACGGCGACCGCGGCGTCGTCTGGCGCACCACCACCGACGGCATCCCAGTCATGCCCTCGCCCATGTCGCGTGACGCCTTCTCCCGGCGCATCGCCACCTTCCACACCCCCTACCACGCCGCCATCGCCGCCGAGATCGAGCGCGTGCGCGCTCAGTTCGGCTTCTGCATCCTCGTCGACGGGCACTCCATGCCCTCGATGGGCCGCAGCGGGCACACCGACCCCGGCTCTCGCCGCGCCGACATCGTCCCGGGCGACGTCGACGGCACCTCCTGCGCAAGCGTCATCACGGACACCATCTGCGCGCACTTCCGCGCCGCTGGCCTCTCCGTCCGCCCCAACACTCCCTACAAGGGGGGCTGGATCACCCGCTCCTTCTCCGACCTCGGCCGCGACGTCCACTCCATCCAGATCGAGATCAACCGCGCGATCTACATGAACGAGTCCACGTTCGTGCGCGACCCGCAGGGCCTCGAGCAGCTGCGCCAGGCCTGCGCCTCGCTCCTCCCCTCACTCGGCTCCATCCCCCTCTGACGCCTCCAGGGCCTTCTCCTCGGCGGCCCCTACCGGCTCCCCCTTGGACGAGGACTTGAACGCGCGCCACAGCCCCGCCGCGCTCATCAGGCGCAGCGCGTACAGATCGTCGTGGAAGTACCGGCGAAACACCGGGACCGACTCCACCGGGCGCTGCCTCATCAGGTGCTCCAGGTACACATACCTCGTATGCACGTCCTCGCTCTTCTCCATCAACGCGCCCAGGTCGGACTCTCCCTTGGTGTTCAACAGCAGCAGGTAGGCCGCCGAGGCCGCGCGCTCGCTCTTGTCGCTCAGCGTCAGCTCCACGAGCCTCTCCTTGAGCGGCTCCAGGATCCCCGGCGCGTCCTCGCGCTCGATCACGTCACGCATGAGCTGCAACGCGCGGTCCACGTCCGTGTCCGACCTCAGGCTGTACGTCAGGTTCTGCGCCCACTCCGACGGGAACCTCGCCAGCAGGATCCTCGCGATGAGCTTGCGCGCCCTCGCGTCCTCCTGCCTCATCGCGTTGATCAGCGACTCCGACTGCGCACCCGCCAACCCCCCGTACAGCTCGATCGCCCGGTGGCGCACCGCGGGGCGCGCGTCCCTCATCGCGATCTTCACGCTCACGCCCCCGTCCGCGCTGCCTGACGCGGCCAACGCCTCGAGCACCTCGATGTACTCCTCCTCGGTCGCGTCGTTCAGGTACTCCTGCGCCTGCACCACGAACGTCGCGTCCCCCAACGCCACGACACCGAGCGTCGCCGCGCGCATGAGGCTCGTGTCCTGCTGCTTGATCGGCAGCCCGAGCTTGTCCGACGTGTCCTCCTCCGGCTCCAGAATCTTCGCGAACACCGGCCGGGCCTCCTTCACGCCCGCTCGCCACAAGATCCTGGCAGAACGCGTCCGCCGCTCGGGCTCCTCCGAGTCGTCCTGGAACCTCTCGAGGAACACGCCCGCGCGGTCCTCGTCTCCCATCTTGATCAGCCGCTTGAGCGCCGCCGCCGCCAGCGCCTCGTCGTCCCCATCGACGAACTGCCCCAGCTTGGGCTTGAGCGTGGAGCGCACCAGCGCGTCGTCCCCAGACTTCAGCGCCTCGTCGATCTCGGTGAGCAGCCCCATCGCGAACGCCTTCGATCTCAGCTTCGCGTCCTTGCTCCGGAGCGCGCGGTCCACCACGCTCGACCTCGCCTCCTCGCTGGCATAGCGCTGCGCGCTGTCGAACAGCAACGCGCGCTCCGCCTCGCTCGCCTTCGAGTACATCGTCAGCAGCGTCGCCCCCGCGTCCTCGTCTCCGCTCGCGAGCAGCGCGCGCACAGCGGCCACGCGGACCATCGCCGACGAGTCCCCCACCGCACCCCTGGCGTACCTCGAGAGCTTCTCGTCGCCCAACAGCTCGAGCACGCGCAGCGTCTCCGCCCTCACGTACGGGTCACCCTCGAACGTCGCGCCCGTCTTCAGGATCACGTCGATCTGGGTGACCTCCTCCTCGCGCAGCTCGTCCTCACTACACCCCGACGACCACACCGCCGACGCGCTCACGCACGCCGTCAGCGCCACCGCCAGACCCCAACGCCTCACGCGACCTCGTCTCACTCCTCCTCTCCCTTCGCGTACAGACCCAGCGCGTCGGCGCGCTGCTGCTCGAACCACCCCACGATGCGCGCGAGCACCTCCCTCCACTCCTTCTCGTTGAGGATCTCGTGGTAGAGCTCGTCGTAGATCTCGATCTCGCGATCCGGGCTCCCGAGCCTGTGGTAGACGCGCTCGGCCGCCTTCGGATCCACGAGCTTGTCCGAGCCCGCGATCGCCATGAGCATCGGCTGCTTGATGAGACCGGCACGCTCGAGCAGGTCCCGCTGCGCGAGCCCCATCTCCACGAACCACCTCGCCGTCGCGACCCCCTTGTTCAGCGGGTCCTTCCCGTACACCTTGCACACATGCTCGTCGTGCGAGAGCCAGCTCGGGTCGATGTCGTTGGGCATCGAGAACGTCGGCATCAGGCGGCTCATGATCTTGCCCGCCGTCGACTTCCACGCGGGAACCTTCAGCGCGACCCCGCACAGCGGGCTCGTCACCGCGAACGCCGTCACCTTCGAGGGCCTCCTGAGCGCGTGCCTCAACACGACGAGCCCGCCGTTCGAATGCCCCAACACGAACAGAGGCTCGTCTCCCCACCCCTCGAGCACGCCGTCGATGAACAGCTCCAGGTCGTCGACGTAGTCGTCGTACACGTCCACGTGCGCGTCGGGCCCCCCGCTCTTACCGTGACCACGCGCGTCCAGCGCCGCCACGTCGTAACCCGCGGCCACGAACGCCGCGGCCACGTGCGCGTAACGCCCCGCGTGCTCACCGTACCCGTGCATGAGCGCCACGCGGCCTCGCCGCCGGCCCTCACCTCTCCACGAGTACCAGAACAGCTCCGTTCCATCCCTGGCGGTCAGGTAACCCGTCCCCCTCGTGATCCCCTCTGCCTCGACATCGCGCGCCGGCGCCAGTCCGTCCCAACCCAGATCGTCGATCTGGGCCCGCGTCATCGGCACCGTCCACTCATCCAGCGTCGTCGCCACGCTCTACCTCGTGAGGCTCGTACTACGTCTGAGCGAGCGCCACCTCGGCGGCCGCCTCCATCTACCCTGTCGCGCTCGCAATTCCCCCAGACTCTAACCGCTGGTCAGCACGCCCGACAACCTCGAATCCCCCTCACGGCTCCTCCTCGAGGCTGCGCACCATCGAGTCCACGCGGCGGCGCTCCCGCTGGCCGAGCGCCCTCGCGAGCCGCTCCACCTCCTCGAGATCGCGATCCACGGGCAGCTCCTCGGCGTGCGTCTTGAGCGCGTCGGTGAACCTCGTCGACGCCTCATCCACGTCGCCTCCGCTCAGCGCGCGCGCCACGTACTCGTAGACCGCCGACACCAGCTCCCACTCTCCCCCTCGATCGCCGCTCGCGGCGATGAACTCGAGCACCTCGGCGTAACGCCCCGCCGTCAGCAGGCCCTGCGCCCAGCACATCGCCACGCCGCCGTCCCCGGGCGACGCCTGCTCCGCGCTCACGCTCGCGCTCCTCGCGCCCTCATCGTCCCCCAGCCTCAACCTCGTCACCGCCAGCGACGCCCACGCCATCCCGTCCTCGTTCTCGAGCTCGACCGCGCGCTCGAGCGCCTCCTTCGCCTCCCCGTGGCGACCCATCTCCGCCAACATCACCCCGAGGTTGAAGTGGCCGTCCGCGCGCTCCGGCGCCCGCTGCGTCACGTCCACCGCGACCTCCAGCGCGTACTCGAGCTCCCCGAGCTCGTACGCCGCCGCCATCACACCGTAGAGCGCGTCCACCAGCCCCGGCTCCATCGCGAGCGCCTCGCGGTAGCTCCTCTTCGCCTCGTCCAGGTAACCCCGCTCCAGCTCCACGCGCCCGAGCTGCACCCACGCGTCCACGAGGAACGGGTCCAGGCGCACCGCCTTCTTGAGCGCCTCGCGCGCCGCCTCAAGCTCGCCAGTTTGCGCCAACGCACCGCCCCACGCGTACCAGGCGCCCTCCTCGTCGTCCTCGAGCTTCGTCCACCGGCCGTACGCGTCCGCCGCCTTCTTCGGCTCGTCCGCCTCCGTCCACGCGTCCCCCGCGAGTTCCCACAGCCTGGGCTCGTTCACCGCCAGCCGCGCCGCCCACTCCAGGTACCTCGACCCGTCGAAGATCTCTCCGCGCTCCAGCAGTAACCTCGCCAGCCTGTACGCCCTCTCGATGTCCTGGCTCGAACGCTCGAGCGCCTCCTGGTAACACGCGATCACGTCGTCGATCTCGCCGAGCTCCAGGTACAGGTCACCCATGAAGCACCACGACCTCGGGTCCCTCATCTCCACCTCGCGCAGACCCCCGAGCAGCGACAACGTGTCCTCTCCGCGGCCCTCCAGTGACAGCCGCTCCGCCTGCGCGAGCTGCAGCGCCACCTCCCCCTCGAACTCCAACAGCGCCTTCCCCAACACGCCACGCGACTCGTCGAAGAGACCCCTGTGGCCCAACAACAGCGCGTACGCCAACGCCGAACCGAGCCCGCCACCCTTCGACCAGAGATCTCGCGAGATCGAAAGCGCCTCCGAGTAGTCGTCGCGCGCCAGCGCCCTCGCCAGCCTGTTCGGCAGCCCCTCGAGCCCGCCCGGCAACAGCGCGCGCATGCTCTCCACCACGTCCGCCACATCGATCGCATCTTCAAACGCGCTCATCGTATCTCCGCTCTCTCTATTTTTGACGCCTTCGTGCCGATCCACGAGCCAGCCCCCCTGCCTATCAACTCCCCCGCTCGCCTGTCCACCGCTGCGCTCTTTCTCTGGCTGCGCAGGGCTCGTCCGCGAATCATACTTCCACGTTGGCGCCTGCACCGAAACGTTGAAGGGTTCGCGTGTCTTTGGCGAGAGGTAGTGCATGCGCGGCTGCCCTCCCCGCCGCCGCCCTTCGGGCTTGGCGTTCC
>OJDV01000753.1_pt1 | contig 10708 bp, 14 predicted proteins | sample 1592911 | NCBI WGS metagenome assembly OJDV01 (sample SAMN05416860, study PRJEB24817) | seawater metagenome | isolation source: Sea water | place: Canada:Atlantic | collected 2013-11 | reverse complement strand
GCGGTCAAAGGCTTCAAGTCGATCGAGAGTGTTTCAATCCGTTTGAAATCCGTAATGACGATTTTATCAAGTCGAATTTGCATTTTTGCCCCAGTTGTCCCGTTGACCCAACTTTATGGGTATGAGCGATGCGAGGGCAACTTCAAACACTATCGCAAAACGGCTGAATATGGTCAGAAAACAATGCTTGATCAACACGGGTTCTACTTTGCACAGGGGTGACATTGTCGCTTTGCGCGTACAAAACAAATTCGCATAATAGTCAATATGTTGGACATGGCCTTTGAAGTGCAGGTATCTCCTGACAGTTTGTTATATTTTACATAATAAACCTTACGCTCCGTCAGTAATTGACCTGTTCGAAGCCGTAATTTCCTTCGTAATCACGCCAATCAACGAAGACCGATCGATGGTAAATACTCGGACAATTATATCCCCATCGTTCAAGTCCGGTATGTGCCTCGGGTAGAGCCGCTGGAGCAGATCGAGCCCATGAAAAAGCGCCTTGGGTTCCATAGGTGCCAAGGTAAATGGTAGCAGATCGGTTGCAGTCTCCATCGCGGCCGGACTCGTTTTGGCGTGCATATCGGACATCATAAACACGGATTGAGCGTACAAAGTTGAATTCGGGGCCGCTGATGTCGATGTCAGCGCGGTCTTGGACCAACTGGAGCGCAAATCCTTCCGGAAGCAGGTTAGGCTTTGGACCAGCAATATTCAAAACGGCATTTTCAGAAGGCAGAGGTTCAGTTGCTGGCGACAAAAGCGGTCGCGGGCGATCCTGAATAGTGAACAAAATATCGTAGAGACGACCTCGATTATCCGACGGGGCAACAGGATCATACGATGCGCCCATCGGGCAACGCCAAATCTGCAATGGCGGTTCAACGGGCCAAGGCGTGATCCGGCGGATAAATTCGGCGCGTGCACGGGCACATGGAACTGATGCTGGCCAGCCGCCAGAGAGGCACAGCAGTATTGCGCAGTCGATCTGATACGTTTGAGCCTGAACACGATTGGCAAGGACTACGGACGAACCAAAAAGTGCAAGTACGGCGACAATTGAGTATTTTCGAAATTTGCGAAGCATGTGAAGCATCCTATCGAGTAGGGTGTAAGCAGCATGACTCCGTTAGTATACTAGTGCAACTCAAAATATATTATTGATAAAATACGCATAATCTATCTTATGTTAAATTTCTGAGGCGTTGAAAATAGCCTTCGCGATGCGACCCAGAATATATCAGATTTTAAATGCCTCGACACCGCGCACCAACTTTACTGCGGCGGCTAAAAGCTTAGATGCTTTAGGCCTAGTCGGACTTAAGCTTGGCGACTTTGTTACCTCACTCTTCTATATCCGACTTGTTCTTTGGATTTGCTCATTTTAGTCTCCCCAAGCGCACTTGGGGGAGTGAAAAGATGGATAGACGTAGTTTTGTTATATTAGTTGCGGCTACTTCTGCTGTAGCTGGAAATGCCATCGCACATCCAATTGAGCGGTATGATGCGACAGTACAGCCCTCCGAGTTACCTCAAGAGTTCTTGCCCCGCGAAGTTGACATCATTCAGGGGTTTGAGCCTTTTGAAATTCACGTAGTACCGCAAGAGTTTGCGATGTATTGGACGTTACCCGAGGATCGCGCACTGCGCTACACTGTAGGCATAGGTAGGCCAGGTTTGTATGAGCAGGGCGAATTCTACGTTGGTGCCTTGCGTAAATGGCCGAGTTGGACACCCACACCAGCGATGATCAGGCGTCAGCCCGATGTTTATAAGCAATTTGAAGATGGTGTTCCTGGAGGTCCGGGGAATCCATTGGGAGCGCGCGGAATCTATCTCTACCAACCGGGGCGCGGTGACACGATGCTGCGTATTCATGGAACCGACGAACCGGAAACCGTGGGTCAAGCTGTTTCAAATGGCTGTGCTCGTCTTGTTAACGACCAACTGATTGAGTTCTACGACCGAGTACCAATCGGTACTCGCGTCGTGCTCTATCCAACGACAGGCAATTTCACGCTTCTGCCGTCAAATGCTGAAGCAACATTATAGGAGCGTACCGACTTAAAGCGAAGTTACCGCCGCCGAGTGACGGTTGTCTAAACGAACAGCATGACTTTCGAATGTTGAAATTTAGAAAAATTTGACTTGGGTCCCCACCCTTGCCAGCCCAAAAAGTTCAGCGATGTGCTCGTTAAATAGGCCTATACATCCATTGGAAGACTGCCGACCAATCTTGCGCGTATCGCCAGTCCCGTGCACTCGGTAATACTGCCATGACAAATAGAGGGCATGCGTTCCAAGCGGGTTATCTGGGCCTGGGGGCCAATAGTCAGGCCATTCAGGATTTCTTTCTTTCATTGAGGGCGTTGGGCTCCAACTCGGCCCTTCGACTTTCCTGATGACCTCTGTGTATCCGCGTCGTGTCAATTCTTCAGAGAGTGGTACGCTTGAAGGATAAAGTTTGTAGATACTCTCATCCTCGGACCAAAACTGCACCGCACGCGAGTCGATGTCACACAAGATTGCGCCATTACGAAGACTTTCGAAGTGATCTTGCCAAGAGTCTACGCGAAAAGAAGATGTGTTTCTCGTAATATCCGATGCAGTTGGTTCTTGCGCTTTCACCAAAGCAGGCGTGGAGATTAGCCCAGCCGCTGCCGTTGCCATAAATCGCCGCCGCGTCGTATCTGCAATTTTCATGACTCTGTCCTTTGCTTGTTCAGCAAGGGTATGGATCTTCTAGCTACTAGAGCTTCAACCAAAAAATTATAACAGTTTCGTGAGGCGGTACATCAAAAGAACCTGCGCGTCGCGGCAGAGTAATCGTCATAATCGGACCCATATTGAGCTCGCAGCCAAGGTTCTTCGGCAAGTGGCGCAGAGGCCAATGCAATGACGCCGACAGCTACGACAGGCCAAACCCAAGTAGATGAAAATAATAGACCTAAACCCAGAAAAATAGCGATGTCTGCGACATACTGCGGGTTGCGTGAATAGCGATATAGCCCTGATGTTACGAGTTCACCCTTCGCTCCACTGGTGGTTTGTAGGCCAATGGCAAAAGCGCCTCGCCATGCGGCCAGATTTCCGGCTAAGATCAATAGCGGCCCTATTATCCATTGTAGCCAAAACGGCATTGCGCGCGCACCCCAATCCAGGAACCCAAGGCCAATCGCGGACGCATACACGGCCAGCGTTAGACCCCATGCTGCCATCGGAATCGCTGAATTGAACTTTCTTGGTGGCCAGATTCTCTTCGAGGGGAAGAGTATCGACCAAGAAAGCGCACAAATTAAAACCAACCCAGACAGCATCCCGAAGGCGAATATTAAACCCTGAGCCATTGTCATGATCCATGTCCAAAGACTTGGGCGTCTTCATGGGCGCTATCTTTTGCTTCAAACTCCAGCGTGGAATGTTCGATCGAGAAGCGGTCAGCCAGCACTTCTTTGACGTTCTGTTTGATCTTTTCGGCCTCGTCCAACCGGGCGCGTTCGACAACGATGTGGCAATCCAGCGCCGCGGCGTGCTCTTGCATTTGCCATAAATGAACGTGATGCACCTCGACGACACCATCGACTGTTTGGATTGCTTCAACGACCTCGGCCCCATTAATATTTGGCGGACTTCCCAGCATCAAGGTTCGGATCGGACCGCCAATCTCAGAGAACGACAGGTAGAGGATATACAGCGCAATGCCGATAGTAATGGCAGGATCTACCCATCGCATATCGTAAAGGATAATTAGGGTCCCGCCAACAATAACCGCTACAGACGCCAGCGCGTCGGACAAGTTATGAAGAAACAGAGCGCGGATATTCACGCTGCCCTTCTGCATCGAATAGGTCAGCATCGCCGTCAACGTATCGATGACCAGCGCGATACCGCCAAGAATAACGACTGTCCAACCCATAACTTCGGGCGGATCTATCATGCGCATTCCGCCTTCATAGATCAGGTAAAAGCCGATCAAAATTAGAGTGGTATAATTGATAAGCGCTGCAACGATCTCGACCCGGCCATAACCGAATGTCATCTTTTCATCCGCTGGCCGGCGGGCGATTTTGCGAGCGGCAAAGGCAATAACAAGCGATGCCATATCCGAAAAATTGTGCAGCGCATCCGCGATCAACGCGAGGCTGCCCGATAGGATTCCCCCGATGATTTGTGCGACGGTAAGCAATGCGTTTGCCCAGATTGCAACCGCTACGCGGCGATCCCCTGAATCTGGATCAATATGGGCATGTCCATGATCATGTGGCATTTACATTCTCCTGATGCGAATGCGTGGCGCGCTGGTCGGCTTTTAATTTTCCAGAGCGAAATGCGCGCACGCGCCTGTTCATCCAATGACGCACGCAATGGCGGTACAAAATTTCCTTAAGCCATCCGAACGACTGTTCATGCAGTGCGTAAAAGTCGTCCGGTGTCTCGAACACTCCAAAGTCCTGAACAATGCCGGTCTTTTGGATATAGGTATCTTGCCCGATCCAATCGATCGAAGGCGTGTTGAGGCAATCGGTGCCAGCGCCATAGCCACAAAGAGTGTCTGTTTCCGAGAATGTTGATTGAAGGACGTTGAGAAAGTCGTCGTCCAATATGAACCCTTCGAGATTGATCCAAGAACCATCCAATTCGACCTCGATCCATGAATGCAGGATTTCATCAGGCGCAAGGGGATAAACCAACTCGGGAACTATGCCTCGCTGGAGACCCTTGTGGATCGTAAAACCATGCAACCGGCATTGAATACCAATTCCGCGCAGCAGGGCCATGAAAAGCGTGCCCTTTGTGTTGCACTGCCCGTAACCGTCGATCAGCACCTGCGATGCTGGAATGTTGTCAGCCCGGTTGTACCCAAAGGCAATATCGTTACGCACGAAGTCGTATACCGCGCCGATCCGATCAAACTTGGCCATGGCACGCCATCCTCGGTCTTGGATCAACCTTGCAACAGGCCCAACCTCAAAATCGAGCAGTTCGGTGGGTGCAAGCAGCGGGTCTTTATTCTTTAACATTGTCATTCCTCGAATCATCTTGGAACAACTTTAATTGCTACAGTGACTATAGCTTCAAGCCGTTTTACGAGATTTCTGTAACTCTAGCCTTAAGCACCGATTTCATCGTGGTTTGTTAAACACTCGGAATGGTCTCGCAACACTTCAAGGACGCGGCAATCTGAAGAAATTCCACCGCTACACTCATGCACCATCCGTTTGAGTTCTTTACGCAGCGCTTCCAATCGCGCCATTCTTTGTTCGACCTGTTCAAGCTGGCGGCGCGCGATGGCATCTGCCTCATGGCAGGGTCGGTTCGGGTTGTCAGACAGATCCAGCAATTCGCGGATAGCTTCGAGCGAGAAGCCGAGCTGGCGTGAATGCCGGATGAACGACAGTCGATCCAGTTCACCATCCCCATAGCGCCGCTGACCCCCCTCTGTTCTCCCAGGTTCTGGCATCAGCCCAATCTGCTCATAATAGCGGATGGTTTGAACTTTGGTTCCGGTCTTTTTTCCGAGTGTTCCAATCGTGAGCATATGTAATCCCCTTGAGTGTAAAGTGACTGTAGGTTTGGATGGAATTGCTTGCAAGACACAGTACGTTCTCACAAAAGCGTGACGTTGCTCTGTGACGAAGAAAAAGAGCTTGAACCTCTAGTAGCTGGAAGTTGTAAGCAGGCGTTGAAATCAAACGGGACGCGGGCGGTCAAAGGTGAAACTATCAGCTCTTCAGAAGTATCTTTGGGGCTTAACCGGCCTTTCGTTGTTGGCGTTTGCTTGGTTGATTTCATTCTCTAACAATCGATCCAGCCAATTGGAAAGCGACGAACCCGCATTCTATGCTGCCTTTGAGTTGACCGATCATCGTGGAATGGTACAGACCGAGAAGGACTTTGAAGGTCGCTGGATGTTGGTATTCTTTGGCTTTACGAATTGCCCCGACATCTGTCCAACAACCTTGTCGGAAGTCGCAGCGGTTGTGGACGGACTAAGGGATGATGCGCACAAAGTGCAGCCCATTTTCGTGACGGTAGATCCTGAAAGAGACACGCCCTTAGCACTGGCGGAATATGTGCCGTTCTTTGGGGCGAACCTTATCGGGCTGACCGGCACACCCGACCAGATCGCGGCGACATCAGAAACCTTCCCCATTTTTTACGAACGCGTTGAAGAAGCGTCCGCGCCAGACGGCTACACGATGGGGCATACATCACATCTAATGTTGTTCGATGCGCAGGCAGGCTTTGTAGAATCCTGGCCTTATGGCACATCCGCCGAAGACATCCTTGCCGACCTCAAAGAAAGACTCTGACACCTATGACCCGCATATCAGGAGAAACAGCGCTTGGTTTGGCGTGGATCAGTGCGCTTGTAGCCTCACTCGCCGTGCTATTCATCGGCGAAGTGCTGGGGCAGACGCCCTGTGTTTTATGCTGGTTCCAGCGTGCGTTCATGTTCCCTTTGGCCATCGTTTTAGGGCTTGGCCTGTGGTGGCAGGATCAGAAAGTAGGGCGCTACGGGATTGTTCTGGCACTCGGCGGTGCGGTTGTGGCGTTGTGGCACATGGGACTTTATGTCGGCATCATCCCAGAAAGCATCAAACCCTGCACGGAAACAGGTCCGTCGTGTACAGACGACAACCAGTTGGTTTTTGGCATCCCTATCCCTCTCATGGCGCTCGCTGCCTTTATTATCATCGGCCTTCTGTCGGCCCTCTCTCTTAAGGAGACTCACAAATGAACAGACGTGGTCTGATCCTATCTGCCCTCACTGTTGGCGTCGTCGGTTTTGGTGGTGCCGCATGGTTTGCGACGCGCCCCGGGCCCATTGTCGAGCCCGAACCAGTCATCCCTGCTTTAGCTGAGGCGCTCATACGGCCCTATTCACCAATCCTCGGCCCGGAAGACGCACCTGTCACAATCGTTGAATTCTTTGACCCCGCCTGTGAAGCTTGCCGCGCTTTTCACCCCATTGTTAAAGACATTATGGCAGAGCATGGGGACGCGGTTCGTGTTGTGATCCGATACACCCCGTTTCACGGCGAAGGATCTGTCACTGCAGTTCGGGTCTTAGAAGCCGCACGAATGCAAAATATGTTCGAACCAGTTCTGGAAGCCCTTCTACAAGAGCAACCCCGTTGGGCTTCCCACGGTAGCATTCGACCTGATCTTATTCTCGGAATTGCTGCCGAGGCCGGACTAGATGCAAACGCTGCCCGCACTCAAATGATGGCGCCTCAAACAATCGGGGTCCTCAACCAAGATGTCGAAGATGTTGAATCAATGGGCATCCGCCAGACACCCACATTTTTCGTCAACGGAAAGCCACTCGATCCTTTCGGGGAACCAGAATTGCGTCGCCTTGTGGCTGCCGAAGTTTCAGCCTCGCAAAGCTAAGGACAACGGAAAATCATGAATTCAATCTTGAAAACTCTTGGCGCCAGCGTCGTTGCTATTGCTGGACTTGCAGGGACCGCGTGGGCTGAAGAGCCGACGGTCATAGTAGAAGACGCTTGGTCACGAGCATCAATCGGCATGAACCGGCCCGGGGCTGCCTATATGACGATCCGCAATTTGGGCGCAGAAACAGAAACACTCGTCGGTATACGGACCGACCTTGCTATGATGCCAGAAATCCATCTCTCCGCGACCAACGAGCAAGGTGTAAGCACCATGACGCCGATGGGCGACATTGAAATCGCACCAGACGAAACGGTGGCTTTAGAACCCGGTGAGTTGCACGTCATGCTGATGCGGCTCTCACGACCGATGATTGAAGGGGAGACATTCGCCCTGACCTTGGTCTTTGTGGATGGCGATGAAGCTACGGTGGAAGTGCCAATTCTCGGGATTGCCGCGCGCGGCCCTACAAACTGATGCTACGACGAAATCTCTTGGGCTATAGTGCAGCGGCTGCAACCGTGATCGGCGGCACCCTATTTGCAGGCTGGTGGCAAGTTGACGGACCGGGTGCCCCGAACCCGATTGGCCAACGCCCCCTGCCCCTTACAGAAATGGATTTTCAACTGACCGACCACGATGGCCGCACCGTCGGCCCTGATACCCTTATCGGGAAGACGAGCATGGTCTTTTTTGGGTTCACGTATTGCCCAGATGTTTGCCCCACCACCCTTTCGGATATTTCAGCATGGCTCGATGATCTGGGGGATGATGCAACCGACATTAATGTCGTACTCATTACTGTAGACCCTGATCGTGATACAGTAGACGCGCTGGCAGATTATGTCGGATATTTTCACCCGTCCGTGCGCGGTTGGACTGGTGAAAACGACCAGATATTAAGCGCAGCAAATGGGTTTCGGGTGCGGTATGAAAAGGTGCCAACCGACAATGACGACTACACCATGAACCACACCGCTGGTGTGTTCCTTTTTGATGCCGCAGGCAATTTTTCTGGCACAATCGACTACCACGAGCCGCGAGAATTCGCTGTTCCAAAAATTAGACAGGCGTTGGCAAACCCGAATGAGGAAACAACATGAAGGTAAGACATTTGGCCATGGCGATTGCCTTGGTTGGCGGGATTTCTTTTTTGGCAGTGACCGCGTCGACGAATTGGAGAGGATTACCCACACCTGAAGCTCTTAGAACTGCCGCTGAGTGGGCGCCGGAAGCTCTGTCAATTCCGGTTGTAGAGACATCAGAGATGCCAATTTTCACGGCAGACAGCCTTAGCCTGTCGCAAGGCACTTCTCGTGTGCCTGTTCCAAATTTGGCCCAAGCGCCGGAAGTCGCATCGAATACTCGTAACCTGCTGACATCTTGGTCTCGCAAAGTCGCCGCAGGAGAAACACTCGACGCTTTGTTGAAAGATGCAGGCCTCACTGGATCAATCCGCGCCGAAGCGGCCCTCGCAATTGGTGCGGAATACGATCTGCGGCGTTTGCGTCCCGGTCACGCGTTAACAGTCAACACGACACTTATCGGCACGTTGCACAGCGTATCGCTTGGCGTGGATGATGGTGTCGTCATTACAGCGGAGTTCGGCGATCAAACAACGATCAGCACACTTAGCCCCGACCCGGAAGATGTAATTCTAGCCGGCGAGACCGTTATTGAAAGCTCACTATTTGGCTCGTTGGAGGACGCTAATATCCCAGCACGGTTCGCTGTTGATATGGCGCAGATGCTCGGCGGAACAGTTGATTTTCGTCGAGAATTACAGGGAGGTGAAACGCTGCAAGTTCTTTGGCGCGAGGCACGCCTGAATGACACGCGGATTGGTGAGCCCGAAATCACTTTTGCAGCCCTTCATCTTGGCGACGTGCTCTATGAGGTTGTTTGGCCAGATGACGGTACAGGCCGCGCAACGATCTACGTAAATGGAGAGGTGCTTCGGGTATTTGCCCAGCCCGTCGATGGAGCGAGGCTCAGTTCAGTTTTTGGACAACGTCGCCATCCCATTTACGGCAACGTTAGGATGCATACAGGAGTCGACTTTGCGGCTCCTATGGGCACACCAGTTCACTCGACAGCCCCTGGCCAAGTGTCCTTTGTAGGCTGGCGTGGAGGATACGGCCGCGTTGTCGAAATTGCACATGGTGCGGATACAATGACCCGCTATACCCATCTGAGCGCTTATCGTGACGGGCTCGCTGTCGGTCAACGGGTATCGGCAGGGGATGTCATCGGCAAGGTCGGCGCGTCCGGCACGGCGACGGGCCCTAATATGCATTACGAAGTGCGTATCGATGGCCGTCCAATCGACCCTCTCTCTGATGAACGGCTTGCCGCAGTAATAGCTGAAGAAACGCAAGGTTCCGATGCAAGCACATTGTTAGCGGAAGTTAGGACACTTCTTGCAACCACACTTATTATTCCTATTGAAACAGATGAAAATGAAAGGCTTTGATCAATGAAATCTTACTTTGCAGCCCTTACCTTCGCCATGGGTACACTCATCGCTGTTCCCGCAGTTGCCCAAGATACGCCAATCGACGTTATGAAGACCAATGGCTGCGGATGCTGCCTTGGCTGGATGTACCATTTGGAAGACAATGGCTTTGCTCCGACGGGTGAAGACATGAATGGGGGGATGCTCATTCGTCTAAAACTTGACAGCGGCGTGCCTCAAGCAATGACGTCATGTCATACCGCATTCGTCGATGGATATGTCATCGAAGGTCATGTCCCGGCAGCTGACATTCGACGTCTCCTTTCAGAACGCCCCGATGCAGTTGGTTTGGTGGTACCTGGCATGCCCTACGGATCACCGGGAATGGGCCCCGAAGACAATCGAGAAGCTTATGATGTGTTTCTCATTAACGATGACGGTTCCACTGAAGTCTTCACATCTTATAGCGAAAGCTAGACTGGAAACTTTATGGAATCCCTTTCTCCCCTCGCGCTCGGTTTTTATGGCAGCCTCGCCGCCGGTCTAATGACGGCGGTCGGTGCCTTTCCGGTCCTTTTTGGACGTGTGCCTTCTCAAAGCACCCGTGACTTGTCCTTGGGGTTTGCAGCAGGGGTCATGTTGGCGGCGTCATTTTTTTCATTGATCATTCCAGCCCTTGATGCGGCGGAACCGATGTTCGTGAACGAAGCCGCCCCCGCCGCCATAGTCTGTATCGCCATTCTGATGGGCATGGGCGCGGTGGCACTTATGAACGAAATGCTTCCGCACGAGCATTTTAAAACCTGTCTCTTATACACATCTCCGAGCCCACGAGACAGGCAGAAATCT
>OJDV01000752.1_pt1 | contig 10731 bp, 3 predicted proteins | sample 1592911 | NCBI WGS metagenome assembly OJDV01 (sample SAMN05416860, study PRJEB24817) | seawater metagenome | isolation source: Sea water | place: Canada:Atlantic | collected 2013-11 | reverse complement strand
GCTGGAGGAGATGCTGCAGCTGTTGGAACCAACAATACATTTGATTTAACCATTCTAGATGATGATGGTTTTGTACCAATGCCTGGTGATATCGTGATTTCTGAAATCATGTACAACTCATCTGGGAATGACGATGAATGGATTGAACTTTACAACGCATCTGCCGAAGACATTACATTAGATGCAAATTGGGAACTAAGCTATGGTTCAGGACCAACAACATTTAACTTTGCTGGAACCGTTATAACAGCAGGAAGTTATTTAACTGTTGCTATTGGATCAGATGGTACCGCACCTTATAACATTGATAATCCATTCACTCCTGATGTAAGTATATTTAGTTTACCAGCAGATGCAGGAACAACAAGTAATGCAAATCAACTAGTTAACAGTTCAACTACCATTGCACTCGTATATGAACCAAGTGGTGCAAACACAACCGTTGATACAGTAACTTACGACGATGGAGCGCCTTGGCCTACTGCTGCAGATAACAATGGACCCTCTTTAGAGTTAATTGATGTTGCTTCTGACAATACTTTAGGGGAAAGTTGGGTGGCTTCAGGAGGTTACGATGGAGGTACACCTGGAGCAGAATATGTTGCTCCTATTACATACACATTTAGTGGCACATGGTCACCAAGTGATCCTAATGGAACAGCTACTGCTAGTGATGATATTGTAATCGCTTCTGGAAATGCTTCAATTAACGCAAATACAACTTGTAGTTCGGTAACGGTTAATCCAGGCGCTGGTCTTACAGTAGATACTGGCGTGACACTTACAGCTTCTAATGGTTTAGCTTTAGAATCTACTTCAACAAACTACTCAAGTTTAATACGTGATGGTGATATTATAGGAACATTATCTTATGATCGTCATGTGAATATCAATGGTACTGGAGAAACTGGAAGTAACGATTTAATATCTGCACCATTAACTGGACAAGCTTTTAGTACGTTTGCAGCAATTAACACAAATATTTTAAGTAATGTAGGTAATACATTATACTTATTTGGTCCTTTTGATAAAACTATTGGAGATTATGTAACCTATGCAGATACTGAAACAGCAACATTAGATCCTGGTGTTGGGTACAGAGCTGCTTCTGACGACAACGGTTCATTTACATTTTTTGGTGCCGCTAATAATGGAACTGTGGCTATTGATATTGAAAATTCTGGACCTGCCTTTGAAGAATGGAACCTTATTGGTAACCCTTATCCTTCTTATTTAAATGTACAGCAATTCCTTACCCATGATGTAGGTGGTGTAACTAACCTTCAATTATTTGATGCTGGTTCTGCTGCTATTTATGGTTACGATGGAAGTGCAGTAAACGGTTGGACAATTTATAACTTAGCAACTACAACGGCTTCAACATTAATTGCTCCTGGACAAGGATTCTTGGTAAGTGCTGATGCAACTAACGCTGGTCTTTACGATTTAGAGTTTACACCTGCAATGCGTTCTACTGGAACTTCTGATGATTTTATTTCAGGACGTAATGGTGAATTAATCTATTTTACACTTAATGCGAGCACAGCTAGTGATTCATATAGTACTGATTTTTATTTCAACGCAAATGCTAGTACTGGATTTGACTTAGGATTTGATGCTGAATTATTTGCGACGCCTCCTGCTTTTGCACTTTATTCTCACTTAGTTGATGATAACGAAGGAGAACCTATTGCTTTACAAGCATTAAATACGACTGATCTTGGTAATACAACTATTGCTTTAGGTGTAAATGCTAGTCAAGGTGTGCAAGTCACATTTACTATTTCAGTAAATGAATTACCAGTAACCACGGAAGTATATTTAGATGACACTGTAGCTAACACAAGTACTCTTTTAAATAGCTCAGACTATGTATTAACACCAGCAACAGCATTGTCTGGAACTGGTCGTTTCTTCCTTAGAGTTGAAGATGACACAGTCCTTTCAACAACAGAAAACAGTTTTGAAACGTTGAATATTTTCACATTAAATGATTCTAAAGAAGTAATCGTTAATGGACAATTATTAAACGATACTATGTTTAATCTTTATGATATTCAAGGGAGATTAGTACTAAGTACTAAACTTGACAATACGCTTTCACAAAATCGTATTGATGTGTCATCATTAAGTGGTGGCGTGTATGTTGTAAATGTTCAAAATAATAAACAACAGATATCACAAAAAGTGATTATTAAATAAACGAACGTTTTAGTATATAAAAAAGCACACTTGATTAAGTGTGCTTTTTTTTGGTTTAAACCGAAAACGAGCTCGGCAAAACTAGAGTCGTGTTGAACCATTAACCGTGACCTTAATTAAAAAAGTGACTTCATAAAAACTATAGTGTCCTATTGACATCAAGATATTAGCATCATTTAAACAGTTGTTAATAGCATGAGTTTTCAAGATTAACAACTTTATACTATCTTTGTACCCGTTTTGACAACAACATGCTTACTGTCAATATGTTATAAATAATTACAATTTAACAATACTATGAAAAAAATTTACACACTTTTATTTGCCCTATTGATGACTGGTTTGGGCTTTGGACAAGTTTTAACCTTTGACTTTAATGGTCTTGCTGGCAGTGAATTAACAGCGTCTTCAAATTTTAATGACCCAGGTATAACTAGTTCTACAATCTCTAGAGGAGCAGGTTTAAATGCTTCAGGAAATGGAAATAGGTTTAATGCAACTGGTTGGACTACATCCGCTAATATTGAAACTGCAGTATCGAATAACGACTTCATGGAGTTTACAATCACACCTAATTCGGGTTTTGAGTTTAATATTACGTCAATAGTTGTAAATATTCAAAGATCTGGAACTGGTCCAAGAGAAGTTATACTTAGAAGTTCTTTAGATGGTTATATACAAAATCTCGGAGGAAGTCAAACAATCTCAGATAACACAAGTGTGCAAGTTAAAACTTTTACTTTTACACAAACAAATAACACAAGTGCTGTTACTTACAGGTTTTATATGAGAGCAGAAAGCGGAGGTGGTTCTGGAGGTTTTGAAGGTACTGGGAATGACATTGTAGTTAATGGTTCAGTTGACGCTCTATCTTCTTGTACAGCTCCAACAACGACAGCTACGGCTTATAATACAACGTCTTTAGGAACTACGACTGCAGAATTTACCTGGAATTTTGGAAATGGCTTCAATGAATTGATAGTAATAAAAGAAGGTTCTGCTGTTGATGCAGCCCCTACAAATGGAACAGATTACACAGCTAATACGACCTTTGGTTCTGGTTCTGAAATCGGCACAGGCAACTACGTTGTACAATCTTTGGCAGCTGCAAACTTTGTTAGTGTCAATGGCTTAAACCCAAGTACTACTTATCATGTCGCCATATATGAATACTTTCCTATAGATTTCTGCTATCAATTAACTGAATTAGCTGGGAACTTTACAACAAACCCTGTTACAACTGTTGATTTCATTGGAGTTTCTGCTACAGTAGCTGAAGGTATAGGAACTTATGAATTAGAATTTACAATCGCAAATGAAGATGCTGCTGCAACTAGTTTTGACGTGGTTCTTACTGCAGGTGATAACGCTGATATTAATACGTATGTAACAACTTCTGTAACTTTTCCTGGAGGTTCTGCTGCAGATGAGACTCTTACATTAACAATAACTGATGATGCCCTTTTTGAAGGTGATGAAACCTTAACTTTCGAAATTCAAAATGTAACTGGAGGAGATAGTGCAACTGTAGGAACAAATAACGCATTTGATCTTACAATAACAGATAATGATCCACCTCCAACAATTGCATTACCATATACAGAAGATTTTTCTAATTGTGGTACTGCACAATGGATAGCATTTGATGAAGCTGGCGCCAACTCTTGGGCTTGTGCTTCTGGTGAATATGTTATGAATGGTTTTCCAGGCACTGATGATATTGATTGGTTAGTCTCAAACTTTTCTATTGATTTTGATTTAACTAGTAATGAAAATATTGAAGTAATAACTTCTGAGAGATTTGGAAATGCTATTAACGAGGCTGGTGAATTTGAATTACGTTATTCTACAGATTATTTAGGATATGGTGATCCAACTGGAGCTACTTGGACAGCATTAACGTTTGATCCGAATAACACATCAACAAATTCAACACCTTCTGCAGATAGCACAACAGTTGTTGATGCATCAAGTATTACTGGTGTAGCTTACTTAGCTTTTGTTTACGATGTTACAATTGCTGGAGCAGAAGAATGGTCACTTACTGATATTACAATTGAAGAAGCTACATTAACTACTTTAGTTGAACTAACAAGCACATCTGCAACTGTTGCAGAAGGTGTAGGAACATATGACTTAGAATTTTCAATTTTAAATGAAGACGCAACCAATGCAACTACACTTGACGTTGTTTTAACTGTTGGTGATGCTGCAGATATTGATTCTTATACAACTCAAACAGTAACGTTTCCAGCTGCAACAAGCGGGAATCAAACACTTACAATTACAGTTACTGATGACGCAATTGATGAAGGTGACGAAATATTAACGTTTGAAATTCAAAATGTAGGTGGAGGAAACGCTGCTGCTGTTGATACAAACGACACATTTAATTTAACTATTTCAGCTAGTGATGCTCCTGCAGTTGCAGAAGGATGGCAAATCTCTTCAGAAGATACTGCATTTGTAATTGATTTTGAAAACACTGTAGCTGATGTTAATCTTGACGCATATCTTGGTACTGGATTTATAGCGTCACCTGCAAGTGGTCAATTAGATTCTGATGCTTGGGAAGTAACTGGATTAAGTGAAGCTGCATTAACGTATGGTGGCACTGGAACATCAGGTGATTACACTGGAACTAGTTCTGGTGGTACAAGTGGTGGTGGTCTTTATGCATTTGATACTGGAAGTGGTAATAGCACTTTAGGTGTGCAACCAACAGGTAGTGACTTCACACCTGGAACAATTACATTAAGAGCACAAAATCAAACTGGCAGTACGGTTACTGCTGCAGATTTAGCATACTTATTGTATGTATATAATGACCAAGAAAGAGCAAATTCGTTTAATTTCTCTTACAGTACAGATGATGCTACCTATACTGATGTAGTTGCATTAGATTTGACATCAACGGCTACTGCTGATGGAAGTCCTACTTGGGTATCTAATTCAAAATTCACAAGCGTAACAGGATTATCAATTGCCGTAGGTGAGTATTTATATTTACGTTGGTCTAGTGATAATGTTTCAGGCGGTGGAAGTGTGGATCAGTTTGCTCTTGATAATATTAGTGTTAGATTTAACCCTGGACCTCCTGAAACTTACACATATAGTGGTTCTTGGGCTCCAAGTGATCCAAATGGTGTTGCTGCAGTAAATGATGATATTGTAATTGCATCTGGAAACGCTATTATTAACACGACGACACTATGTAATAGTGTAACAGTTAATGCTGGAGCAGGTCTTACAGTTAACACAGGCGTTACACTTACGACTACTTCTGATTTAACATTAGAATCTAGCTCAACAACATATTCAAGTTTAATTTTAGATGGTACCGTTTCGGGAACTATAAACTACGAACGTCACGTCAATATTAATGGCTCTGGAACAACTGGAAGCAACGATTTAATATCTGCTCCATTAACTGGTCAAGCTTTTAATACGTTTGCTACTGCGAATCCAAATATTTTAAGCAATACAGGGAACACATTATATTTATTTGGTCCTTTTGATAAAGTATTGGGAGATTATGTTACTTATTCTAATACTGAAACAGCTACTTTAGACGCAGGAGTTGGTTACAGAGCTGCATCTGATGACAACTCTACATTTACATTTACTGGAACAGCTAATAATGGAACCGTAACTAATGCTATTACAAACGGCGGACCAACAGAGCCAGAATGGAACCTAGTGGGTAACCCTTATCCTTCGTATTTAAATGTGCAACAATTCCTTAACCATGATGTAGATGCCACTGCAAGTGTTGTAACTAACCTTCAACTATTTGATGCAGGAACAGCTGCTATCTACGGTTATGATGGTGATGCTGTAAATGGATGGACCATTTACAACTTGGCTACAACAACAGCTTCAACAGTAATTGCTCCTGGACAAGGATTTTTTGTAAGTGCTGATGCTACTAATGCACCACTTTTCGATTTAGAGTTTACACCTGCAATGCGTTCTACTGGAACTTCTGATGATTTTATTTCAGGACGTAATGGTGAATTAATCTATTTTACACTTAATGCGAGCACAGCTAGTGATTCATATAGTACTGATTTTTATTTCAACGCAAATGCTAGTACTGGATTTGACTTAGGATTTGATGCTGAATTATTTGCGACGCCTCCTGCTTTTGCACTTTATTCTCACTTAGTTGATGATAACGAAGGAGAACCTATTGCTTTACAAGCATTAAATACGACTGATCTTGGTAATACAACTATTGCTTTAGGTGTAAATGCTAGTCAAGGTGTGCAAGTCACATTTACTATTTCAGTAAATGAATTACCAGTAACCACGGAAGTATACTTGGATGACACTGTAGCTAATACAAGCACTCTTTTAAACACCTCAGACTATGTATTAACACCAGCAACAGCATTGTCTGGAACTGGTCGTTTTTTCCTTAGAGTTGAAGATGACACACTACTTTCAACAACAGAAAATAATCTTGAAACATTGAATATTTTCGCATTAAATGATTCTAAAGAAGTCATCGTTAATGGACAATTATTAAACGATACCATGTTTAATCTTTATGATATTCAAGGGAGATTAGTACTAAGTACTCAACTTGACAATACGCTTTCACAAAACCGTATTGATGTGTCATCATTAAGTGGTGGCGTTTATGTTATAGGTGTTCAAAATAATACACATCAAATATCACAAAAAGTGATTATTAAATAAGCATACGTTTAAGTATCTAAAAAAGCGCACTAAAATTTTAGTGCGCTTTTTTTGTTTTCAAATCGCTTTTCAGTTTCATAACCATGTCAATCAAAGTACTTAATAAATTTTGATATATTTGTAAACCCTTATTTTCAGTGACTTAATCTCATTTTATAGCCCAACAGTACATTTCATTGATATATGAGAAACAATTACACACTTTTATTTACCCTAATGCTATCAGTTTTAGGGTTCGGACAACAAAAAACCTATAGTGTTGATCCTGGAATCTCTGGTTCTAATATTTCAAGTCCCACTCAAACTACAGGTGAAACGAGTGATTTTTGGAATACTACCAAAAGCTCAGAAACTAGTGCATCAAACTCTAAAACTGCTGACCATAGTATTGCAGAGCGTAATGATGAATTAATTTTTGTAAAAATAAGAGCAAGTACGAACAGTGATTCTTACGGAACCGACATCTATTTTAATGATAATGCAAGTCTTGGATTCGATTTAGGATATGATGCTGGAATTTTTGGAATTGTTCCAAACTTTGCCCTTTATTCCCAATTAGTACAAGATAACACTGGTTTAGATTTATCTTTAGCTTTACAAGCCGTAAATTCAACCGATATTTCAAGTGTTAATATTCCATTAGGAGTTAACGCTAATCAAGGTGTGCAATTAACCTTTACCATTTTAGATTCAACATTACCAGATCCTATTAATGTATATCTTGACGATACAGTTGCTAATACATCAACTTTATTAAACAACTCAGATTATGTGATTACACCAACAACTGCATTATCTGGAACTGGCCGTTTCTTTCTTAGAATATCTGAACCAAGCACAACCTATACCTATAATGGTTCTTGGTCTCCTAGTGATCCAAACGGAGTCGCTGCTGCAAATGATGAAATAATAATTGCTTCTGGAAATGCTACGATAGACGCCAATACAACTTGTAACTCGGTAACTGTTAATCCTGGCGCTGGTCTTACAGTAAATACTGGTGTGATACTTACAACTACTAACGGTTTAACTTTAGAGTCTAGTTCAACAAACTACTCAAGTTTAATACGAGATGGTGATATTACTGGAACGATATCATATGATCGTCATGTGAATATCAATGGTTCTGGATCAACTGGAAGCAACGATTTAGTGGCTGCACCATTGCATGGTCAAGCATTTAATACGTTTGCTGCTGCGAACTCTAACATTTTAAATAATGGTACGCTATACTTATTTGGACCATTTGAAAAAGTGACTGGATCGTATGTGAATTATGCAGCTACAGAAACAGCAACACTTGATGCTGGTGTAGGTTATAGAGCAGGAACTACTGATAACGGTACAGTTACATTTACTGGAACGGATACTAATGTTGGCGTAAGTCATGATATCATTAATTCTGCAGGAACAAATAATCCTGAATGGAACTTAGTGGGTAATCCTTATCCATCTTACTTAAATGTACAGCAATTCCTTAACCATGATGTAGGTGGAGTAATTAACCTTCAATTATTCGATGCAGGTTCTGCTGCTATATATGGATATGATGGAAGTGCACTTAATGGTTGGACTATTTATAACTTAGCAACAACAACGGGATCAACAGTAATGGCTCCTGGTCAAGGATTCTTTGTAAGTGCTGATGCTACTAATGTTGGACCTTACGATTTAGAGTTTACTCCTGCGATGCGTTCTACGGGTAGTGGAGATGACTTTATTGTAGGTCGTAATGCTGAATTAAGTTATGTTCAAATTAAAGCAAGTACTAATACGGATTCATTCGGTACAGATATTTACTTTAATAATCAAGCAAGTCTTGGATTCGATTTAGGATATGATGCAGCAGTTTGGGGTGAAACAACTCCTGATTTTGCAATCTATTCTCACTTAGTACAGGATAACGTTGGTAAAGCAATGGCATTACAAGCTGTTAATTCAAGTAACCTTTCTGATGTAGTTATTCCACTTGGAGTAAATGCTAATCAAGGTGAGCAATTAACGTTTAGTATTGCTGATACAACATTACCAGCATCTGTTAGTGTGTATCTTGAAGACGTTGTAGCTAATACAATAACTAGGTTAAATGATAGTGATTATATCATTACACCAGTTTCAGATTTATCTGGAACAGGACGTTTCTTCTTGAGAACTTCAGAAGATGCCTTATCAACTATAGAAAATAGCCTTGATAAGTTAGATATCTTTTCATTAAAAGCTTCTGATGAGCTTGTAGTTAATGGACAGTTAATGGAGAACAAAACAATGCTTAATCTATATGATATTCAAGGTAGATTAGTATTAAGTACTCAATTAGACAGTGCATTATTACAAAACCGAATTGATGTATCAAATATTAACTCTGGAGTTTATGTTGTTACCATTCAAAATGGTAATCAAGAGAGAACTAAAAAAGTTATAATAGACTAAGTTTTTAAAAATTAAAGGTCAAAAATTAATGACATTAAAATAATTTTATTATTTTTGGCCTTTATCATAACAATAATATGAAAAAATTAGACACACAAAACCAAATAACTCGTAAGGAGGCTATTACAAAAATGAGCAAGTACGCTGCGTTAACAGCTATTGGTACGTTCATTATTTTAAACCCTAAACAAGCGCAAGCTTCTTCTCCACCAGATCCAGGAGGAAACCCTTTCGATTAATTCTATTTTTTTGATTTGAAAACGAATCTGTTCCCAAAGTTAATTCATGCTATTGATGAAGATGCTGTTTTACTTTGGTTTGAGAAATCTAACAGATACGTAGTTACATCGAAACTAAATAGTGAACTTATAAAACAATATATGAATCCTGACGCAAGTCGGGATTCATTTGTTGATAACTTGCCAACAGACTTTCAACTCAACACAAGTGAAGCACATTCACTGTTTGATGATATCACTGTTTTTTTGGAGGACGTTAATATCAATAAGGATATTGACGAAAACACTCATAACGTTTCAGAAGCTCCCACTTTAGATTTAGAACAATCTTATAAGTTTAAAAACAAAACAGTAACCATTCGTTACGAGTCTGAGATCATAAAAAGCCTAATTCATCCTCAAATTGCTCATCATTCAATAGAAAACACTTCAGAATACGATGTGCTATTTGATGTTTTCAAAATAAATGATGAATTACATCTCCTAAAAAATGGAGCGCATGTAGGCAGCTTTAAAACGCAATCTTTCCATTTTCTTCAAGGTAAATTTGCTTTAGAGCTTACAAATACAATTCATGATACCGAAATTGATAATTGGATTGGAGCATTTCACGGCTCTACTATATCTAACGGTAAAGAATCAATTATGATTATTGGAGATTCTGGCAATGGTAAAAGTACATTGTCTGTTCTATTAATGGCTAATGGGTTTGACGTCCTAAGTGATGACTTTACGCCTCTTTATGAAGACAATTTGCATCTCTATCGATATCCTGCAGCTACATCAATTAAAAAAGGTGCTTTTGAAGCTTTAAAACCATATTTAGAAGGTATAGATTTATTAAAGACTCATACTTCTGGGCCGAAAAAAGTAAACATTAAATATGTACCACCAATTTTAAATTATGAAAGTCAATCTTCAAGCTTTCCTTGTACAAAAATTGTATATGTAAAATACAATGCATCAAAGGCTGATAGTCTAAATTTAGTATCTCCAGAAAAAATTCTAGAAACTTTAATTCCAGATTCCTGGATCTCACCAAAAGAATCACATGCTTTAAAATTTATAAACTGGTTTAAGAATGTTGACTGTTACGAATTGAATTACAACAGTAATGACTTTGCCATTTCAAAATTTAAAGACCTCTTCGAAGAAT
>OJDV01000751.1_pt1 | contig 10768 bp, 5 predicted proteins | sample 1592911 | NCBI WGS metagenome assembly OJDV01 (sample SAMN05416860, study PRJEB24817) | seawater metagenome | isolation source: Sea water | place: Canada:Atlantic | collected 2013-11 | reverse complement strand
ATCTACACAGAGTAGATCGTCGGCAGCGTCAGATGTGTATAAGAGACAGCAGTTAGTAGGTCTTAATTTGAAAATACCTCTTTTTTCGGGCTTTGGTAGAATGACAAGGATACAACAGGCCCAATTAAATGTAGAAAAAATTGAAGTCGCTAAAAAACAAGTGGAGCAGCAGCTTACTATTAATGCACAAAACACTAAGTCCCAATACACTTTTGCTCGATCACAATTCAAAACGACCGAAGGTAATTTGGAATTAGCTCAGCGCATTTACAACAAAACAAAAATCAAATACGAAGAAGGCTTGAGCTCGAGCTTAGAACTAACTCAAACAAATAATCAGCTATTAGAAAGCCAAGGAAATTTTATTCAAGCGGCTTTTCAACTGATCCAAGCCAAATCAAATTTGGATAAAGCACTCAATCAATAAACGAACATTTAAGAAAATAAATAAACGATGAAAAATTTAGTAGTAATATTTAGTCTTGTATTTTTAGTTGCCTGTGGTGGTGACGGAAACAAATCGGTAGATACGTTAATTGAAAAAGGAGACATGGATGCTTTACAAACTAGGAAAACTGAATTGTCTGCAGTCTTACGTGAGCAACAAGCACAAATTAAGCAAATTGAGAATTATATTGTTTCTAAAGATTCGACCAAAAAACTACCTTTAGTTGGTCTTTATAAAATCGAAAGTCAGGATTTTAGTCACTTTGTTGAATTGCAAGGAAGCGTCGAAACGGATCAAAACATTGTTGTTTATCCTGAGTTTTCTGGAACGCTTTTAAGCTTTAAAGTAGGAATGGGTGATAAGGTAACAAAAGGTCAAACCGTGGCAATAATTGATGATGGTGGTTTGAGAAAGCAATTGGCTCAAGTTGAGCAAAAGGCAAAGCTTTCCAAGACGACCTATGAAAGAAGAAAGCGTTTGTGGGATCAGAAAATTGGCTCAGAAATTGAATTTTTAGCTGCAGAAACGCAATATATGGCTGATACTGAAATGGTAAAGCAGATGCAAGAACAGGTTGGTAAAACGGTAGTTACAGCTCCTTTTACTGGAATTATTGATGAAACAATAGCAGATGAGGGGCAAATTGTTTCACCAGGAGCCACTCCATTATTTAGAATTGTGAATCTTTCCAACATGTATATTAAAGCGGATGTTCCAGAAAAGTACTTGGCTACTATTAAGAAAGGCAAGACGGTTAAAGTTGATTTGCCAGTTCTGGATACCATGATTGAAACTACAATCGAGAAAGTATCGAATTACATTAATCCGGCAAACAGAACGTATAGGGTGGAAATCAATGTGCCAAATAAGGATGGCGTAATCAAGCCAAACTTAACGGCCAAGTTGATGATTAACGATTACAGAAATGAGAAAGCGGTATTAATTCCACAGAGTATTATATCTGAAAATTCAGAAGGGAAACAATATGTATACCGTACTACAACAAATGGAGGAAAAACTGCTATTGTGCACAAAGCTTTCATTGAAACCGGCGTAAAACAAGGGGATTTCATTGAAGTCTTAAAGGGTTTAGATTTTAATGATGCTGTTGTTCAGGAAGGTGCGAGAACAGTAAAAGATAACCAAGAAGTAGAAATTATCAAATAAGACTCAACATGTCAAAAGAGAAAAAATCAGTAGAAAAAGAATTTGGATTGTCTTCATGGGCGGTTGATAACCCAACGGTTATCTATGTGATGATGGCTATCTTTTTCTTCCTAGGCATAACGTCTTATTTCGATTTGCCAAGAGAAAATTTTCCAGAAATTAAGGAGACAAAGATTTACATCAGTACTCCATATCCTGGAAATACAGCGGAAGATATTGAACGTTTAATTGTTGACCCATTGGAAGAGGAGTTGAACAATGTTTCAAACGTGATAGAAATATTATCTACTTCGCAAGAAGATTACGGAATTATTACAATAGAGTTTGACGAAGACATTAGCGTTGAAGAGGCAAAAGTTAAGGTAAAGGACAAGGTGGATGGTGTTACATCGGGAGCAGATTGGCCAACCTTTAATGGAGCAAAAGTTGAACCGGTCGTTTTTGACTTGAACTTGTCAGAGGAAATTGCAATTGTAAATTACAACATCACAGGAGATTACCCTGTTGAGAAATTGAAAGAATTTGCTGAGTACTTGGAAGATGAGATTGAAACGATTATTGAAATTAAACAAGTTGATATTCGCGGTGCACAAGAAAAGGAAGTTGAAGTAGCAGTTGATGTATACAAAATGATGGCTGCTAAGGTCAGTTTTCAAGATATTTCGAGTGCTATTTCTGGCGGAAACGTAACCATGTCGGCAGGAAACTTAATTAACAGTGGACAACGTAGAACCATTCGTATTTTGGGTGAAATCCAAGATCCAGTTGACCTAGAAAATTTTGTTGTAAAATCTGAAAAAGGATCGGCTATTTACTTGAAAGACATAGCGGAAGTTAAATTTAAAGATAAAGAGACTACCACTTATGCCAGAGAATGGGGCAAGCAAGTTGTCATGCTTGATGTGAAAAAACGAGCCGGTAAAAACATGGTAGCTGCTATTGAACAAGCCAATGTAATTGTTCAAAATGCAAGAGATAATTTTTTACCACCAGATGTAACGGTAACTTCAGCTAACGATCAATCAGAATTAACAATCAATCAAGTAGATGATTTGGTGAATAACATCATCTTCGGAATTATCTTGGTAGTTACTGTATTGATGTTCTTTTTAGGGTTCAAAAATGCTTTATTTGTTGGTTTTGCGATTCCTATGTCGATGGTAATTTCCTTCTTCATCATTGAGTTATTGGGTTACACGATGAATACTATGATTCTTTTTGCCATGATTATGGGATTGGGAATGTTGGTAGATAATGGAATTGTAGTGGTTGAAAATGTCTATCGTTTGATGGGTGGCGGAATGTCTAGGACAGAGGCGACTAAAAAAGGTATTGGAGAAATTGCCATACCGATAATGGTATCTACTTTGACGACAGTTGCAGCATTTGTTCCACTTGGTCTATGGCCAGGTCTTATGGGACAGTTTATGAAGTATTTCCCCATTACTTTATCTATTGTATTAGGCTCTTCCTTGTTTGTGGCTTACTTCTTTAACTCCATGTTAGTATCTAGTTTCATGACAATTGAAGACAAGGATACACCGAAAAAGTTATTGATTCGAAACACCATTATTTTAGTAGCACTAGGAACGTTCATCTTACTTGTTGGCGGGGCTTATCGAGGTTTAGGATCGGTAATGATTTTTACTGCATTTATGATGTGGATGTACCGTTATTTCATTAAAGGATGGTCAGAGAAATTTCAGAACAGAACCTTAGTTGGGTTTGAAAATTGGTATGAGGGGTTTTTAAGAATGGCCTTGAGAAAGCGAAATGCCTATTACTTTTTATTCGGAACATTTATTATGTTATTTGTTTCATTGTTCTTGTTCGGGGGCTCTTTAGATTCCGGTAGAACAAAAGTTGAGTTTTTCCCAGACAATCAGCCAAAGCAAATTATTACGTACATAGAATATCCTGAAGGAACGGCAATTGACAGAACAAATGCGATAACCAAAGACATTGAACAGCGAATAAATTCGGTTTTAAATGATGCGGTTTACGTTGGCGATGACAAGGAGAATTTTTTAGTTGAATCTTCTATTTCAGTAGTTGGTTCCGGTGCAGGAAACCCACAAACGGATGGAGGTTCTTCTGCAGATATGCCACACAGAGGGAAGGTGACAGCTTCTATGAGAGAATTTAAGTATCGTAAAGGGGCAAGCAGTGAGGAGTTAAGATTAAAAGTACAAGAAGCTTTAAAAGGGATTTATCCTGGAGTCAGTATTTCAGTTGAGAAAGATGCTGCTGGCCCTCCGGCAGGCTACCCTATTAATATTGAAATTAGTGGGCAAGATTATGCTCAATTAATTCAAGCAGCCGAGAAAGTACGTGACTTTATAAATGAACAGAATGTAGCTGGAATTGATGAGCTGAAGATAGATGTTAACCGAAGTAAGCCGTCTATTGAAGTAGAGGTAGATCGCAAAAAAGCAGGAGAGTTGGGAATTTCTGCAAGCCAAGTAGGGAACCAGCTGAGGAATTCAATTTTTGGAACAAAAGCCGGTGTTTATAAAGAGGACGGGGAAGATTATGACATTTATGTTCGTTTCAACGAAGACCTCCGATATAACGCAAACGCCTTGTTTAATCAAAACATAATTTTTAGAGATCCTGCATCTGGTAAAATTAAAGAGGTTCCTGTAAGTGCCGTGGCGAAACAAAAAAACACTTCCGGCTATAGCGCCATTAAGCACATTGATTTAGAGCGGGTTGTGTTAGTTTACTCAGGCGTTGTTCCAGGCGCAAACCCAAACGAAGTTGTTGGTATTTTGAAAGAAAAGTTGAAGGATTTCCAGATGCCAAAAGGAACGGAGTTTGCATTTACGGGCGAAATGGAAGAGCAAGAAAAGCAAATGTTGTTCTTAGTGGGCGCCTTGGTAACGGGATTGTTTTTAATCTTTTTAATTTTGATTTTCCAATTCAGCTCGGTTATTAAACCAGCCATAATCATGGTAGCTATTTTCTTGAGTTTTATAGGTGTTTTCTTGGGGCTAGTATTTACGGGTTGGAACTTTGTTATTATGATGACCATGATGGGAATTATCTCATTGGCAGGAATTGTTGTGAACAATGGGGTGGTACTGCTGGATTATACGGACCTGTTGATGCAAAAACGCAAATATGAATTGGGATTGGGGAAAAAGGAATTACTGACCCGAGAAGATACTTTAGAAGCAATAGTGATTGGCGGAAAAGCAAGACTTCGGCCGGTGATTTTAACAGCTATCACTACTGTTTTAGGACTAATTCCATTAGCAATAGGTTTTAACATTGACTTCTTCTCGCTATTTAGTGAATTTGATCCAAAGATATTTATTGGAGGAGATAACGTTATTTTCTGGGGGCCATTAGCTTGGACCGTAATATTTGGGTTGAGTTTTGCAACTTTCCTTACGTTAGTTATTGTTCCGGTTATGAACTATTTGGTGTATCGAGTTCAATTACGCTTCGCGAAATAAGATAGGATAATGGATGAAAGACAAAGGACTAAAAGACTGAACTGTGCTTTTAGTCCTTTGTCTTTATAATTTAAAAGTGTGGTCCTTTAAAATTGAAATCTACAATTGGCCCTCAAAAGCATATTAGGAACCATTTCTTTCAACCTTTGGCCTTCATCTTTTATCGGATGCAGCTAAATCGTAGATTTTGCTAATAATTTATCTACTTCTACCAAATGCGCATACCATTCTTCTCCGTACTTATTGATTAAGGGCTCCTTTAAAAATTGATATACTTTTACTTGAAGTTTCGCGCCACATTCACAAGCAGGCTTGCATATATCCAATTGGTCATAATTTAACGCTTCCATGTCGTGCAATTTTTGCACTCTAATTGGGAATAGATGACAAGAAGTCGGTTTTTTAAAGGTTGATTTCCCTGCACGGTATGCATCTTCAATTCCGCACTTTGCGGTTCCAGTACTGTCATAGGTTGTAAAGGAACACTCCTTACCATTGTTTAGGGTAGTTACATAATCACCATCTGTGTCAACGGTAAAAACACCAAGCTCTTTTATAGACTCTCGTCCTTCTGGAGTTAAAAAAGGGAGTATGGCCTCTAAATTTTCTTCAATTTTGTCAATTTCCTCCATTTCAACTGGAGCACCTGAGTCACCTTCAATGCAACATGCACCCTTACAAGCGGCTAAATCACAGACAAAGTGGGCGGTAAATAAATCTTCTGAGAGAAGCACGTTTTCTACTTGAACCATGCATTAAAATTACGAATTGCGGCAAAGCGAATTAATGACTATACTATAATAGTTGTAAAGCTGTGGTACTTTGCAATTGTATAAAACAAAAGAGCCTTGCAATCGTCAATTGCAAGGCTCTTTTTTAAACGTAGAATAATTTCTAGTTATTCACTGCTGTTTTAGTAAAGATGCTTACTGCTGCAGGAGCGTTTGTGTTTGAATTTAATTCAAGTTGAGGATAAATGTACCGTTGTGGTAACCCCTGCGTTCCTTTTGCAGTTAAACCAATTAAGTTATCAGTTCTTCGAAGATCATTAAATGCTTCCATTTGACCTACTAAAGACGCATACTTTTCTTGTACAACTTCATATAGAATATTCGCATTTACAGAACCCTTGCCTTCATCAGCTAAACCTGTTGTTGGAGTAAAATCTGTAAGCACATAATCATCATAAGTTCCTGTTGAATAGCTTGCACTTAATATAGCTCTTACATGATTTAAATGATCTACAGCTGCTTGGTCTGCGTTATTACGTGCGTTCACTTCAGCCATTATTAAGTGTGTTTCTTTAGCTGTTGCCAAAGGAAATTGAGATATTGCCGTCCACATACCTAAGTGATTAAGGATAAGCGTTCCAGTGTTGGTTGGATCATCCATGAAGATATCGTTAAACCTTGCTGTCTCGTCTGTTTTAGTATTCCCTCTCGAGGTTGCACTAGCTGGATCTAAGATGGAAGGTAAAAAAGCACCTTGAGCAATCATATATCCTTCTCTATCTGCTTGTAAAAATGAATAATACATATTGTAATTCGCGTTATACGATGAGGTTTCTGCATCACCGTGCGATGTCATCCAATTATCAGCAGCATCGGTAATTCCGTTGACAGCAGCAGCTAAAGCTAAAGGATACTCCTTTGTATGCATGTAAAATCTAGCTTTTAGGGTATACGCTAATTTTTCCCATAGAACAGGATCTCCACCGTAAAACAAGTCTGCACTTGCAATAAGTCCGGTACTGTTCGCCAAGTTTGCAATGGCATCGTCTAAAAGACTTTGAACACCATTGTACACTGAAACTTGACCATCAAATTTTGGGTTCTCAATAGCAGGGAATTGATTTGCTTCTGAAAATGGTATGTCACCATAAACAGATGCCAACATACCGTATGAGTGCGCTTGCATAACCTTAGCCATTCCTTGGTCCAAAGTGTTTCCCGTTGCTGTCGATTTTTCTATTACAATTTTTGATTGCTCAATTATACCATAATAATACTTCCCCCAATCAAAATCTGCTGCAGTTACATTGTACACATCAAATGCCGCATATTGTCTGTCAACTCCAGTAAATTGTTGGGTCCACATTCCTGCTAATCTTGCATCCTCGCCAGAGTGTGCTACCATTGCAGAAACCATCGCAGCAGTTATGACATTTTCCGCCGGAGCGTCAAGAGCCTGATTAGGATTTTCATTCACTTCCAAATAATCTTCGCAAGAAGAAAATGAAAGTGCAAGGGTACAAAGACCAAGTGCTATATATTTATTTGTTTTCATTTTAGTTCTTTTTAAATTAATAATCCTTAAAATGTAAGATTTAATGTAAATTGATAAGTTCTTGTAGAAGGGTTTTGGAAGTAATCTAATCCAAAGCCATTGTTTCCTGAACCATTTAAGTTTTGGTCTGGATCATTCCCTGTGTAATCAGTGAATAATAATAAGTTTCTACCTGTAAACGTAATTTTAGCAGCATGAATTTTAGCTACTTCTTTCAGTTTATCAGAAGTTAAATCATAACTCAAAGAAACCTCTCTTAATCTTGACCATGAAGCGTCTTCTAAAAACTGCTCATCTGGGCCTGTAAATCCAGAACCTGGTCCTGACCAGTAATAAGACTCGTCAAGGAAAACGTCTCCGCCACCAAAATTTTCAATCTTACCTCTTACTACATAGTTACCATCTGCATTAACAAGGTAACCGTAGTTATCTGCAACGGTTGATCCGTCATATATTTTTAAGCTACTTGCTTGAGCCGGAGATAATGTTGTTTCAACAGCTGTTTCATCCGTTCTTCCAAAGTAAGTAAGAGCTCCTTTGGTTCCGTTCCACATATCGCCACCAATACTCATATCAAATAGAATTCCCAAATTCCATTTTTTATAGCTGAAGTCTGATCCGATACCCATTCTGAAATCTGGATTTGGATCGCCAATTACACCTGGTTCTGCAGCTATAGTAGGGAAGCCATTAGCATCTAATATTTGAGCTCCGCCAGCATCTCTGTCCCATTTAGCACCCCAAAGCGTTCCAACTGGTTCGCCAAGAACTGCTCTAGATGATGTTCCAGAAAAACCTGACAACAAAATTGACTCTACACCTGACATGTCAGTCACTTCGTTTCGATTTCTTGAGTAGTTAGCATAAGCATTCCATGTGAAATCACCTTTTTCCATTACAAGACCACCAAGTTCTAATTCGATTCCTCTATTTTCTAAGGTTGCAGCATTCTCAAACTTTGAAAGTGCTCCCGAAGATCCAGGAACGTCAACTTGAATTAATAAGTCTTTAACTTCATTTTGGTAATACGTGAAGTTCACATAAAAACGATCTTTCAAAAATCTCAAGTCAGTTCCTATCTCAAATTCTGTCTTAATCTCTGCCTTTAATTCAGGATTTGTTGCAACCGATGAAAGTGCAAAACCTCCGCCATAAGAACCTGGATTTAGACCTGGGCCCCAACCTTCTCCCCAACCAGTGTTGGCCGCAGTAGGTGCGAAGTAAGTTCTTTGAAGAGAATAAGCACCTGGGCCTCTACCTACTTGACCAATACCTATTCTTAATTTACCAAAGCTTAAGATTTTATTTTCCTTCATCATTTTAGTAAACTGCCAAGCAACATTTGCTGCTGGGTAAAATACAGTATTATCATCTGTAGGAAGTGTAGATAACTGATCTAAACGAGCAGTTATATTAACAAATAACTGATCGTACAGTCCAAAATCGATAGAAGTGTAGTAACCTCTTGTTCTTTCTTGCTCCATAAAGTCAAATAATTCTGTATTAGCAGGACTTGCGTTCAATAAGTTTGAAGGAGCATCAGAGTTAGTGAAACTTCTAATTGTTCCACCATGATCATCTAACGTTCTGTCATTCATGTTCATTCCTACTAATGCCGAACCATCTATGTTTTCATTTAACACAAAGTTTTTCTTTAAAATGAAATCAGTGTTAAATTGAGCTCTTGTTATTGTTTCTTTTGTGAAACGACCGCCATTGTTTGAACCTGAAGATTTATCTGGGTAAAAATCTTCTCTTTCATCTGTATAGGTGTCAATTCCAGAACGAGCAATAAAGCTCATATCATCTGTGATGTCATAAGTAACTTCAACCTTACCTATAACACGGTGGTTTGTTGATTCACTTAAAATGTTATTCATCATCCACATTGGATTGTCATAAATTGAATTCTGATTTGCTCCAAGTGGATTTCTAAATGCTCTGTGAACATCTTGAGTTGTATTTCCAGCAGCATCTGTATAAGTCCCTGTATAATCTTCATCCTTAAAATCAGCAGCTGACCTTAATCCCCCTAAAAACAAACCACTCAAGTTAGAACCCATCTGAACTCTATTTGAATGTGTTCTTGTATAACCCAAATTCATATTCGCTGTTATCTTATTACCTAAATATCGAGTAATGTTTAAACGAGCTGTATTTCTTCTGTAATCTGAATTTTCTTTTGCTATTCCGTTTTGTTTCATATCACCAAGAGAGAAAAAGATATTGCCATTTTGATCAGCAGCACGCACACCAACATTAGTTTCATGCATTATACCTGTTTGGAATAAAGTTTCATAAGGGTCATACGTTTCTTTTGAATTTTTCCCACCATGCACATCAGCTTCGGTACCGCCAGCGTAACTGTAATATCTTTCTCCATCAGGAGTTTCGAAATAACCGTTGTAATTAGGGTCGTTTGGATCAGTAACGAAAGCATCTGTTCCACCAGCTCTGTCAGAAATTTTATCTCCCCAAGAAAAAGCAGAGTTACTTGAACCACCAGCAGCTTGGCCTAAAAATCCTCTACCATACTTATCATTTAACTCAATTTTTTTATTTATTCTATCAAATGAAACAGATGTTGTTACATCAACAGAAAAAGTTTTTGCAGTTCCATTTGCTTTACCCTTTTTAGTGGTAATCACAATAACACCGTTTGCAGCTCTAGAACCCCAAAGTGCAGCAGCAGATGCACCTCTTAAGATTTCCATTGACTCAATGTCATTTGGATTAATGTCATTTAGTCGCGATTGTTGGGTAACACCACCACCAGATCCTAAAGATCCAGAAGAACCCTCTACATTCCCGCCAAAACCTTCTCCGAAATAAGAATCGTTGAACATTGGAACACCGTCGATAACAATTAATGGCTCTAAATCTCCTGTAATAGAAGTTGCACCTCTAATTTGTATTCTAGATCCTGCTCCTGGATCTCCAGTTGATTGTACAATATTGATTCCAGCAGTCTTTCCTGCCATACTATTAATTAATCTTGAGTCTCCACTGTTCGTTACAGCAGTTCCACTAAGAGTTGATGATGCAGCTCCTGATTCATCTCTAGGCTTTTCGAAACCTAAAGCATCAATTACTACTTCTTTAATATTTACTCCTTGCACTAATGCAACATTGACTGTGCTAGAAGTTCCAATTACAACTTCTTTGCTTTGCATTCCTATATAAGAGAATACCAGCACGCTGCCTTCTCCTGGAACGGAAATCGTGTACTTCCCATTGATGTCTGTTGCAACACCTGTAAGTGTACCTTTTACAAGTACGGTAACTCCGGGAAGAGTCGAATTGTCACTCTTTAAAGTCACTGTACCTTCTATGTTTTTCTGGGAGTAACCAAAAAGCCCCATTAATAAACATAAACTCAATACTAAATAGTCTGTCTCTTATACAC